>ERZ890953.1458-NODE-1458-length-11853-cov-4.270215_pt1 | contig 11853 bp, 6 predicted proteins | sample MGYA00521264_ERZ890953 | MGnify/ENA primary metagenome ERZ890953 (study PRJEB32303, sample SAMEA104408629) | aquatic metagenome | biome: Brackish water; feature: Chemocline; material: water | place: Baltic Sea | collected 2014-10-26T21:54:00 | depth 200 m ... | reverse complement strand
CCTCATGATCCGGGTCCCCGTAAGTAGAGGTGGCTTGTGGAGCTTCCAAAAGGGCCAGGCTTACGAGACCTTTCTGCTGGGTGGAACCTCACCGGCGCACGTCATGCTGGGGCCTATTCGTTTCTCCGAGTGAGTGGTAGGCCATCCCGGAAGGCGTGGCTGAAGCCAGCGGTGGGGCATTTCGCAGCAGGAACTCAGGCAAACGAAAGGAAGGGAGCAAAAGATACGACTTCGGTGGTGAGTTGCACGCCGCTATCCTCCAGTACCCTCGCTTTAACCTCAGCGATGAGTCGCAGTACATCGGCAGCCGTGGCCCCGCCGGTGTTGACTATGAACCCCTTGTGCTTCGGTGAAACCAGAGCGCCGCCGACCCCCATGCCGCCGCAGCCTGCTGCTTCAATGAGTCGCCCGGCGAAGTGGCCGGGAGGACGCTTGAAAATCGAGCCGGCACACAACGTCTCGGGTGGGAATTTGCTTTGGCGAAGGGCCTGAATTGCAGCCATGCGGCGGCGGATCCTATCCGGGTCATCGCTGCCCAATGGCTGGAATAGCGCCTCTACGATGATTCCCGGCGTTCCTTGGAAACGGCTCTGACGGTAACCCAACTCCAAGTCCGATAATTCACTCTCATGAATGGTGCCGTCCGGGGCTACCCAGGTCACCGCTACCACCGTCTGGCTGACTTCGCCGTCGTTGTTACCTGCATTCATGTAGATCGCCCCGCCCACCGTACCGGGAATGTCGTAGACCCACTCGAAGCCGGTTACCTGGTGCTGCCACGCAAACTCCGCCAATTCCCTGTCCAGGACGCCACCGGCAGCTCGGATCAACCCCCCGGTCATGGATATCTCAGAGAGCCCTCCAGCAAGGCGAAGCACCACGCCGGCGATGCCTTCGTCGGGAACGATGATATTGGAGCCAGCCCCTAGGACGTACAGGGGAATTCGTGCTTCGCAGCAGAGGTGCAAGGTGGTAGAGACATCTGCGACCGTGCCCGGAGTGACCAGGCAACCTGCAGGGCCCCCGATGCCAAAAGTGTTGAGCGGTGCCAGCGGCACAGCCGTAGCCACGGGACACGCAAGCTCGCCTCGCAGGCGCTGGACAAAGGCCTCATGCATAGAGCCGCTTACGCCCCTTTGTATTTCTTGTAGATGGGGTCCGCCTCGGCCAATTCTCGGCGCAGCACCTTGCCGACGGGCGTCTTCGGAATGTCCTCGATGAACTCAATGTGGCGAGGCACCTTGTAGTGCGTCATGTTCTCCTTGGCCCAGGCAATCATCTCTTCGGGAGTTACCTTGCCCTTGGAGTCGGCACGGAGGACGACCCACGCCTTGATGATTTCCCCAGCCTCGGGATCGGGCAAGCCGTGCACCGCCACCTCGTTGACCATGGGATGGCCACCAACAAGTTCTTCGACCTCCTTTGGGAAAACACTGTAACCCTTGTACTTGATCAGCTGCTTCTTCCGGTCCCGCAAGGTCACGGACCCCTTCTCGTTTATGAAGCCGAGGTCGCCGGTGAGGAGCCACAGCTTCCCGTCCATCTCTCTGATGGTATCGGCCGTCTCTGCCGGGCGATTGAGGTACCCCTTCATCACTTGCGGCCCGGCGATGCACAGTTCGCCGATGTTCTCCTCCCCCGGCTCCACCTGGTGCGTTGTGGTTTCCGTGTCCATGAGCTTCCAATCCGTGCCCGGGAAAGGCAAGCCGATGGTGCCAATCTCTCGCTCACCATAGAACTGCCCGGCGCTTACCACGGGGGAGGCCTCAGTCAGCCCATAGCCCTCAACCAGCTTGGCGTTGGTAAGTCTCTCGAATTTCTCTTGCACTGGACGATGCAAGGGGCCCGCCCCGGAAATGCAATGGAGAAGCTTGTTGGACAGATCGTACTTGCCAGGATTGGCCTCCATGTAGTCAGCCATCTTCTGGAAGAGAATCTCGGCCCCCAGGAAGATCGTGTTTTGATCCTCCCCCAGTGTCGCCACTCGGTGGCACAATTCGTCCATGGCCGGCGGCCGCGGGAAGATCATCATCCAGCCGCCTGCCCGTACCGTAATGTTCAGAATCGTGGTCATGGCGAAGCTGTGATAGAAGGGCAGAATCGCCAGATTACACAACCCTGGCTTCAGTTCGTAGAGCCAGGCCAACGACTGGACAACGTTGCTGACGCAGTTGAAGTGTGTCAGCACGGCGGCTTTCGGAACACCAGTTGTGCCACCAGTCATTATGTAAGTAGCAGTGTCTTCCTCCGGATTGATCTCCACCTGAGGGACGTTGGGCCGAGTCTTCAGCAGGGCTTTGAGGGCAATGGAGTGCCGAGGCACGGGACCGGCCGGAATCTTCTTCAGGAGCTTGCCCAGGACCTGCTTGATGGGTGGCAAAAAGTCGGCCACGTTGGTGTGCACCAGAAACTCTACCCCGCTTTGCGAAATGATGGGCTCGATGGCCGTGGCATAGAGCGCATCTAGGACCACCAGGCCCTTGGCGTTCACCGTCTTCAACTGATGCAGAATCTCGCCCGGTTTGTAGGTCGGATTGACTCCCGAAATAATAATGCCCAGCTTGGCACAGGCAAAGTAGCACATAATGTATTGGAAACTGTTGGGGAGGAGCAGCGCCATGACATCGCCCTTGCGCAACCCGTGGTTGTGAAATGCGGTGGCGAGGGCATCAATGTGACCCTTCATCTCGCCATAGGTCATCCAGGAATCGAGGAACCACCCGAGGCGGTCATTGAGGTGCTGATTGGCCGTCTCGTCAAACATCTCCCCCAAGGTCATGCGAGGAAAATCGATATTCTTCGGGACTTCCTGAGGCCATCCTGACTCGGCCTTGAACCAAACGTTGCTTTCATCAACGTAGAAGCGCTGATCCACGGTCTCCTCCTTTGATAGGGCGATTCTCCAATTGTCGAAGTCCTTTGTGACCACCAGATACTGGATCGAACCTGGACCAATTTCAAGGACAAACGCATGCCGGAGAGTCGCACCGTTACGCCCGGCCACGCGCAACACCTAATTCATGCTTGACAGCAAACTCCCAAAGAATAGAATGGGCAGGCCTCATGGAATGAGGTTGACAAACAGTGCATTGGGAGAGGTGACCGAGAGGCCGAAGGTGCTCGCCTGCTAAGCGAGTGTATGCCTTAAAAGTGTACCAAGGGTTCGAATCCCTTCCTCTCCGCCATGTCCCTCTCGTCAGGGCGTGTTGAAATTGTTTTGCGGGCATAGCTCAGCTGGATAGAGCGGCGGTCTACGGAACCGCAGGTCTGAGGTTCGAATCCTCATGTCCGCGCCATCATTATCCTCAGGATTTCTCGTGTCGATACTGGATACCATCTCAGAGGAACGCCGCAACTTCTTCATGCGGGCCGCCCTGACTGAGGCACTCTTGGCGCAGACCCTGGGCGAAGTTCCGGTTGGTGCCGTCGTCGTGCGCAGTGACGCGATCATAGGGGCCGCCGGGAATCGACGTGAAACGCAACGAGATCCAACTGCCCACGCCGAGATTCTGGCCCTGCGCGCGGCCGCGCGGCGGACCGGTACCTGGTACCTGGATGATGCGGTCATGTTTGTTACTCTGGAACCTTGCCCGATGTGCGCCGGAGCCCTGGTGAATGCGCGCATTCAGGGCCTGGTATATGGGGCCCTGGACCCCAAGGCCGGGGCCTGCGCAAGTTTGTACGGGATTCCCGAGGATAGCCGGCTGAATCACAATTTGCCCGTGGTGGGTGGTCTCCTGGCCGATGAGTGTGGGGAGCTCCTTTCCACCTTCTTCCGGGCTCTTCGGAAGCGATAGGCGAACCGCACTTCGGGCTCCGGGATGGCCCATCAGGCGGGCCGCGCAGTCAGGGGTGAAGAAGCTTCACGGTCCCACGTCTATGGACCCCACTGCCCGTGGGCAAGGAGGTGCTGCATGACACCCAAAACGATGGTCCTGGTTCTCATTTTCTCCTTCATGGCGAGTACCGCCTGGGCCTGGGAAGCCAGCGTCTTTGAAGGTGAACCTGCCGATGCCGAAGACGCGGACCTGCTCCCGCACCGCGCCGCCAGTGACCGCCAGTTCTATTCCGAGGACTACACCTTCACTTTTCGCCTGACCGGCACCGTGGAAATGCACATGAAGGTGGGCATGAGCAATCTCCTCGGCGGGCCAGGGTCCGCATTTGCCGACGGCTATGTCAAGACCAGGGGCAAGAAGCACCCCATGCAAGGGGCCTTCGCCAAGGGAACATGGAGCAGCGACGCCAACCGTTTCAAGGTGAAGATGCCCGACTTCTCCATGCGTGGCGACAGGCGCGTTATCAAGCTGCGCTTTGACGCAGATGGCGCCAAAGTCGATGCCGAGCTGCGAGCCGTTGTCCCAGGATTCAGGCCCGGGACGGGTAAAGTTGTCCTGGCCGACCAGGGCTACGTTTCAATGGTGGTCTGGCCGAAGATGCAGGTCACGGGAACGGTGCAGGTGGGGGAGGTCAAGTACAGACTCGCCGGCTACTGCATTTTCACCCACGCAGCAACCACCGTGGAGCCACAGCACATTCCCAGCACGTGGTTCTACTTCAAAGGCAAAGACCCCGATCATCCAGTCCTCTTCCAGGGGTTCCAACTGACCGAGCAGTTTGGGGGGACACGCCACGGGTGGGCGGTGGCTGTGCAGGGAGAGAAGTACGTGCTACGGACCAACCGCCTCACCATTGAGCCGACCAACGTCAAGGACACCAGGGGTGCGGCTTTGCCGTGGTCACTCCTGCTCAAGGGACCAGACGGCGAGGTCATGGGAGCCATCAAGGCAGACAAGCTGGGCGGTGTACGGGACCGCCTCAAGAAACTGCCGGCCCTCCAGGCGGCCATCATCCGGAAATTCATCAATCCCCGGCGCTATCTCTTCCGCGCCGAAATGGAGCTGTCCGATGGGGCCGGCAAGAGTACGAGGACAGTTGGGGAATACAAGGTCGAGACGATGCGCTAGCGCGCCCAGAAAACCATACGCAGTTCTACTTGTCCTGCCGTTTCTTCAATATCGCATCCATGACATCTGGATTCTCCTTCTCTTCATCGCCGGTAACCTGCATCAGAAAAGCATCGGCTGAACCGTCTCCCGATACGTCCTTCTGTGTCTTCGCCCGAAGCTCTTCAACGGCCGGCACACTGGGCAAATAGGTCCAAATCAGGCGGGAGCAGACAAAAATTCCCTCCTTGGGGAGAGCTTGCAATTCGAAGGTAGAATCACGCCACAGCGCGGACACAGGAATCGTCTTCTCCTCGTCCTCGTGCTTGATCTCCAGCGGGTCACCATACTTCGTGGCCAGATCCACAAGAAGTGAGGAATAGTCAGTGGCGGATTCCGTGCAGATTACGATCTTCCAAAGCTTGTCCGCGGAATGGAAGAAGTACGCAGAGTTATCGGAGTAGGCATACTTGTAGACCGACTCGCCTGCCTTCGACACGAAGGCCCCTGCCACCACCGAAACACCGTAGCCCTTTTCTGTGCCATCGAGGGGAGTGTGGCTTGCCACAACGTCCGCATAAGTCTTCTCCACCTTCGCCTTGAGAACATCACGCTCTCGGGGATCAAGCGTGGCCCGCAACAGTGGTAGCAGTTGCGCATCAAAACGGTCCTTCAGAGTGGCCTCGAAGGCGCTCCGCTCCTTGCCAAATGACAACTCCTTGAACACCGGGTCAAAAGCCCCGGGGTCCAGAGGGCTGGGCCAGACCGGCTCGGGAGGCTTCTCCTCCACTACCTTCTCTTTCTTTGCCTTCTTGCTGCGCGCCGAGACGTCGCCCCCAGAGATTGCCAGAACGAGCCCCAGCACCAGTGCCAACGCCACCCCTGCCGAAGATCTCTTGTTCATTTCCGTTATCCTCATTGGTTGCCTTCCTACCCGCGAAGTGTAACATCATTGTATGCAAAGGGCACGAACTTAGCTACCTTGCTCGCGTGCATCCGGCAGACAGAGGGGACTCGTCCATGCAGCAGGCCACTTTCACTGGCGTCTTGACGTCTATCGCGTTGATATCGCTGGCCTGTACGGCAACCCTCCCGGGCCAACAGGATTCAAGTGTGACCACCGATTCAGAGCGCGGTGAGGCGGCGGTGCCACCGGCCTGCGAGGCAGACCAGGATTGTCCTTCATTGGGGCTCTGCTTTCAGAGCAAGTGCCAGGAGGGCAGCTGTACCGACCTCCCCGCCGATGGAATTCCATGCGATGATGGCGACCCCTGTACCCTGACGGATCTCTGTTCCGGCGGCACCTGTTTCGGGACCAGCCGGGTCTGTGATGATGCCAACCCCTGCACCACCGATGCTTGCCGCGCCGAGGATGGAGCGTGTTCGTTCCTTCCCCGGGAAGGACCTTGTGATGATGGTAGCATCTGCACTACCGGAGACTTCTGCCTCGATGGTCATTGCCTTGGGCAGGGACTGGCTTGCGATGACGGCAATCCCTGCACCGTGGATTCCTGCGACGACGAAGGGTGCGCGCATCAAGTACTGGACCTGGTCGCCTGCAATGACCAGGACTCTTGCACCCAGCAAGACCTTTGTCACAACGGGGTCTGCCAGGGGGAGCAGATTGACTGCCAGGGCGGTGCCCCTTGCGCCAAGGGCAAATGCCAGGCGGAGACCGGCTTGTGCGTATACACCCATCTGGACGGTGGCAGCTGTGATGATGGCAACAGTTGCACCCAGGAAGACCGGTGCCAGGAGGGCGTCTGCGTGGGCGGGCCCTTCCTCGCCTGCGACGATGGGAACCCGTGCACTACCGATTCCTGCGATGCCCAGAATGGCTGCTCATATCTCCCCGCTGACCTTCCCTGCGAAGATGGCAATCCCTGTACTCAAGGGGATGGTTGTTCACAGGGGATCTGTTTCCCCGGTGATGCCAAGAACTGCCAGGATGGAAACCCCTGCACTTCTGACTTCTGCGACCTGACTACCGGGCAGTGCCTGCACGAAGCTGCCGCCTGGACTTGCGATGATGGCAACGCTTGCACGACCAAGGACTCGTGTCAGGCGGGCCAATGCCTGGGGGAACCTATCAATTGCGATGACGGCAACCCCTGCACCGCCGAGATCTGCAACGTTGGAGAGGGCTGCGTCTACACGCCCATCGGCGCTCCATGCGACGACGCAAACCCCTGCACGCTGGGCGATCTTTGCCAGGGGGGATCCTGCGCTCCGGGGCCAGGCAAGCCGAACTGCGACGATGGCAATCCATGCTCCGACGATTTCTGCGACGTCGACACCGGTCTCTGCATCCATTCGCCTAATCTGGCAGCATGCGATGATGGTAACCTCTGCACCACCGGCGACCATTGCGCCGCCGGGCAATGTCAGCCCGGTGATACCGGAGCCTGCCAATGCGCCAGCGACGCCGATTGCCTCCCCTTTGACGACGGCAACGCCTGCAATGGCGTCGTCTACTGCGCAGTCGAGGTGTGGCCGCCAAAGTGTGCGATTTACCCCGGCTCCGTGGTCGACTGCTCTGGTGTCTTCGACACCCCATGTCGCAAGGCCAAGTGCCAGCCGGCAAGCGGCCTTTGCCTGCTCACCGATGTCCCGGATGGCTCACCCTGTGATGACGGCAATCCGTGCACCTCAGCGGACCAGTGCATGGCAGGTCTCTGCGATGCCCCCGGCATGGTCGATTGCAATGACTCAAACCCTTGCACGGCCGATGCCTGTGAACCTGGCAGCGGATGTGTCTATGCGGCCAACAGCTTGCCGTGCGATGACAGCAACCTCTGCACTTTGGGTGACCTCTGCGTCGGTGGCAACTGCATCGGTGTGCCCAAGCACTGCGAGGATGGTAATCCATGTACTGCCGGGGTCTGCCAGCCTGAAAATGGTCTCTGCGTCTTCCCGGAGGTGCCCGGCAGCTGCAACGACAATAACCCCTGCACGGTAGCTGACCATTGCGTTGCCGGAGTCTGCATAGGTAGCCCGACAGACTGTGATGACTCCAACCCCTGTACTACAGATGCATGCGACGGTCCAAACGGTTGCGTCCACACCATCGTCGGCGGAAGCTGTGAGGATGGCAACGCCTGCACAGGTCTTGACCAGTGCGTGGACGGCAAGTGCAAGGGGATTGCCATCGTTTGCAAGGACCAGAACCCCTGCACTGATGATATCTGTGACCCCGCGGTGGGTTGTCTCCACCCAGCCAACGCAGCTTCATGCAGCGATGGCGACCTCTGTACCTACGGGGACCACTGCGTCGAGGGCTCCTGCCAGGGACTCGTGGTTTCATGCAACGACGGTAACCCGTGCACGACCAACTCGTGCCACTCCCTTGCCGGGTGTCTCATCGAGAACCTCTTTGTGCCGTGCGACGACGGCAGCTTGTGTACCGTCGGTGACTGGTGCATCGATGGTGTCTGCAATGCCGGGCCCCCCGCCGTTTGCGATGACGGCAATCCTTGCACCATCGATTCTTGTGACCCTTTGACCGGGCTTTGCATCTACGGCAATACCGGATGGCCCTGTGACGATGACAACGCCTGTACGCATAACGACCACTGCGCCGACGGAGCCTGTGCCGGTTACCCCATCAGTTGCACCGATGAGAACGATTGCACCTCAGATTCGTGTGACACCGCTAACGGCTGTCAACATAGCGCCATCGATGGTGCACTCTGCGACGATGACAATCTCTGTACCTCGGGGGATCTTTGCATTCTCGACCAGTGCGTAGGGCAGGCGCAAGCCGTCTGCAATGACAAGAACGTCTGCACCGCCGATGCCTGCCATTCCCTTCTGGGGTGCATCTTCAAGGGACTGACCGGAGGTGACTGCGACGATGGCGACGAGGCCACCATTGACGACAAGTGTCAGGAAGGCACCTGTCTGGGCCTTGCCGACGGGGATGGAGACGGGGTCGTAGATGAAGGGTACGACCTGCCCTGCAGCAGCGGCGAGTCCGTTTCCTGCAAGGACAACTGCCCGGGTATTGCCAATCCGGGCCAGGAAGATTCTGATGGCGACGCCATTGGCGACCTCTGCGAAGTCTGCGGCGCGGTCCAACCCTTTGACGGTCAGATCCCCCCCGCCGAAGGAGTTTGGCTGGTCGGCTATGCCGATGCCTGCCCCAACCTTGATACCGTCACTGCTGCAGGCTCTGTCAACGGCGAGAGTTATCTGGAGTTCCGCGGCAATCGGGCTGCGGATTGCGGCGCCGATACTGTGCACGTCTCAGTGAGCAACCTGAGAGATCTCAGTGGTCAAAATACCGTGATTCAGTTGGACCTGGGATTGGAAGGGACTGTCTTCCCCGCCCAGTTCCTCGGTATCCCCCTGGCCTTCGTGGCCATTGGCAACGGGGAACAGAAGATCGACATGACCACCGTTGCCCATGAGACCATCACCACCGGGTGCGGGGGCACCGCCTCTATTCCTGCTGACCTTGCCAGGGCCCTCTGGCGCCTGGAGATTGATGGGGCGAAGATGCAGGCTCGCATCTTTGTTAACGCCCTGGAACTAGATAACAGCCCTGTGGACCTCACCGAGCTTGCGCCGCCGTGGCAGGTAGAAATCGGCATTCTTGGAGGGGATCTTGTCGGGGGCTGCGGCGCCACCGCCGCAGTGCTGCTTTACGCCTACGATGTGCTCTGTCAGTGGTAGAGCGGGCTCCCGTCTGGTCCGTACCGGCGGGCCACGACTCTGGTGCCCGTGCCGTAGCCATTTCCCGTCCATGATACCACCGTCTCGCCGTTTGTCAGGAGCGCAACCGACGGTCGTTCCAGCAATGACAAAGTTGCCAATGATGCCGTAACCGGGTCACCATTGGGTAGCCCCGTGGCCATGAACCAGCGCAGCCGAGTCTGATAGCCCGCCAGGCCTTCATGGCGCCAGGCCACGACACAGGCACCGGCTGCACCGCAAGCCAGGCCAACCTGTCGCTGCTCGCCTGCTGACTCGGCGTTCACCTGGACGTCGTTGCCGCCCGGGAGTCCGCTGCCATCGAAGCCACGCGTGAAGACCCCCCAGTTGCTGCCATCCTGATTATTGCTCTCCCATGCAACTCTGAAGCCAGTGCTCCAACCAGCAAGTAACGGGTCACGTTGATTGTTGGCGGTAATCTGGTTGACCAGGAATTCCTCCCCCGATGGCTCAAGGCTGCCGCTGAAGCGCTGGCCATAGATGCCGCCACTGGCTCCGTCCTGAAGGACACTGTTCCAGGCCACTGCGAAACCCGCTCCCAGCGAGCCCACCGTCGGGCCATACTGAGCTGCATAGGTGAACGTATTGACCTGAAATTCCCCCGTCGCCGGTGCGCCGGTACCTTCGTAGACCCGTCCGATAATACCGGTGCTCGAGCCATCTTGATCGCCACCACTCTCCCAGACGATGACAAAGCGGTTCCCCGGCAATGCCGCAATGGATGCCGTGTCCTGGTCGCCCGCGACCGTCGTGTTGACCACGAAGGGGGCCCCAACGGGTTGCAGAGCACTATCGAAAACTCGGGCCTGAACACCGCGGCTGTTGTCGTCAATCTGGTATCCGTCCCAAGCAACGGCGAGCCCCCCGTCGCTCAACACCACCAGCGCGGGCAGCGTCTGCCCTGCGGTCGTGGAGTAAGCGACGGACTCCGGGGCTGCGGCCAGTCCGGAAGGCAGGAAGCGCCGAAGCTGAACGACGTTCGTCCCTTGAACTGCCCCCAGCCACGCGGCAACGTAGCCGCCTGCAGGGTCCGCGCCCAAACGCACCGAGGTTTGGTCACCGGGCAGGCTGGCCAGTCCGAATTCCGCGATCTCGTTACCATTGCAGCCATCCCAGGGAGTCGCATTACCGTCTTCGCACGACTTGCCTGGCGGCGGACATTGGCCCGCGATGCAGAACTGGCCTTCGCCGCACTGCCCGCAACTTCCGCCGCAGCCATCCCAACCGCATTCCATTGCCTCGCATGCTGGTTGGCAAACGCAAACCCCATCTTCACACATCTCCTGGGCGCCCACGCACTCCCCGCAACTGCCCTCGCAGCCATCCGTGCCGCACACTTTTCCACCACAATCGGGAGTACACACACAGTGGCCGAGTTGGCAATTGAACTGCGCCCCTTCGCATACTCCGCACACGCCACCGCAGCCGTCAGCCCCACATTCCAGGCCGTCGCAGGAGGGCAGGCAGTCGACGCAGGCACCCGCGTAACAGAATTTGCCCGCCCCACCGCAGTCGGTGCCAGCAACGGAGCTACTGCCGTCATCAGAACATTCACGGACCAGTTCGCCATCACAGAAGAGGGAGCTGGGCTCACACTTCCAGATGAAACAGAAGCCGGCGTCGCAGTAGTTCTCGGCCGGGCAAGTCGACTCGACATAGGAGTATCCATCCACCGAGCACTGGGCCGGCGTGAAAGCGTCAAGGCAAAACGCCTTTCCCGGCTCACAGGCAAAATCCACGCACTCGCCGTTGACGCACCCTTGCTCAATGTCGCCGCAATTCGTGGTGATCTCCTCGCTGCCGTTGCCGTTGCACTTCACCGCCACCTGCCCGTCGCAGAACGCGAAGCTCGGCAGGCAAACCTGGGGCAGGCATTTACCATCGATGCAATACTCCCCTTCTCCGCATGGAGTCGCAGTGGAACTCTGCCCATCTTCGGCGCACACGCCGCCAGTGAAATCATCAATGCAATAGAGGCTTTCCGGCAAACAGGCCAACTCGGTGCACTCCCCGGATAGGCAATTCTCGTCAGTCAAGGCACAATCGGTCTCCTCCACCAGCGCGCCGCCAAACTCATCGCAGACGGTACGCACCGTCCCCTCGCACCAGGCGGAGCCTGGCTCGCAAATAATGTCGACACACGTGCCGTCAGCGCAGAACTGTTCCGCAGTGCAGCTTTCGGCAATGGTGAACC
>ERZ890953.1457-NODE-1457-length-11857-cov-5.195730_pt1 | contig 11857 bp, 11 predicted proteins | sample MGYA00521264_ERZ890953 | MGnify/ENA primary metagenome ERZ890953 (study PRJEB32303, sample SAMEA104408629) | aquatic metagenome | biome: Brackish water; feature: Chemocline; material: water | place: Baltic Sea | collected 2014-10-26T21:54:00 | depth 200 m ... | reverse complement strand
TTTACCTTTGCGTTCTTTGCGGCTTTGCGAGAGATAACTTTTAATCTTGAGAAAACATCATCTCTCGCTGAGTCGCAGGGCGCGCAGAGAAAACAGGGTTATTTATCGGCTTTATAATCCTTAATTGGCTCACCTCTGCGTTCTTTGCGGCTTTGCGGGTGGACTTTATTCTGAAGATGAAAATAAAGGTAATCAGGTATTGTCAGTTACTGTATCCATTTTAAAAACGCTTACTGCCACACAATGATTTGCTTTCGTGCGTTTCGTGCGTCCTGGTGAAATTAAAATGCACAAGTATTGCTCTTCAGCTATCAGCTATCAGCTATCAGCTATCAGCTATCGGCTATCAGCTATCAGCTATCGGCTATCGGCTATCGGCTATCGGCTATCGGCTATCAGCTATCAGCTATCAGCTATCAGCTTCAAAATATTATAAATAATTGACTGGTATTTGAACTATATTCTCCGTTAAAAGCTCGATTCGTTTCCCCCTGTTGACGACTATTCCATACTGACTTTGAGTATCCTTAATAAAGTTTTCAAGCCCGCGTAATGAGTTCCTCTGAACAACAGAATTCAACTTTATTTCTACCGGGCAAAACCCGAAATCACCCTCAATAACTAAATCAACTTCTGATTTATCAACAGTTCGATAGTAACTATATTCCAGACCCGTTGCCATAGTTGCCTGCAAACCGCGTATAAGCTCTTCAATGACAAAACTCTCAAAAGAAAATCCGGCCACCGGGTGTAGCAACAATTGATCGATGTTTTTGATTTTTAGCAACTGGTGTAAGATACCCTGATCCCTGAATAACCCTTTATTACTCTTCTGTACTTTCTTTAGACGATTACCGGTAAACGGCTCCAGGTTTCGCCACAAAAAAGTTTGATGAATGATATCCAGATAATCTTTTACGGTTGAAACGCTAATCTCAAGAGCCCGGGCCATGTTGCTCATATTCAGCTGATGCCCTGAATATTGCGCCAACAAGCTAAGAAAACGTCGAAAATTAAAGATATTCAGCCTTGGAAACAAACTTCTAATATCTCGATTAACATAATCGGAAATATAATTCTCCATCCACTGTTTATAATAAACATCATTATTTTCAGCTTCAATCAGCGGTTCAGGATACCCCCCCCCTAAACCATAGCAGCATACTCTTCTCAAGATTTAACGGTGTTTCCAGCGCTATAAACTCATTTAAATGTTGAACACCCTCTGTGATCAGCGAGTAACATTCAGACAGTGGCTTATCAAATAACTCACTCTGCTTAAAGGGAGACATTTCAATTGTTGCTATGCGACCAGCCAGGCTTTCAGTAATACCTTTAACAATATCCGGAGAACTCGACCCGGTCAGCAGAAAGCGTCCTTTAGCTTTTCTGTCAGCATCGATGACACCTCTTAAAACCTGATAAATCTCAGGAAACTGCTGAGCTTCATCAATAATGACATTACCAGAATTCATTAAGAAAAAAGCAAGCGGGTCGCTGCTAATTAATTGATAATCGTCAGGACTTTCAAGATCGTAATATTTCCAGTCGGGACGAAGCTGTTTAACCAGGGTCGACTTACCGCACTGGCGCGAACCGATAATGGCTACCACCGGAAACATACCTAACAACTTTTCTGCTTTAGCCGCAATATGGCGGATTTTATCCATGATATCTAGGGGCTACTCGTAAATTATAGGGGTACAAACAAGCTTATCCTTATCAGGTGGGTCATGCAATGTTATTTAAACCACAAAAGTCAAAAGATATTCACCACGAAGGCACGGAGAGCACGAAGAAAGACAGGTAAAAAGGCGATTGGATAAGTATCACTTAATTATTGCTATCATTTTGAGAAAACTTATTTCCATACCATCATTTACCTCTGCGTTCTTCGCGGCTTTGCGAGAGTAAACTTTTAACCCTGAAAATATAATCTCTCGCAGAGACACAGGGCGCGCAGAGAAAAACGAGATTATTTATTGGTTTAATAATCCTTAACTATCTTTACCTTTGCGTTCTTCGCGGCTTTGCGAGAGAAAACTTTTGATAACTTGGGTCGGAGTCGAATGAGATCAATATCAGTTTGACTGCATCAGAAGCATCAACTAACAACCAGAAGCTAAGTCAATAGCAGCTCGACTCCGACCCCTGCCTCCATTAGCTTAATAATCCTTAATTGTCTTTACCTTTGCGTTCTTCGCGGCTTTGCGTGAGTAAATTTTTAATCTTGAAAAAACATAATCTCTCGCAGCGACGCAGAGGCGCAAAGAAAACAGGGTTATTGATTGGCTTAATCCTTTGCGGCTTTGCTAGAGACAACTTTTTAAATAAACAACATGCCGGAACTCAGGGGCCGTTAGACAAGTTTATTATTCTGACTGTAGGTTATGATTGTTTTCAATATCTGGCCAATACTCTCAAAATAACCGACTGCCATTTCTATTCCCGCCAACATCTCTTGCTGATTATCTGGGTATTCGTGTGTTAACTGATTTCTAAGCTTTCTTAACACTATCCACAAATCCGCATTATCAATAATTTCAAGCTTTTCCAGTTTATCCAGCACATCTAGTAATGACATCGAGTCCTTATATTCTCCAACCGACTCCAGAAATCGCCTGAAAAGCTTTTCACTCATAAAGTCCTGTAATTTGATAAAGCGAAAAATAAAAGCGTCAATGGTTTTAACCTTGTCTTTATCTTCAAATATTTCTTCTGACAGTGTATAGCCCAGAACCTCATTATAATAATTACTTGCTCTGTTAAAGTGCAGCTTTACTGTATTGATGGATTCGTTCAACACAGTAAAAGTCCCGTTTTTTTAGCTGTTGCAAAAATCTCCCGGTCTTTGCTTTGCGGTGATTTAATCACTACATCGACTTTTCGAGTCGTCACCTTTCGCTCTATTTCCATCAAAAACTTTAACTTACTTTCCATATCCACCGGCATAGTGGATTCTATGTAGAGATCGATATCCCCGCCTTTTTTATTGTCATCGACCCGACTTCCAAACAGGTAAATATCTGCAGTTGACCCGAAGTATTGATGGCCTATTTGTACAAATTGCTGTTTTTCAAAGTCACTGATGCGCATCTAACTTACTAAGGCAATTGACCCGCTTCTATCATTTTTGAGAATAATAAATTAGGAGAAACCCATTTAATTACATCATCATACTCAGCATTTTGTGCTTCACTCCTAGTAGAAGAAGTATAGACTTTGTCATTTGTCCCATCATCAAAATCATCCCGATTTTCACCCTGAATATTGGAAGCAATTTTACCTCTATCTTTACCTGCAGATATTACAATAGCGGCAATCCCTGTCACCACATCATTAGCACTGACCCCATCAGGACCAACTCCAGTACAAGTAATATTTGCAGCTGATGAATTATCACTATCATCACAAACAACAAGATCAGGCACTACATTTGACAATCCTTCCTCTCGTATTCCGTTTGGTGATACCAGGTCTACTATCTGATTGGCACCGATAATATCTGATACGTGATAGCCGTAAGGCTCACCCCATGGATCTAGCAGTCTACCTTGCCCATCTACCCTGCCATTCATGCCTAGCGTGGCCCGTGGTAGAAAGCCAAAATAAGCCAAACAGCCATCAATAACAGTATCAGCACCAACAATATTTCCATCAGCATTATCAAACAGATCAACCGTATCTTCTAGTCCATTTGCACCAGCAGCTGAATCTGGGCAAGGCAAACGACCATTTACCTGGGCAAATGCAACCAGTTGATGAATGATTTCATTCATTTCGGCATCGGCTTTCTGGTATTGCTTTAAATCCTGCTGGATCGGGATCATTGCAAAGGTATAGCCCAATAGTATTGATACTATTATCAACACTATGGCTACTTCGATTAATGTAAAACCTGATTGAACTTTAATGCATGACTTCATGATATTTATTCCAAAAGTAAAACAATGTCATTACCAGTTACGGGCCGTTGGTCAAACGTTAAATCCAGAGTATTATTTTCACCTTCAAAAATATCATTCAGGTCATCACTAAAAAATTGTGGTCCACCCCCATTGTCGACCAATCCAACATCAGCATCACCATCATTATCTATTCCAGAAAGAATCAATAATGCTAATTTATCATTCACAATCCCAGGAGAGTTTAACAGAGTCAGGCAGTCATCTACTCCAGTACTGCATATTCCATCCCCTCCAGGTTGAACAGCAGAAGAATAAGCCAGCTGCAAATTATCATGCCAGCCATTAGTCAATGACCAATTAGGTAACTCAGGATAGTAAAACATACTGACTGAAAAGGTATCCCCTCCATTGAATATCATCGTGCCCGAACTCTGAAGACTAAAGTTCGACATAAAGACATTATCCTGTTCATAAGTCACTGAGAAAAATGCTGGAGAATTATTATATTGAGAGGTAACAAAAGCATGATTAGCTCCATCAGGTGGCACATAAACTAGTGGAGCTGCGGTTCTATTTGCCAGTGGAATCTCAAATGGTGAGCCTCCATCAATAAAGGTTACCGTTATTTCTCGAACTTTTAGCCATACATCGCTCTGAGTTAAATTACTATCTGATGCTGTTTTAAATGTACCATCCGTTTTACGATTACAATCATCCTCCTGGACCCCTGTTATTGAACTAATATTACCCGAACATAACTCCCATACACCATCATTTGGCGAATTCGGATCTGCCATACCTGTTCGACCATCCCAGGCATAACTCTTAAAGCTAAATCCATTATCAAAAGAAGTCGATAAATCACCAGCCGCATTGAAAAAAACATCGGGTAAAACTGAAGCAGGCACCGAACCTTGAACAGGAAACCCATCGATATTCATTACAAAATTTAAATCAGTTTTAATGGCTGCACTTACAACCCCATCTGCCGTAAAATAACTTGAGAAAATTGATGGCAGTCTACCAATCACGGGGGCTGGTGCTGCGGAAGTAACTTCCGCATCAAAAGTGGTCAATCCGTCTGAACTGTCATATGGATCCAGCCAGGGGTATCGCCCAAACCCAGGACGATTAACATAGTCATTCAATGCATCACGATAGGCTTGTAGAGTTGCTTTTTCAGCCATAGCAACGATTTCTTCCGCCGTAATAATTACCATCTGATCGTTAACGGTTATAAAATTCTGAGCCGCATCATAAACTGGCCCCAGAATGAAACCATCTGAATTGATATTACTACCATTAACGAAAGAGCTGTTATCAAATCCGTTAAAACTATCGAGATAATTTGATGCTGTAATTATGCCAGGGTCATCATCTGGATCATCATCAAACGGGTCATCACCGTTGGCAATACTTCGATCCTGTCCATTAATCGCTGATCCTGGAGCTATGATAACTGCAGCTATGCCTGATACCGTACCATCATAAAGCATTGCTCCGGTTTGATCGAATATTGTAATAGTGCCTGAGCTACCTGAATTAATTATTGGTCCTCCACCTAAATTATAAAAGTTATCTGAAACTGCATACCATAACCGCTCATTATCGGCATCCCTTGCATCATAAAAGTTCAAATTTGGGTCATTCCAAGGAAATCGACCAACAGACTGACACAAAGGCAAAGTAAGAGCACCGGACAAACCGTTATTATTAACATCTGGACAGGGTAATCTGCCTGGTCCTTCCAAGTTAAATTGTGGGTAATTATAGGTAAACATCAACAATGCCTCTTTAGCTTCCTGCAATACCTTTTGAGTTTTCATTCTCCTTTGATCAGTTTTCTGATCAATTGTAGAAGTTAATAAACTTGAAGTACCCAAGATTGCAAACCCAATGACTACAATCATAAACAACAACAAAGCAAAACCACCCTGATTCTGTTTTGATGTCATGACTGATCACCCTTCGCCAGGCATAAAATAGGACAGCTCCGCAGCTTCACCCGTTGTCACAGTATGATATTTTCCATCAGGTGTTTTAATTTGAACCTGCGATTTTACTTTTGAAGTGATATAAACTTTTGAACCGTCTGCCAGCTCACTGCCATTTTCATACGGTTTGCCATTAAGCCAGGCTACATTCTGACCACTTTGTGTAATGGTGAAACCGGTTAGTGTTATGGACAGCATTTCTTTTTTCTGTTCGATTTTTTCAGCCTGTTGCGGGGTGTCAATTTTCGTCTCTACCGTATTATTTACTGGCTGATCAATTTTATCCGTTTTATACCTGTTGGTGTTAATCAGTTCACGCTCCTGCTGAGTGGTAAACAGGGTATATATTTCAGCATTATCCGTTTGTGCCTGAGCATTTGCCGACGCAAACAAACTTACTGTAATGAAAATTTGTATTACTTTATTTATTTTGCACATCGACTGTAATCCATCTCATTAGACATTTAGAGGTTAAATTTGCACTCTTTGTGCTTAATACCGAATCGCCTTTTCCCATTCTTGTTATCCTGCAACTATCAATACTGAACAGGTTATTGATATTTCCGGCAATGCCTTCAAATACTGCAAACAGGTCTTCCTCATGTAACAGGTCAATTGTTAAATCCATCGGTGTACTGCCTATAACAATGTTTCTCTCTACCTTTAAACCGGGCCGACTAAATTCCTGCTGGGGCTGTAATGCGTAGGTTAGCCTGGGTAATTTAAGCACATCGTTCACTGCTTCCAGTGTTTCTATCCAGCTGAGCCTTCTTTCAGGCCCGATCAGACCGGTTTTTTTGTATTCTTTATACGCTTTTTTATATTGATCCAGTAAGTCCAGATCTTCCACGAGTTGCTTATAAACTCGATGAGAACTGCTTAATGACGATTTCGCCTGGATATACTCCGCGTTTTTTGAATTTTGAAACTGCCAGCCCAGAACAATAAATACGAGAGATAGAACCAGTGAAATCGCAAAAAAAATCAATGGTCGTTTGAGAAACTGAATATCAATTTTATTTTCCACTCAGCTTAACCTCTCTGACCACACGAAAAGAAAAATCGGCATTTTTATTATCGGTTTTATTGTTAACTTTGTTGCTGACATCACCAGACAGTCTTTCATTCGAATCAATATTCAGCGGTCGCTCGGTTATCTGTACGACATCATACTTATTCGACACTTTCATGGTGTCTTCAAAATCATTGATCAGGCTTAACGCATAACGATAATCGCCATCAAAATTAAGCAGTTCACCCTTTATATTGACTATTTCAAATAATTTTTTCGCTATCACACTATTACTACGCCGGTTTCTTCGACTGCGAGTATCCATATTTTTTTCAACCTGGGAGTCGGCACTAGTGGCGTTCGCAGAACTGGCTAAAACCCATTCCAGGCTATTCACTCTCATTTCATTAAATAATGCAATATCCTGACTGACCATAGCCATCATCTGTTGTGGAGAAAATAAGTAGCTCTGTTTCAACTTTTCTACCGTCTGCACCACATTTTTCATATTGCTGGTACTGATATCCTCATCAATTTTCAACTCATTTAGCTGGGTAAATTTTAATTTATACTTTTGTTCCAGCTGCTTCATTTCGTTTACCGACGATTCGTACAAAAAACCTTTCCCTATAAAAACCGCTAGCAGACCGACACTGATAGCCAGCAAGGCTACGCTGGTGACTTTAGTACCCATAGAGACCAGGTGATGGTAAAAATATTTTCTTTCCTGGTGGCGGGCATAATGGTTTGCGTAAGGTTTTTTAGTCGCCTGATGACAGAATAATACCGAGCTGAAATCCTGTTCATCATTCAATTCCAGCTTTTCTATTTTTATAAAGTCATTGACATCCTGCACGTTGTAATCAAATACCGGATCTTCATCAGTCTTTGTTTTCAGGCTTTCGAGGTGTCTTTCGTTACATAATATCTGCACCGAAATAGTATCATTACGATCGATTATGCGCTGGCTGACCAGGTAACGTTGAGTACCCTCAATATCACGAATTACATCACTCGCGTAATTTCCCTGGTAAAAGCTGGCTATGGGTACCAGTCGACTAAGTATCGGCTTTCCATTTAAAAAAACTGACTGGCGCAGATTACTGGGAACTTGCTGACTTACCAGGATTACGCAGTTATTTTCTGATTTAAAATCAGCAACGAGGTCTTCACTAACCAGCGGTAAACTTAAAATACCTGATAGAGGCGTTTTTGTTTCATCTAAAATATTCAGCCAGGGTTTTAATAATTCCTGGTTAGTTAAGCCCATCAATAAAAGCTTTTCTTCTTTTCTCCGTCCCTTTTTTAAAACAGCCTGGGATAAAGCGTATCGATAACTCGAATTTCTGAAGAATTTGGCAAAATTTCGATCAATAATGCCGGTTCTATCCGGGCCTCTTAAAAAGGGTATAACAATCTGCCGAAATTCTTCTTCAATTAAATCTAGTAATAACCGGACAGGGGCATGTTTCAATGAGGACAGGTATGCATTAAACAGGTCCAGTCCCTGTTCATCCGGCTCAAAATACACACTACTATTCAGTTTACGGCCATCCCATTCCTGAGCTACCATTCTGTATCCTGTAAAGTAGAGTATTCTTTTCATAATGTCTTATAGTTTGGCCTGTATTGGCTGCTAAAAATTACCCGTTAAAAATCAATAGTACTGATGGTGTCGTACATGGGTCCGAATACGGACACAATTAACCATAGAACAACCAGGCCGATTGTCGCCAGCAATGCTGTCTGCAATACAGGTTCCATGGTGTCCATTTTGTCATTGATATCTCTTTCAAAAAAATAACTGACATTTTTCAACGATTCATCCATACGTCCGGTTGATTCACCAACTCTTAACATGCGTATTACCAGAGGTGGAAATATGCCGATATTCTGAAAGCTTTCACTGATACTACCGCCTTCCGATATTTGTATCCAGGCCCGGTCAATACCATCTTCAAGTACTTTATTACTGACCACAGTTCTACTCAACTTTATAGCATCAAGTACCGTAATCCCTGATGCAAACATCAGCGCAAAATAACGGGTGAAGCGGGAAATTTTAATTTTTTCACTGATTTCGCCAAATAACCAGACTTTAAGAAACACCCCATCCATTTTAAATTGAAACTTATCATTCGAATTATAATAATGGCGTACTATAAAAAACAAAATGAAGGGGGTCATAAGCACCACATACCAGTAATTTACCAGAAACTGTGATGTCGCCATCAATGCTCGTGAATGAAAAGGTATTTCACCGCCCAGGCCGACTATTGCACTCATTATGTCGGGTACTACAAATATCATTAAAAACATGATAACCGCGAAGATTAAGGTTCCAATCACAAGCGGATAAGTCACCGCTTTGCGGGCTTTAGAAATAATTTCATCCTGCCATTTCAGGGTTTCTGTTATATCCACCAGCACGGTTGTCATCTGTCCACTGCGTTCACCGACCTTTATCAGGCTGACAAATACATCATCAAACACTTTCGGGTACATGGCAAGCGCCTGTGAAAACGAGCTACCACCTTCTATCGCTTCGATAACACTGGATATGACATCCCTGAAGCCGGGGTTTTCTTCACCTTCTCTTAAGTCAGTCAATCCTTCGAGAATGGGTACTCCTGATCGCGACAATTGTTCCAGGTGAAAACTAAAATTAATTAAGTCCCGTCGGGTTATTTTATTACGACCAAATATATCTGCTCCTGGTTGCTTCTGTTTACTGGTCACCAGGTCCAGGTTCATTTTTTCGAGGCGTATTTCAAGATCGGCTATATTGCTCGCATCCAGACTGCCCTGGATCGTTTTACCCGATTTGTCTACTGCTTTATATTTAAATAACGCCATGATTAAGTCATACGTTCAGTTAAATCGGTTACACGAGAAATTTCTGCAATCGTAGTAACGCCGGCAATAACATGTCTTACCCCATCATCGGCCAATGTCAGGAATCCCTGCTTATCGGCTTCTTTTTTTATTTCTTTTGCGGTGGCGCCCTGCACCAGCAGATCATCCAGCTCAGCATTCATTTTCAGAATTTCCAGCAATGCCATGCGTCCTTTATAACCGGTATTGTCACAGGCTTTACAACCGCGGGCTTTAAATAGTTTTAGCGGTTCTGTAGTCTGCGTATAATTTAACAGCCCTAATTCGTATTGATCTGGAATATAAGATTCCTTGCAGTACTTACATAGCTTTCTAATCAGACGCTGGGCAATAATACCGATAATATTACCCGCCATAATTTCTGAAATAATGCCTATATCACGTAAACGGGGCAAAGCACCAATCGCTGAATTGGTATGTAATGTAGAATAAACCTGGTGCCCGGTCATGGCGGCTCCAAAGGCCATTTCGGCCGTTTCTTCGTCGCGAATTTCACCAACCAGAATGATATCCGGATCCTGCCGCATTAAAGACTTGATTCCGTTGGAAAAATCCATGCCGGCCATTTCACTGACCGATGTTTGACGAATCAGTGGAAAAGGATATTCCACCGGATCTTCCAGCGTCATAATATTAACCTGCTCTGTACTCACGTGATTAAGTAACGAGTACAGGGTTGTGGTTTTACCACTACCGGTTGGACCGGTGACCAGGATCATGCCTTCCGGTCTGGCCATCATTATTTTGAGCTTACGCATCGAATCTTCCGGCAATTCCATCTGATCCAGTGGTATGACCCCTTTTTCGCGGTCCAGAACACGCAATACGATATTCTCACCGTGAATGGTGGGCTGAGAGGCAACACGAAAATCAATCTGTCTACCGATAATAAGCCTCGAAATACGCCCGTCCTGTGGTGCCCTGGTTTCTGCTATATTCATATCCGACATAACTTTTAAACGCACAGCAATGGCAGACCAGTAGGTTTTATGCAAACTTCTTATTTGTCTTAATACACCATCAATTCTATAACGAATACGCAGAAAGCTTTCTTCCGGCTCAAAGTGAATATCTGACGCGCCGCGTTTAACCGCATCGGCCAGCATAACATCAACCAGTCGAACCAGGGGTTGGCTATATTCTTCAATATCGCCCTGATAGTTGGTGTAATCAGCTTCACCGGTTTCTATTTCACGTAAAATACCGTCGATTGATAATTCATATCCGTAGAATTGATCTATCGCGTTGGATACTTCAGTTTCACCCGCCAGTACCGGTTTAATTTCTATATGCTGACCAATCTGTATTCTAATACGATCCAGCGTAAACAGATTAAATGTGTCAGACATGGCAATCGTTAAAGTGCCATTTTGAGCATCGTAATTGAGCGGTATGACTTTGTGCTTTCTAGCGGTATCAGAGTCTATAAGCTTTATTGCTTCAGGGTCTGGTACAACATTTCTCAGGTCAACACTATCCTGCTCAAGCGCTTCACCCAGCGCAGAGCGCATAATGGCTTCAGTAGCGAAACCCAGGTTAACCAGTAATTTCCCTAAAGGAAGATCGACTTTCTTTTGTTCTGTTAACCCGATATGCAATTGATCACGAGTTATAACGCCTTCATCGATCAGTATTTCGCCCAGTCTTTTGGGCTTATTGGCATTTTGCACACTTCTCACTGAGCTAATACCTCAATACGCTGCATAACCAGTTGATTATCAAAAGTTATGAGTCCATTTGAACTATTTTTCAGCGCTCTTTTGTAGAAATCAATTGCCGTTAATGGTTTACCCAGATGCTCCATGCTGACAGCCAGATTGTAGGCATAGTTTGGATTATCCGGGATCTTTTGTAGCGCTTCAAAATAGGCAGTTTGCGCTTCGTTCCAGCGATTCTGGCTGCCATACATATTACCCAGTACAAAATGTATATAGGGTGATTCCGGCTGCTCTCTCAATAAATTTTTCAGTTGAGTTTCGGCAACCTGCGGTTCTACATTAGCCACTGAGATTAATGAAGTCATCGCCATGCTATCTTTCGGGTTATCA
>ERZ890953.1456-NODE-1456-length-11858-cov-6.922986_pt1 | contig 11858 bp, 8 predicted proteins | sample MGYA00521264_ERZ890953 | MGnify/ENA primary metagenome ERZ890953 (study PRJEB32303, sample SAMEA104408629) | aquatic metagenome | biome: Brackish water; feature: Chemocline; material: water | place: Baltic Sea | collected 2014-10-26T21:54:00 | depth 200 m ... | reverse complement strand
TGCATAGGGGCTGAGAAGAGGAAGAAAAAGTTTCGACGAAATGTCAGTGTTGTCAGTAGTGTGCTGCTTGCATCCTGATGATGCCCTCTGGATGATCACGGTGATTCATATCTCATCACCTGTTCACCACGCAGAAATTCACTGACAACACTGACATTTCGGGCTGGATGACCTCCTAGTCAGGTTGGTTGGGGTTGATGATGAACTTGGCCCCGTGTGTTTCAATTGAACGATTGGATTCCTCCAAGATCCAGTTGTACTCGATCAGCTGACGGACTGCCGCCATGACATCCTGTTTGGTTGAAAGACCGCTCCGGCCAGCCCTGTAAACCTCGCGGATCGTGAACGGGGACGTGATCGTTCCATCTTTGATTTGAGCAAGCAAAGCATGCGCCTTCACCATCGACGAGTCGAGCGATCGGGAGTAGATGCGCTCGGTGTGGGCCGAGCAGTACTCGGCCATGTCGATCGCCATCTTGAGAGCACCCCTTCCAACGAGGTTGCCGTCCCCGGTCTTGTCCGGAAACCGCTCGCACAGCTCGAACAGCAGGCTCAAGGCGGGGACGAATCCTTCCAGCTTGTTCCTGTACTGGACGAGACCCGGATTGTTGTGTTCAGCCTTCACCTTGGCGTTGTGGAACATCCAGCTCTTGTACGTGGTCATGGCTTCCTTATCAAACCTGAACTCGAGAGGGTGCTTCCCGAGGGGGTCGATGGATGACATGTGTCCGCCGGGGCTGAAGGCAAACTGGTGGAGTAGATCCCTGAAGCCCTTCCTTGCCTGATGGTCAGGAGGCTGGTCGACGAACTCGAAGTCGAGAGGCTGATCCGACCATGTCGCAAAGCAGAACCTTTGGAGAAAACCATCCGCCATCAGGTTGTCGAGTATTCCCGCCTTAGACAGCTTGTCAAGTAGTGCAGGCTGGATCGTGCCGAAGATCGAAATGCACGTACGGTCGGCTCTGATCGTCCCTCGCTGAATCCTGTCCTGGGTCTGGGCCATATCCGCGGACCACGCCGTTTTGAGCATGTGCCGAAGCCCGTTCATCGACTTCTTGTCGAACGACTCGAAGAGCGAGAAGAGTTCATCCACAGACAGCAGGAACCCGTTAGGGTTCTCGGACATGAGCTCTAACAGCTTCTCAGGGGTCGCATCGTTGACCAGGTAGCGAAGCTGAGGTTGGAGAACCAGAGGAGTGCCAGGGTCCGAGTTCGGCTCATGATGCGGCCAAGCATCAGCAATACTCTGGTCATTCTCAACCCACGAGTCGGCTACCTTTTCGAGCCCATAAACTTCACGTAAAATCTCGTTGGCTGCAGGGGATTTCTTAGTCCCCGGCGGTGCGACATTCATGCCCCAGAAGTTGGTGTGAACGCCCCACGGATCATTCTGTTTGGGGCGCATGACCACCTTCGGCCCGAGTGCCGCCCCTAGGGAACAGAGAAGCGGAATGACGACGTACTCGATCGGGATATTCATCCGAAACGCGACGTCTGCAGCGAACCGAGAAATGACATAAGGCAGAACCAGGGAATCCATCGACGGAACAGAGGGCATGGTAGGAAGGGGGATTGAGGGGCCATTGAATGTGGCTTTGCCGCTGTAGTTCTTGCTACTCCTTATGATTCTGAGCACTTCATCGGTCTCAAGCGGGGGTTTACACCTCGCAGCGTTGTTGAGATACAATGAGTTCAGCACCATTCCGGTCGATGCCCCGCTTCTGTATAGCTCTTTTCCCATCGAGAACAGTGAGATGTTTCGGTCACCTTCTTCGATACGCTCCAACTTCCACAGCTCCGAGTGCTGAGTTGCGGGTGTAGTTGATCTCCGCTCAGGGATGAGCGAAAGTAGTTTTTGGGGGATGGCTGGAAGGCTCTTAGGGGCTACGAGGGGGTTCTTGGAGTCCCAGTCGTAGTGGCCGTCGACGTGATTCGAGGGCGGTACAACGATGTAGCCGCCGTCAGATTTTACGTCCACCCCTGGCCCGATTTTCTTCACATTGGGAATATCCTTGGCGGGATAAGCGAATAGGGCGTGTAGGCCACCTCCGCCCGTGAAGGAGATCGGTACTCCCTTGAGGTCTGCTTCAGACAAGCCGAATTTCTTCCATGTATCGAAGCCGCCGTGGCGTTTATCGACGTCGGCGACCCAGATCCCGCTTACCTTTCCCGTTTGGATCGCAATGTTTGCCTCCAGGTGTGACTCGAAGATTCGCCGGAGCTGCTCTTTGTCGGTCGTTCCGTCTTTGTAACCATTCCGAGTCATGGGGTGTTTGCCTGGACTGTCGCAATTGACCTTGCCACAGGTGCAAATGGCGACTCTGTGTGAGCTACCTCCAGTGCCGGTTTGCTTGTAGGTGACTCCGAAGATCGGCAACACAGGGATGCCGAGCGAGGCGTAGCGAAGCGCTGCCTGAACCAAGAGTCGGCTACGGCCGGCGTGGGTGGGTGAATTCTTCGAGCTGCTCATGGTGAATCCTTTCATTGTTTGTGAAGTACCTCCATGTGCATATACAGCGAGCCTCATCCATTTCATGGATGTGCGGAGAGTGCCGATGACTTGCTAGATGTCTCAGAGATTGGCGAATGGCGTGTAGTTGACACTATCGCAATGAGTTATGGCTCATATATAATTTGTAGGACGGGTTTTGATTGAACAACCCGCCCTACGTAGGTGAAAAATTATCACAAAATCGTTCCGGATCTGTCATCCCAAGTCTTGAATATCACCGGTTGCTGGCTGGTGTGTCTCTCCGAGGTCGCCGAGCGATTTGAACCAATCAATCAAATCGCATTCCCGCCACAGGGGTGTGCCGTTGCCGACCTTGATGGGACTCGGGAAGTTTCCTGACTTCCAGTATCTCCAGATCGTCGTCCTCGATAGGCCGGTCTCCCTGACCAGGTCCTCGTACCGCAGCAGTTTCAGTTCAGAACTCATTCTCAGCTCTCCTTGATAGAGTAATGTGTTCTATTCATATACGTTGATGCCCACTCGATTTCAGTCGTAGGGGAGATAATTACGGGGTTCGGATGACATTCTTCGGCCTAGCGCTCGAAGCTGTCTTCGTTCGATCGAACGAGTGTGGGCTGTGCAGAGTCATTCGTTCGATTGACTCAGCCTCGTAAGTCATATCCTGGCAGTGGAATAAGAGGGCTGACTGTGGCCGCGCGAGGGGCGATGATGAGATATACCGACGAAGTGCTCCCGGTATCAGGCTAGAAACGGTCTCATATCAGTTGACAGGGAGCATAGAATTCGAAGCTATGAAATTCACCTACTGCAGCCTTCGGACTATTGCCACAAGGGGATTCAGGACTGTAACCCGGATGAGCGTGGCAATTATTCGTCGACCACGAAGCCAACTCGCGATTGGAGGGCTGAATCGATAGTAAGTCTCAATAGCCATTCGGCCCAACGAGTGGGGAAGTAGGTGCCGGTCTCGGAAAGAACGTAATTCGAGAACACTCAGGTGGTTGGTGTCTCCATAGACGGCGGTTGCGATAAAGCACCGTGAACTTGAACTGGTAGTTGATGACGCTGCGGCGGCTGCGGCGAAACGGGAAGTCGCGCGGCTCGGGGCCGTCCGTTTCGCTCGTGTAATGGCGGCTGTCTCTGATTCTCCGCTATATGAACTCGGGGCGATGACGAACGGGCCGCTCGAGTGGCAGTTAGGGCAAGAAAGGCCCATGTCACTGGGATAGATATCTCCTTGTTTGAACATATCGACGGAGTGCTTGTCCGCGTTCGCGGTGTTCTTGCAGCCGGTGCAGATCAGCTCATAATGGCTCGCTGCGCGGGATGTCAGGAATGAGTTCCAGAATCGTTCCCGCCACTCCCAAAGGTGAGGATGGCGCTCACGAATCGATCCAGCAGTCCTTTTGAGATCCGAAGAGGATGGGTCGCTGCCCAGGAGGCGCGGGATGGCGCTCTTGACGGTTTCCATCTGCTCCTCGATCTCGCCTTCGCCGTCAACGAACTCGGATTGGAACATCGTAACCATGGCGAACTTTAGGAATCCAGGGCAGTCGTCGCGATCCAGGTAGTAACGCATTTCCTTCTGGATCTGGCCGATCTCTTGGATGCTGTCCCGGAACTCGAGAATATCAAAGTCGCTCGGGTTGGTTTCTGCTGCCGCATTCACAAGAATGCAGCCGACGACATAATTGCCGTACTGTGAGACCATCGCGGCCATTTTGACCAATGAAAACGATGCGAACTCCTTCTCTTCAGGCTCGGTAGCGACGTGTTGGATATGCTCGCACTGTTGGCGAATCCTGTCGTCATCATGGTCCAGGACATAGAAGAACAGCTTGTCGTGCATGCAGAAGAAGTCCTGATAATCGACCTGTTCATCCGCGAGGATGGCTTTATCGAGGACCCGGTGAGCTTCCTCCTTCTCTTTCATGTCCATGAAAAGCATGTTGGCTAAAGCGCGGGGGCCTTCATAATCCTCAGGGTCGAGTTCGATCGTTCTCTCGAAGCACTCGCGAGCTTCTGAATAGCGCTCGTCATGTCGATAGGCGAAGCCGAGGTTCAGGTGGTAGGTGGCGTTCTTCGGGTCAATGTTGCAAGCTCGACTGAACTGGTCCGCCGCTAGGTCATATTCGTCGTCATCTAGATATACAATGCCCAGCTGATTGCGGAATCGGCCCACTTCGGGGAACAGGATGATGAGCTTTTTGAGAACCCGGATCTGCTGATAGGTGTCCTCGGCTTCGCGGGCTGCCTCGAGCTCGGTTTCCAGTTCGACGATCTCCAGCCCATACTGGTCGCGGGCATCGTACTCTTGCCGGGACTGTGGACTGATCAGGGTGTCGTAGGCTGCACGGATGAGCTTGTAGTTCTCCGGATCTTTCTCAGGCGGAAACCCACGTACAGCCGTAAAAAAAGCCCGTTTGATCTCATCCTCGGAGGCTTCTGAGGTCAGGGCTAGTCTCTCATAGAGGTTCTCCGCGCCGGGGTTACTCATCGGGAACCTCCTGGTCCAGCAACTGTCTGATTTCTGCGGAAATAAGGACCCTGGCGAGTGTCGTGTGCTGTTGACAGTAGCGCTCCAGCATTCGGGCGTACGAGTACGCACGAACTGGGTCCTCTGTCTTGAGCTCATCGTACAGCTCTCTCAGGAATGGGCCCGTATACGACCGGTAGTTTGGATACAGCTCTACGAAGGCGGCCATGTCGGCAACCCGACTTCCCGAACTCGGGTCGTTAAGGTCGAGTAAACGGTAGAGGTTGTGGGGGCTCAAGGCTTCAACACGGTCTCGCCATGCAGTACCCTCCGATTCAACGCCAACTCGATTGGTTTCGCTTCTCTCGAACAACGCCAGTGCGCCAGCCTGAAGGCTGTCAATGGTAGCGTGATATCGGGTGAGTTCATCGCTGTGTTGGGCTTTCGCTGCGTCAAGCTCGGCTAACAGGATCTGTTCGCGGCGAGAGGCGTTCACGCCGAAAACAACGGCGGACACCGAGATTGCAAGGCTAAGAGCAAGAAGCAATACCATGGCGAGTCTGTTGCGCCGCCCACTAGCACTTTCCGCAATCGGGGGAACGGGCTTACCCGCGACATCATCCAGGCAACCGATACCCGAAGAATCATTCTCGACTGCATCGGTGATCCGAAGGTGCAACTGCTCTCTGTCGAAGGCATCACCCAGCGGGGACATCCAGGCTGCGGCCATGGCGGCCGTGCTGTACTCACGTACGGTCAATGACAGCTCGAATAGGAGATGCAGGGCCTGACCGACGAACGGGAAGGCCGGGATGATCGTCGCGAGATCAGTCCAGGCGCGCTCAGTCTTCCCTTCATTGGCCAACTGCAGGCTACGGTTATAGGTGGCGCAAACCATGTGATACAAAGCCGAGTAGTCCTCAAGGCTGCCGCCACAGTCGGAGCATCGAGTTTCGGAATACGCTATTTTGCAATTGGGGCAAAATACTGCTACCGACCCCATACAATCTCCTTCATCTGTTCAACCGTACTGACGAGATGGAAGTTGAGATGCTGTTTGACCTGGGGCGGGACGTTGCCAAGGTCAGGTAGGTTTTCTGAGGGTAGAAAGATGTCGGTTATCCCGGCGAAGTAGGCCGCACCCATCTTCTCGGAGATGCCGCCAACTCGAGTGACGCGTCCTGATGGAGCGACCTCGCCTGTGAACCCCGTGGAGGAGCTGGGAGGTGCTCCGACAAGGGCCCCGTAAGCCCCCGCGGTGAATGCCAGCCCTGCCGACGGGCCGTCCTTGTAGATGACTGATTCCGGGACGTGGATATGGATGTCGATGTCCTTCACTGTTGTACCCTCATTGGTGGCCAGCTCACGGGCAAGACCGTGGGCGATCAGAACCGAGTCCTGCATCGTAAAGCCAATCTGTCCGGTGGTTTGCAAGTGGCCATGCCCCGGTTTGCTCAGGATCTCAATGGAGAGGACGCCACCGCCGCCCTCGAACCAACTCAGCCCATTAACCATGTTAGTCGACCGGGAGATCTTGGGCTGAGCGATGGCTTCTCGGAAGTCCTCGACGGCTTGGCTCCCAAATCTGCCTGATGCTTCGATGAAGGCATGCTTCGCTGCCCTGATGTTACCCTCAATGAGATGAGTGCGGATCAAATCGCGGGCAGAGTCGAGATCACCAGGATCACTCGCGCAAGCCTGGATGTAGTAGGCTGCAGCTTCCTTAGGGCGTCCCGTGGCCAGGCAAATGTCTCCTAGACGATTCAGGACGAGGGTTCCGGTCGGCAATCTGTTGATCAGGCGGCGATAGCGTTTTTCAGCAGTGCGGTATTGCCCTTGGACAAGAGAGATCTCTGCTCGGAGAAGGTATCGGGAAATCTCATCCTCGATGTTGTCGCTGATCCTCCGTAGAACCTGGACCGCACCTGGCGTATTCCCCTCCTGAACGAGCACCTCGACTTTTGAAGCAACTCCGGCAAGTTCAGGAATGGTGTCAGTATGAGAACGGCAAAGCTCGCAGAGCTGGTCGGCAAAATATAACGAGTCGGGTCGTAGCACTGATCCCGGCGTTATTGTGCATTGGAGTTCTCGAAGTCCTGGCATTTGCGAGTCGCTAAACAGCGATTGGAGCCCCTGCAGGTCGGCAATCCGCCCCGACTGGACATAGAGGTCGTGGTAGAGATGGTAGACCTGCTGGGATTCTGCGGCGGATTGTGGGAACTCGTTGAGGACAGATTCCGCACGTTCGTAGAAGCGTTGTGAAAGAAGAAGTTGCACATACACAACTAGCGCTTCCAGGCACTCAGCAACCGCATACCATTCTTCAGCGGCCAGAAGGGCCTGCTGGGCCTTCCCGCCGCGAAACAATTCATAGATGACTCTAGGCTTGTCCATCCCGCTAGCTCATATCGAATACGAGATCGGTTATCTCCTCATCGAGCTTGTCTATCAACGCATCGTTGCCATCGACAACAGCGGCCTTGAGGCGGTCGATTTTCGCCTTCAGTTCAGGGTGGTCACCATGTTTCCGGAGCACTTTTTCGGCCGAGAGAATCGTTGCGCGCACCTTCGATGCCTTGTCGGATTTATTCCATAGGTCATCGATGGCTTCCGTGCTGAGCTCGTTTCTCAGATTAGTCTCAACGCTGAATTTCTCCTCTTTCCCGGTCGATTTGACTTTGACCAGGACATCGAGCATGCCGTCGAGGTTGTAGGTGTATGTCAACTCGATACGCTCTTGGCCCGCAGGCATGGGCGTCAGCCCATCTATGACCTGGTTGTGCAGCAAGGTGTGATCCCGACACCAGATCGAATCACTGAGACTGTCCTTTTGGAAGATGTCGACGTTGACCGACGCTTGATCATCACAGACCGTGTTGAATGTTCCCGTCTTTGCCTGAAGCTGGGGAGTATTGGCAGGCAGGACTTCAGCGTAGACACCATCGACCCTCTGTCCATTCATCTGCGTAACCACGCTTGTGCCGAGCGAGAGCGGACAAATGTCCATGATGATGGCGTCAGATTCTCCATCAATGATGCTCGCCTGAATGGCCGCTCCAAGGGCTACGGCCCGATCAGGGTCAATGTCAGTACGGGGATCTTTCCCGATGGTGTCCTTGACAAGGCTGCGTACGGCTGGAATGCGAGTGGACCCGCCGACAAGGAGCACGGCGTCGATGTCGTCAATCTCAAGAGAGGCGTCACGGAGGGCTTTACCGATGGCTTTCTTAGTCCGATCCAGATAGGGCTTGATCAAGTCCTCGAAAACATCGCGAGGAGCGTCGATCTCCAGACTCAGGGGTTTCCCGTCTCTTGTGATGATGAACGGAACGCTGATTGTCGCTTGGTCGGAGAAGCTCAATTCCTTCTTTGCCACTTCACATGCCTGCTTCAGCTTGGCCATAGCAGACGCGTCATCGGAAATATCCACGCCGGTTTGGTCGAGGAACTGTTTGGATGCCCAAGTCGCCAACTCCCTGTCGAAGTCCTTTCCGCCAAGCTGATTGTCTCCAGCCGAGGACTTGACGTCGAGCACGCCGCTCATCTGATCGAGCACCGTTACGTCGAAGGTGCCGCCTCCCAGGTCATAGACCAGGATCTTGCCCTGTTCGCCAGTATCGGCCCCGAACGCAAGAGCGGCAGCCGTCGGCTCATTGACGATGCGCTCCACCTTCAGGCCGGCCATTTCTCCAGCGACCTTCGTGGCGCCCCGCTGTTGGTCATTGAAGTTGGCGGGTACAGTGATCACGGCGCGGTCGACCGGTTCACCCAGGAAGGCTTCAGCGTATTCCTTGATCTTGCGCAGAAGGATCGCAGAGATCTCTTCTGGGCGGAGCTCGCGGTCACCGAGCTTCACGCGAATGTCCTTGCCCATCTTCCGCTTGATCTCTTCAACCGTGAGGTCGGGATACTGGGCAAGCTGGTTGAACGGACCGTCGCCGATCTCCAGTTCTTTGGTCTTGGGATTGATGCCGACAACGGAGAGGGTGATCTCTTTGCCCTTGCGGTCACGGATGAGCTGAGCCCGGCCGTTCTTGAATACAGCAGCCTCCGACGTCGTCGTGCCGAGATCGATACCAATGAATGCCATTATTTGTTCTCCCCTCCGGACCATTTTCCGCAGACAACAGTGGCTTTGCGCAACAAGCGCGGGCCTCGCACATAGCCGTTTTCGATGATTTCTAGAATGAACCCGTCCTGGTGCTCGTTCTGGACGGGCTTCGAATTCGCGATGAAGTGAACCTGGTTGTCGAATCTGGATCCGACGCCGGGAACTTGCTGGATTCCGATTCTCTGATTGATCTGGTCCTTGGCCCGCACGGCTACCTCGACAGCATTCACGAAGGCAGGATCGTCGATCTTTTCGACGGCACCATGGAGGTTGTCGATGATGTCCATGAAGTCGAGAAGGCCGGTCTCAAGGCTCTTGAGGCTGGATTCCAGCTCGTTTTGTCGTAGGCGGTTCTGCTCAACGTCGTCTTTGAGTTGTTCGACGGCTTCGTTGACGTCGGAGCGCAGCAGATCGATGGTCTGGGTTGTTCGTTGCCCGACCCTGCCGACTTTCTTCAAAATGTCGTTCAGGGATGCAAAGACACCGTAGTCTGGCTCTGGTATCTCAGGAACTTGGATGGGCTCGAAGATATCAAGGCGGTTGTTGGATGGGGGCACCGCATCCTCCTACTGTCATGGTGAAATCATTTGAGTATGGACGATATTGCGAATTTTTGCAGAGGCCAGCATACTCGATTCACAATTGAACTGTCAATGTTTAGACCGGAGTTAACTCTTTGCCCTCTAAGGGCATGGGACAGCTGAATCCGATGATCGATATCAGTCGTTATCAGCCCCAACGGGGGGGGCGCTGGCCTCTGGTCACTTATTGACATCATCCATAGATGTCGCAACCAGGTGTACCGTCTTGGGGGAAGTGATGGACTTGCGAAGGATGTCGACTGTTGTCGGTTCGATGAGGATGTCCTCCATGTAGGCGGCTAAATCGGACATCCTGTACCGGACCAAATGCCCCAGCTTGCAGTAGGGCGGACCTTGCAGTTGTGTCCTGCGCCATGATTCCAGCGTCTTCACCGACACCTGGAGAATCGCGGCCGTCTGCTTGGTCGTGAGGTAGGTCTCATTGCGTTCGTGGGAGGTGCTACACTTGTTGTTGGACGCTACACATAATTGAGTATGACGTCGATGGCTCAGTTGACTCTTATGGCTCAACATGGAGTGCCCTGAAAGCCCTCTATCGTTAGCTGACGTCAATTGGGACTTCCGCTAGTTTCATAGACACCTGATGAGCCGGTCTGTAACTGATTAGTGGACTGGGGCAATTCCAAACCTCTTGGCTGTGATTCTGCCATAAAGCTCTACTTTTGGAATGTCCACGAACTAGGGGAGCATTCGGGATGACAAAGCAGTTTGACCGCCTCGCAAACGCCTATGCGATCACCCTAGGCGATCGTCTTATGCCAGTGGTGGGGGCGTATGGTGCTGGGGCTGTTGTCGCAGTCATGCCTGATGAAGAGAGTGCGCGCGCGTGGCTTGATGAGTTCGCTGAAGATCTTGATTCTCTCGAGCGTGGTCCAGCAGGCATCGTCCCTGTTAGAGACTCGTGGCTGTTCATGCGTCGGGCTGCTGGCGAGGGCCTCGCAGGCATTGAGGGGGCCAACCAAGAGTGTTTCCCTGATCGTTTTATGTTCATGCTCCGTGTCGAGGAAGCGGGGTCGGATCTCCCGACTGTGCTGGCATCAGTCACAGAAAATGGTTGGGACGCCTGTCTGACTCGAACAGGGCCCAAAGCTTTTGACCATGCAGACGTGCTCCACTGGATGCGGTTCGACATACTCGATCAGGTCACAGGGGCGTGGGGCCAGAACTGTCCATTCCGCTCATGGGAGCAGGGTGACACTGTTTACGAGCTGGGTTCAGATAGCATCATGATTCTTCTCGCCAACGTACCCTTGCTGGGGGACTGGAACTCCACCGAGGGAGCGTTTGCATTCTTCACGTCCGAGGAGAAGGCCGTCCACTACCACTGTCACCACCTGGGCGATGGTCGGAACCGAATGCTCGTCGTAGCTCCTGATTCACCCACGGACCCACATGAGGCGATGGCAGGATTGAAGCCGCGGCCTGTAAAGGACCTGCAGACTCGCCTTGCGGAAATGGCCCAAATATATCCCACTGCTGCTTGGTGTGTGAACCCGGATGATAACCGCGAAAACTCCGGTTACGGTCGCCTCATATATAGTGGTGACTACTCCAAAGGATTCAAAGATGGGGGCAGTGCCCACTTCCGCATGGGGGCAGTATCCGGCATTTGGAGGGTTACGCCGGGGAATATTTTCATGCTGGATCAGCCGATGCCCGCATGGACTGGCGAGGATACAATCCGGTGGTCCGGTGGCCAGAGTCTCCAGCTTCTGCCACTGGATCGTAGTTTCGTGCTAGACCCTGGACTCGAGTTGGCCGATCTCGACGAAAATCTTACAGAGAGCGAAGCGGAGGAGCTGGTTGCCCAGCATCTTGACGCGATCGGATTGGAGGACTCGCTGGAGCAGATCCGGGAGGTGGATCTTAGGTCGGCAAACCGACTCGACCAGTTTCACATTGTGTGTTGGGATGCTGTGACAGGAGTGGGAGCCGACTACCCGTGGCGGTTCCCTGGGTTCCTCGCTGCGCTCCAACACCTTGCCGCCTTCGAGCGGGAGCATGATCGTCGCCACCGAGCCGAAGGTGCGATCTCCTGTGGCCACATTGGATTCTCTGGGTCTGGTGATTCTCAATATGAGGCTCTTCGGAGTGCTCGATTCCGGCTTGGTCTGAGCAGGCTTGCGCTTCGTGTTCTACGGATGGGTTACCGCCCATCGCACGCGACTGACCTTGTAGCTCTCTGCAACGGTACAG
>ERZ890953.1454-NODE-1454-length-11865-cov-5.408637_pt1 | contig 11865 bp, 8 predicted proteins | sample MGYA00521264_ERZ890953 | MGnify/ENA primary metagenome ERZ890953 (study PRJEB32303, sample SAMEA104408629) | aquatic metagenome | biome: Brackish water; feature: Chemocline; material: water | place: Baltic Sea | collected 2014-10-26T21:54:00 | depth 200 m ... | reverse complement strand
GCCTGGTCACGTAATTGCAAACGAGCCAGGCGATTCTGTCCTATCTGTTGTTCAATTCGCTGGATAGTATCCAGAGGTATATTTGAATTAAGCAGTTTATCCTGCAGTGTGGGTGGTTTAATAGAGTTTGAGAAAGATTCGTCCTGTTCCAGGTGGGGGGTCAATCACTGAGTTTGCCGCGGGGTTAAGCATACTGGCGGTTAACTTTTGTTCAAGTTCGCTAATCCTCAACTCCTGTTGCTGGTGTAAAGTCTGCTGTTCGAGCCATTCACTTTCAAGCGACTGTATGCGGTTTAATAAGTCAGTATATGATTGAGCACTACTATTTTGCGGAATGACCTGGCTGTCGATTTTATCGGATTCAGGTGATAAATATGACCAGATAAATCCGAGGCCTAGCACTGTCAATATAATGAGTAATACCAGCTTGCTACTGGACATTTTTTAAGCCTGTTCCTGTATTCAATTTTTAGAAATGATTATTGTTACTAGTCGGCTAATCCCTGAAATACGCCTCATTTGTGTTCAAAAATGGTCAATTTACGAAAGTTTAAGTGCCTGCAGGCAACTGATAAATTTGTGTAAACTCTCGGCTTTAACTCCTTGTCGCTCTACCTCCTGCTTCCATGTAGTCGTACCTACGCCCGTCCATGGGCTACTAACCACTAACCACAGCCATCCATGGCTTAGACATTTTAGTCTTGAACAGAGGTGTTTCAGGAACAATTTGTTCAGACTATTTTCTGTCAGCTAGCAGAACTGTTAACCAAAAACTTCCTGCCAATAAGGACGGTTAGTGGTTGTTATTTTAGGTGTTGTCATTTGATGGGTCACTTCGACTTCAGTGGTATCATCATCTGTCAGACCTGCTATTTCAGTTTCAATCTTTTTTAAATCTTCTTCAGTTTGAAAGACGGTTCTATCTTCGTCATCATCCATGTTTAAAAAAGTCACGTTATCACTCATGGTTACTACCTTAACGATTTATATATGGCGTTATATTATTTGGAAAAAAATAAAGTAATGTGTCTGATTGCTCAAAACATCTAATAATTTTCATTTAGTTTGTTAGTTTGTTAGTTTGTTAGTTTGTGTATTAATCATATTGCTCTGAGGTGGAAATGTACACTTTTAACATCAAATAATACATGCTTGAGCTAACCTGTATTTATTTTTTACTAATTGTGCCAGTAAAACACTGATGTTTTTGTGGAATACTAGGGTATCATTCCGAGTAAGTTAGTAAAATCCATTTAATGGGTTAATTTACCATAAACCAGGAGAAATAAATGTCAGCTTACGTATGTGAAATCTGTGGAATGAGTGTCGGATCAATGACCTGCGGCACCTGTGGAAAAGAGCTTGTGCATAGCACTATTACCACCGATGATGGTAAAACCGTGCATGTATCAGAATGTCCGGATGGTCATGGCAAAATAAAGTCACCGATGTGTTGTGGCCAGGATATGTCCTGCAAGGCCTGATGCTGAATATCAGACTGATACTACTGGGTATCAGTCTGCTACCGTTTAATTTTAAGTTTTTTTAAAAGTCCTTTAAGTCTGATAAATGTTTTAATCCAGCTTCGCTAAAATTGGCAGGGCCTGATTTAAGTTTATACAGCATCTTCATCTTCGGCGTGTAACTGCCCCAGTAAATTAAAATCATCCAGTACGCAATACAGTGCAGGCACCAGGAAAAGTGCTGTGATGGTGGCAGATGTCAGTCCAAAAGCCAGGCTTGCAGCCAGCGGGATGAGTATCTGGGCCTGCATGCTGGTTTCTGCCAGTAACGGGGTCAATCCCGCAATCGTTGTGATAGAAGTTAATAATATAGGTCTAAAGCGACTGATACCGGCAAGTTTTGCGGCCGCAAAGGTTTCAATGCCATTGTTACGCTCTTCGCGGATAAACACCACTAACAGGATAGAGTCATTAACTACCACTCCAAATAGTGATGCCATACCGATGATGCTGGGCATGGTCAGATCCAGACCCAGCGCGTAATGGCCAAACATAACACCTATTAATGCAGAAGGTATGACAACCATTACGGTGAGCGGTGCAGCATAACCGCGAAATTGTAATGCCAGCAATATGTACACGCCGATCAGCCCTAGCACGACATTACGTACGATTGATTGACCGGTTTTGGCTGAGTTTTGAGTTTCACCTTCGATGTCAATTTTTACCCCGGGAAAATCCTGCAGAATTTTCGGGTAAATCTGTTTTGCGGCGAGACTGAGTAACTCCTGTGCATTGGCTTTTTCACGCTGTACATCGCCATACACGGTAATAGTTCGTTTACGGTCAATCCGGTTTATCCGTGCCCAGCCTCTGACTTCCTCGATATTCGCTACATTCAGTAAGGGAATCTGGCTGCCACCTGGTCCGGTGATGGTTAACTGTTCCAGGTCACTGGCTGAAGTACGGTCCTCTGCAGCCAGACTTAAATCAACCTCATAGGTTTCTGAGCCCACTGGGAATTCATCAATCTGAATGCCCTGGAAAGCCGCTCGAATCTGGTTGGAAACCATCTGTGCATTCACTCCGAGAACACCTGCGGAGGGTAACATGCGTAGTTGTAATTCGCGTTTACCGGGTCGTAAATCATCACTGACATCTACCACGCCGGAATAACTGTTTAACCAGTTCTGAAGTTCATACGAAGCCAGTTTCAGTTGCCTTAGATCTTCACCTTCCAGTCTTATTTCAATGGCTCTACCCCCCGGGCCAATTGTCGGCTCAGTAAATTTTAATGCGATAACACCAGGCATATCACCCAGTTGCTGGCGCCAGGCATCACGAAATTCATCCAGACTGGTGTGTCGAATTTCTGCTCCTAACAGGTCGACAATAATGCGAGCAACATGCGGGCCGGATTCATAGGCATCCGGATTCTGGCCGTAGATAATCGTGCTGTTTTGTAGCAAATCCTGACCATCCGGCTGAATCGATTTAAATTTTTGGTTGACGTTTGCAGCCGCCAGCGTTATCTGTTTCACCAGTTTTTCGGTGGTGGAAAGTGGTGTGCCCTGGGGTAGTAACAAACGGGCTTCGATAATATCGCCTTCTACAGTAGGAAAACCGACAAATTTTAACTTTCCGGAAACAGGTAGTGCAATCGACAGGATAATTAACATGATGACGATGCCGAGTGTCATGTAACGATAGGAGATAGCTTTATCCAGTAACGGCGCAAACAGTTTATCGCGAAAATAGGCAAAGTTACTTTCAAACCAGGCACGGAAGCGTGATGTTTTTCGGTTTTGTATATGTTTAAGGCTATGCCCCAGATGATTCGGTAGTATCAGAAAAGCTTCAATCAGGCTCACCGATATGACGATAAGCAATACGATCGGCATGACGCGCAGAATTTGACCCATGACGCCGGTAATGAAAGCCAGTGAACCAAAGACCAGTAACGTGGTGGTAAATGAAGATAAAATGCCGGGTAGTACCTGGTAAGTACCCGCAATCGCGGCATGCAATGCCTTTTCACCCTTATCCAGGCGTGCCGCAATATTTTCGGCGATAACAATGGCGTCATCCATTAATAGTCCGACACCTATTAGTAGACCGACCAGGGTGATCATATTGATAGTCATGCCAATTAAAGGAATAACAAACAGTGCACCAAGGAAAGAAATGGGTAATCCCATGGTGACCCAGAAACTGTACTTGAAGCTAAAAAATAACCACAGGATTAAAAACACTGCGATCAGACCCTGGCCGCCATTCCTGACGATCATATTGAGCCTGTCCTGCACAATGGATGCCCTGTCCTGGGTGAGAGTCAGGTTAAGCCCTCTGGGTGCCAGCAAACGCTCTGTCAGTAGAAAAGATTTAATGTCGGATAAGGAGTTGAGTATGTCCTGTGACTGGGTTTTAGTAATATTAAGTATCGCTGCGCGCTGTCCATTAAACAGTATACGGGTTTCATCACGGTCAAATCGGTCGGTAATGGTGGCTATATCCCGCAGGCGTATATTAGCCCCTGTCTTACCTGATATAACCACCAGATCGCTGACCTGTGCGACACTTTTTCGCTGGTCGTCAAAACGGATCAGAATGTCTTCCTGCGGGCTTTCCAGGCGTCCTGCCGGTGTGCTGATGCTATGGCTTTGCATGGCACTGGCAATATCGGATAAAGATAAGCCGTATTGACGTAAACGGGCAGCCGGAATTTCTACCCGAATCTGGTGATCGGAAAATCCATCGATGACTACATTGGCAATTTCTGCTGCTTCCAGCAAACGCAGTTTGACGTCTTCGGCATAGGCTTTTAAAACGACCGGGTCAGCAGGGCCGGTAATAGCGATGGAAATGACCGAATCTGTGCGTCCGAGTTCTTCTATGACCGGTGACTCAGTCTGTTGCGGAAAATCGGTGATGCCATCTACTGCTGATTTGACATCATCCAGAAAAGATTGCATGTCACTGCCTTCCAGCATGACGGCGGTGGCTTTACCGAAACCTTCTGAAGATTCACACAGCATTTCATCGAGATCAGCAATGCTTTCCAGTGCATCTTCCAGTCGGCGGCAGATAGCATCTTCTACATCTACAGCGGTGGCTCCAGGGTAGATAACCTGAATACTGACCTTGTCATTTTTAATGCGCGGGAAAGTTTCACGTTGCAGATTAGGCAGGCTGATAAGGCCTAGAATTATAATCGACAACATAAACAGGTTGGCGGCTGTCGGGTGTAGGGCAAACCACTTAATCATTGCCTTACTCTCCAGTTGGTAGATTGTTGTCGGTCGAATTAACCGGCTTTAACAACATGCCCATAACCGCTGGAATTAAATCAGTTAATATCAGTGATTCGCCTTCTTCAAGTCCATTGGAGATTATGCTGAGGTTATTTTGATCATACTTCTTCTGTACAGGTCTAATATCCAGACGATTATCCTTATCAATTACATAGGCGTTTCCACCTCGTAACGATGTACGTGGAATCACTATGCTCCCGGTTTGCGGGTGTCCGGCGATTGATACTTCGACAAACATGCCCTTAGACAGGGGAGGGCGTTTACCGGGAATTATTTTCTGTAACGGGTTTTCGACTTCAACTACTATACCCATAGTCCGGGTCTGACTGTCGACATTGTCTGAGAATCTCAGAAATTTTGCATCCCAGCTGGCGACCTGTTGATTTCCCATATCCAGCTTGACGGTCGGTTTAAAGCCGGTGATGCTGGACATATTACTGGATATTTCCTGAATTCCATTTGGGATTTCAGGTTGTCCAATGAACAGGTTTTTGAGAGATGACATCGATACCTGCGCAATGATTTCTACCCGGTCTACCGAATCCCCGGAAAATAACAGCTGCCCTTTGCTGACAAATTGATCACCTTCTATCGCTAATGCCGAAATACGACAATTGAATGGTGCTTTAACCAGTGTATTTTCCAGATCCCGTTGTGCCTGGGTAATTTTTGCCTGCTGTAATTTTCGTTGAGAAGGTATCAGTGACAGGCTGTTTTTCAGGTTTTGTACCTGAGCAGTTGACGTTAGCATTGTGCGTTCGGCGGCATCCGCACTGCTTTGTGAAACTCCACCTTTTTTAACCAGCTGTTGCAGGCGTTGTTGTTCTCTGGTTGCCAGAGCCAGGTTTCTCTGTTCGATTTCCAGTGATGTCCTGGTATTCGACAATTGAACATCAAGCTCGGCCAGTTGGGTTTCAGCCTGTGCCAGATTTAGTTCGTAATCGACCGGATCAACCTGAAATAAAATATCACCTTTTTGAATGATTTCACCGTCTTTCAATCGGGGGTGCATGGAAATGATTCTCCCGGATACCTGGGCGATTGATTTCCACACCTGGGCGGGTTGCACCACCCCATAGCCCTGAACAACAGGAATAAAGTCTGTTTTTTGGATCAACAAGGTATGTACAGCTAGTACTGTCTCACCTGTTTCCAGTAATTGGGGGGGGCTGTTTCCCACTTTTCATCACGCCCAGTGTCACTATACCGAGAATAATAGGAGGTAATATCCATAAAATTTTTTTTCTATTGAAAACGTGTGCACTCATGTTTTGATACCTGAGAAATTGAAATCGGTGTTAGGAGTCTGACCAACTCGGGAGGATCAGATTTGGCTTTACAGAAATGTGATCAGTTTAGTATGACAGGTTCCATGGCGTTGATAAACGGCATTATACAATCAACAGAAAATTACTTTGTAACAATTTGTAACCAGATTTAGTGGTAATAACCTAATCAGAAATGAGTGCCAGCAAAGTGGCTTCAGGATATTTTAAAATGCAAAATTGAGCCGAATTTTTAATCTGGTAAATTGAAATACATGGATGTTAAAGCCGTGTAGTTCTATCCATCAATCTGATGATTTTAAATTTTTATTTTAAGCCCTGTTAGAAACGTGAACTTGGTCACATTCGGTTGATTTTAATATTGTTTGGGAATATATTCCCGATTAATTTAACTATAAACTTATCCTGGAATAGTTTTCATCAGATTGTTAACGGATATAGTTTGTATTTTATCGCCAGTTTTTGACCATCTGGCGCAAAAAAATATGATGAAAATTGTTTAGCTGTATAGTTGGATTTATTAGTTGATTTTGCAGGTAGGCAAATTCTTCAGGGAAAAATAAAGAGTTTTTTGATGTTGTTCTCTCGATACTGAACAAATTAGAAAATATTGATGATTGATTGTACTGATTAATGCACACAGTTTTGAAAAAATGATTCAAATTAATTCCATAACTTGGACGGTAATATATACCATGGCGATTAAAAATAAATTAACAACTTTAATGCTCTACCTGTTTGTGAGTATGCTGGTATTAAATGTCACAGGTTGTGGTGGAGGGTCCTCATCCGATACCGCGGCAGTTTCCGTAACTGATCCTGTAACCGATCCTGTTTTAACTCCGATAGCTGAAAAATATATTGAAATTGAGGCCATTACAGGAGGTATTACGGTGGTTCAGGTTGGTTCGTCCGCTCAGTTAACAGGCAGTTCTTCATACTCTACCTCAACAGAACCTCTGAGTTATGTCTGGTCTATTACTTCGAAACCTGATTCCAGCCAGGTACAACTTCTAAATAGCACATCAGAGTCCGCCAGTTTCGTGGCCGATGTTGCAGGAAGCTATTCGGTGCAGTTAGTGGTCAGCGCCGAAGGTGTATCCAGTCAAAGGGTGATTTCTTATGTACTGGCCACAGTAGATGGGCTGGACATTGCTCCCTTTCACGCAGGCTTATCTTCAAATTGCAGCAATTGCCACATTGATGATTTTAACCCCATCAAGGCTAAATCTACCAATCATCCAGCTACCAGTCACTTATGCCAGACTTGCCATACAGTAAGAGGTTTTGCAATTATTGATTCTGTAAATCATCAGGAAGTATTCGGAAATTGTAGTGATTGTCATAATGGTGTACTAGCCATAGGTAAATCAGAATTTCATGTTGAGACTACACAGCAATGTGATGACTGCCATAACACGGATGCATTTCTTGACAGGCTACCAGATGGCAGTTTTGACCACTCTAATATAACCGGTGGTGCCTGTAAACGTTGTCATAATGGTGAGGTCGCTACCGGCAAACCTTTACCTCCAGAACCTCATCCTGACACTAATACTCAATGTATCTTTTGCCATAGTGTCGCAACTTTTACCACGCCATTTGTAGATCATACAGGTCCTGATGTTGTTGGCCATAGCTGTGAATCATGTCATAACGACGCTATTGCTATAGGTAAATCTTCTGCAACCCCTGCACACCCCGAAACTACGGCCGATTGCGCTGTCTGCCATACTGTGCAGAGTTTCGATCTGGGTGGAGTTTTCAATCATTCAGTAATTGACTCGCAGCAGCAAGCCTGTTCATCCTGCCATAATGATATTAATGCTATTGGTGTAGCTACGGTCAGCAATCACCCTGATTTGCAGGGCAGAGATTGCGCTAACTGTCATAACACCACGACCTTCACAGGCGCTTTCGTTGATCATAGTGGTCCCGATGTGGTCGGTAAACGTTGTGATTCATGCCATGGTGTGACTGCAGTAGGCCAGCATGATAATCATCTTCCTGTGACTACTGAAGACTGCGCAGAATGTCATACTCCCGGCAATTTTAATACCGGAACTTTTGACCATACCAGTCGTGATGTAAGCAGTTGTGATTCCTGCCATAATGATGTGATATCTGTGGGCAAACTATTTGCTCATTTACCAACCAGTGAGCAATGTTCGGTATGCCATAACACGACTGATTTTGCTGATGCAACTTTTGATCATAGCGGTATCACTAATAACTGTGTGTCCTGTCACGATGGCAATATCAGTATAGGAAAGTCTGACAATCACGTACCAACCACAGAGGACTGTTCTGTCTGCCATAACGACACCAGTGCTGGTGGCTTTGTGAATGCATCCTTCTCCCATTCCGGGATTACCGATAACTGTAGTACATGCCATGATGGCGACATCGCTATCGGCAAAATTATAGATCATATTCCGACTCTGGATGATTGTAGTGCGTGTCATAATGACACCAATTCCGGTGGTTTCGTGAACTCCAGCTTTTATGGAACCTTTCACCAGGGCATCAATACTGGCTGTGAAGGTTGTCACAATGGCCGTTTTGCCACTGGTAAGGATGCTGCTGTGGTAGACCATATACCGACAACTCAGGACTGTTACATCTGTCATCTGAAAGATACCTTTGCGGCACCAACTATCTTCACTCATTCAGGTATAACGGGTAATTGTGTTAGTTGTCACGATGGAACCAATGTTGCTCTTGGTGCTTTGGGGTTATCAAATGATCACATCGTTACCACGCAGGATTGTAATGCCTGCCATAACATTTCAGGATTTACTCCAGCTTTCGTAGATCATGAAGGTCCCGATGTTGTGGGTAAGCGTTGTGATACCTGTCATGGTGTCAGTGCAACAGGTAAAAATGATGGCCATGTTAATACCACAGAAGATTGCGCTACCTGTCACGTACCCGGGACATTTAGCAATGCTATTTTCGATCATACCGGCATCGTAGATAACTGCGCTTCGTGCCATGATGGTGTTGCTGCAACTGGCATGTCAGGTAATCATATTCCAGTCACTCAAGATTGTTCGGTATGTCATAACCCTACAGCTTTCGCGGGTGCCAAATATGATCATACCGGCATAACCAATAACTGTTCGACATGTCATGATGGCAAGATAACCATTGGCAAAGATAACAACCATGTACCGACCAATGAGGATTGCAACCAATGTCATGTGACTGCTGCTTTCATTCCTGCGACTTTTGACCATGCTGGTATAGTGGATAATTGCCGATCCTGTCATGACGGTGTGTTTGCCAGCGGCAAAACTAATGATCATGTGCTGACGAATCAGGATTGCAGTGTGTGCCATACCACCACCAGCTTTAAAGGGGCCGGGTTCGATCACACGGGTATTGTGGATAATTGCGAGTCCTGCCATGACGGCAGTACTGCTACTGGTATGAACCAGGGGCATGTATCTACATCGCTAGACTGCCATTTTTGTCATACCACGGCGACTTTCGTAGGCGGTACATGGACACACGATTCAAGCAGTGCAGGTAACTGCGACCAGTGCCATGTAAATGGTGGCGGTGCGACCTTTAAGCCTAATGGTCACTTATCAACAACTGAACAGTGTGATGTGTGCCATACCACAAATGGCTGGGCACCAACTATCTTCAAGCATAGTTCACAGGGTGATTATCCGGGTGATCACCGAAGAGATCCTGGTTGTACCGGCTGTCATGGCAATACCATCAGTAGCAATATTCCCTGGCCTGCATCCCAGTACGCACCTTTTTGCGCAGCCTGTCATTCGAGAGATTTTAAATCTGAGAGTAAGCACATTGGCGGCAAAAGCGGAACTGTCGAGCAGAATAAGAATTGCGGTGGAAGTGGCTGTCATAGAGTCAGCTCAAGTGGATTTTAAAATCCTGGAATGAGGAAATGTTCTCAACCTGTCGGCCTATGCACTGACAGGTTGAGGAATCAGGGTTAACATTCCTGTTCCAGGGAAATCTGATAAAACGTTGATAGTACTCTGCGAGTTTCAATATTTGAACAATTAGAAAATTTTTTCACCACGAAGTCACGAAGTACACGAAGGCAAGTCATTATATAGTCATAAGTTTTTTTCAAAATTATGATAATTGCTGATTTATCTGGATAACTTTTTAAGGTCATTTGTTTTTCTTCGTGATGAATATCTTTTGGCTTTCTTAATTACGTTGTGCAGTTACAAAACTTTATAACGTGATAAAAGGAAATGGATTAGTGTATCAAGTTAAATACTTATGCAAATGAGATGTATCGGGGGTAGACCGTCTTCGATGTTGTTTGAAGTTGAATCCTCAAATAGTTTCGAGTTGAAGCCAGGTGGTAATTTTGAAATTGAATAATATTCCAGCTAAGCCGGTATTTGGTTATTCAACCCATTAATCTAACCCACCGACTTACTGTCGGTGGGTATTAAAAGTTTTAGGCAGAAGCTTTATCAGACTTAAAGCCTAACGCTTTTAGTATCATTGCCAGAGGGCAAAAACCGGTAAAAGCTGACTGGAATAAATTTAATCCGACAAAAGCAGTGAAGAAAAACCAGTAAGAGTGATGGTAAACACCCAGGGTTACGCTAGCAAAAACAAACAAACCTGCAATAGCCAATATCATACGTTCTATACTCATATCCAGTCTCCAAATTATAGTGGGGTAAGAAGACTCCTGAAGTAACCATTTGCGGCTATGCCACTCAGGTATTACAGGAGGCTCTAAATTCTGCGGGACATTCTATATTAGAGTATTCTAATAATCAAGCGTAAACGAGCTTAGATGTATTAGTTCATTAGTTTTAATACCTTGCTTAATCCCCATAAATAAGCAAAATCACTGCCTAAATTTTTCCGAGAAAATATTATGCGATATAAAGATATTCTGGTGTACATTGATGATGGTGCTTCCAATGTCGAACGGGTGAAAACAGCATTTGCAATGGCTAAAAATCATAAGGCTCGTTTAACAGCGGTGACTTTAGCCTCTGATAAACCGGTACACCTGAAGGTAAAAGATGAAAAAGCTATTAAAAATATTTCAGAACAAATGGCTGAGCAGAGAGTGGCTGATTTTTCTAAATTAGCCAGTAGTGAAGAGATCGAAGTTGCGACACGAGTTATACACGGTAAGAAATCCGTAGCAGTCCGTAAAATGGCTCAGTATGCGCGTAACTTTGATCTGCTGATATTGCGCCAGGCTAATCCCAAAAATGAAAATCATCCGATTATTGAACAAATTTCGGAACAGGTAATTTTGCTCAGTGGTCGTCCGATTTTTTTCATGCCTTATATTGGTGCTCATCGAATTCCCTGCGAAAAAGCTATGATTGCCTGGGATGGTTCACCGGCAGCTACGCGTGCAGTACATGATGCATTGCCATTAATGGCAGGGATAAAAGAAGTGATTATTCTGGTGGTAAAAGAAGGTAAACATAAAACGGCTAAAGGTGAACTATTAGCTGATGATATGGTTAAACATTTGCAAAGGCATAAAGTGAATGCTGTGGCTAAGCGCGTAAACTCAGGAACCTTCGATGTGCCAACGGTCATATTAAATGAAATTGCAGAGAATGATATCGATCTGCTGGTGATGGGTGGGTATGGAACACCTAGCTTGAAACAGAAAATATTTGGTGGAGTAACCCAGACATTTTTGTCCAGTATGATAGTTCCAGTGCTGATGTCGCATTAAATTTTCAAACTCAACCTGATCAGTAAATGATCCTGTATTCATTTCGACGATGTCCCTATGCTATCAGAGCGCGTTTAGCTTTATTGCAAAGTGAT
>ERZ890953.1452-NODE-1452-length-11880-cov-5.139619_pt1 | contig 11880 bp, 11 predicted proteins | sample MGYA00521264_ERZ890953 | MGnify/ENA primary metagenome ERZ890953 (study PRJEB32303, sample SAMEA104408629) | aquatic metagenome | biome: Brackish water; feature: Chemocline; material: water | place: Baltic Sea | collected 2014-10-26T21:54:00 | depth 200 m ... | reverse complement strand
CTTTAGCATCGCTTCAAAACTCACCGGAGATGCCAGTGGCTGAACCTGAAAAACTGGGCGCTGATGTGAAGCAGGTAATGACATCCCACAATGTCTCAAACTCAACCAGCAAAGTAACACAATTGGGAACCGAAAACGCTGAGACGCTTGTTGTGAATGTCCAACCTGCCGTAAACGCAGATGTTGAATATCCTACAACAGTGGCAGAACCGGACAGGCAAGTTGAAACACCCATTGCGGACAAGGCATCAACCTTTGTATCGCCTGTCAGCCAGGAACCCGTTTTATCATCAGTTTCATCCGACGAGACGTTGAGAAATCAGACCGAACAGGGTGCCATCAAATCCCTTCCAAGTGAACCTGCGAATGAAAATGTCAAGTCAATGGAAAAGCAGAAGGAGATGAAACCCGGTATTGAAACCGTAGCCGCCCAAACACATCCTGTACGGGAAAATTTCGTTGTGCCCTCAACAGGTGAAGGATCTGGAATGGAAGCGAAAATCGATCCCGCTGAAGTGGTAAGGCAAGTCGCACAACAATTGAATGCCAGAATTCAGGGCGGTCCCACATCCATCCGCTTGCAGTTGAACCCCAAGGAGCTGGGCGCGATTGACGTCCAAATGGTCAATAATTCACAGGGAGTCAGTGTGAATTTCTATGCAGACCAGCCCAGCACCGCTCATCTGCTCGAAACACGCATAAACCAACTACATCAGGCTTTGACTGATGCTGGTTTACAAATTGCTGGTCTTAATATCGGCCAGCACGGCCAATCCAGACATGAAGGAGGTTTTCGCAATCAGAATCAAAACTTTGTTCCCCCCCAAAAAAATGATTCTCTTGTCGATGTGAAGGTCAAAGAAATCCTGCACCCAGCACGAACGATCAGACAACCAGGCGAAGTCGATTATTTGATCTAGCTTGGTATTAATAATCAAAAAGAAAGGAGAAAAAATATGCAAGTGAATAATGTTTCAGGTGCCATTCAGTCAACTGCTAACAGTCCTGCCCAATCGGTGAGTGCAACTACCAATGCGATGGGTGCTGCTGAGTTCATGCAGATATTGATGGCGCAACTAACCCACCAGGATCCAATGGAGCCAATGAATAATGCTGAGATGATGAGTCAGTTTTCCCAGCTTAACTCGCTTCAGGAATTAAGGGAGATCCATACTTCCCTTGATAAAGTATCTGTTTCAAACCAAACGGCTTATCTGGCCAGCCTGATCGGCAAGACAGTGAAAGCCAACCGGATAGGTGGGGAGCCCCTTGAAGGAGTCGTCGAAGGTGTTGTCACCGAATCAGGCCACTCACAATTAATTATTGGGTCAGAAATGGTTGATTTGACTGAAGTGCTCGAAATTAGAGGGGAAGTCAAATGACAGACCCATTCCACGTTCAACTTGGACGGGTAAATGGAGCAGGCCTGGAGCCTGAAAAGCCACCTCGCACTTTCAAGTCTGTGCAGGGTCCCAGCTTCACGGAGGTACTTGACAATGTTCAGGACGTCCGATTTTCCAACCATGCACAGAAGCGTTTGCAAAGCCGGGGCATCAGCCTGGATAACGAAAGCATAACGCGCCTGTCGGATGCCATCAATAAGGCTGAACAACGTGGAGGAAAATCTTCACTTGTGATGGTCGATGATGTGGCTTTTATCGTGAACGTTCCCGACCGTGTAATTGTCACTGCGCTGGATAAGGATCAGCGCGGCGAGGGTGTCTTCACCCAGATCGATAGTGTTGTATTTGCCAACCCGGCAGAAAACGATCTGAAATCGTTGATTGATATAAAAGGATAATCCGGTTTCAAAAAACAAATTTCAATCAGGCTGGCCCTCTTGGAGGAAGCCTGAAAATTAATCTCTAGGAGAAAATTAAATGATCCGCTCAATGTTTACAGCTATCAGTTCGTTAAACCTTCACCAGAAATATCTGGATGTGGTTGCCAACAATCTTGCCAATGCCAATACGACTGGTTTCAAAGCTAGCCGCGTGCTCTTCAAAGATCAGTTCTCACAACTGATGAGCCCCGGCTCCGCCCCTGCTGATACGCTCGGCGGCACAAATCCCACTCAGATCGGTCTGGGTGTTGGTCTGGGCTATGTTTCAGGAAACTTCACGCAGGGTACACTGCAAAGCACTGGCCGCACTATGGACCTTGGTGTGCAAGGGGATGGATTCTTTGTCTATGGCAAGGATGCAGGTCGCCGCTATTCACGCGAAGGTTCGTTGAATTTGGATGCGCAAGGATACATGGTCAATATGGCTAGTGGTCTGCGCGTTCAGGGGTGGTTGGCAGGGGCCAATGGGGTCGACACCAATGGTCCGGTGGACGATATCCAGATTGCCAACGACAAAACCCTGGCAAAAGCTACAGAGACTGTCGTTTTTGGCGGCAATCTGAGTGCTGACACCGTCACTGACGGTACCGGATCGGTAACATCCACTATGGCTGTTTATGACTCTTTGGGTGCTCTGCAAAGTGCGACGGTCATGTTCACTCGTACGGCCGCCGACCCGCTAGTTTGGGACTGGGAAGTTGTTGACCCATCCACCGGCCTGGCTGACCCGGCATTTGGTGTGGGGGATGGCACAATCACCTTTGATTCTAATGGGCAAGTGGATGCCACTTTGACACCTAATCCCGTGGTCAACACTCCGGTGCAAATCCCCGGTTCAGCTGGCTCCGCCAATACCGAGTTGATCGACCTGACACTCAACCTGTCTGAGATGACTATGCTGACGTCTGGCAACAGTGTCACGGTGACCAGCCAGGATGGCTTGCCTGCCGGGACTGTTTCCGATGTCTACATCTCACCCAATGATGGCAATATCTCATTGGTGTATTCCAACGGTATGATCGAGGAAGTTGGGCAGTTGGCGCTGGCCCGCTTCACAAACCCGGCTGGTCTGCTCGGCGGCGAAGGTACCTCTTTCCTGGCCGGATTGAATTCTGGCGAGCCTGAAATTGGCGCTGCATCTACAGGTGGGCGTGGGCTTGTTGCTTCAGGCTACCTCGAAGCATCCAACGTTGATATGGCGCAGGAATTTACCAATATGATCCTGGCCCAACGCGGATTCCAAGCTTCTTCACGGGTGATCACCACTTCAGATGAGATGCTTCAGGAATTGGTTAATCTAAAGCGCTAAATATTTATAAAAATCGCCCGGTGTCAGTTCAGTTTCTGCACCGGGCGATTTTTAATTTTTTATGGGTATTATTCCCCTGCTATTTGTGTGTTCTCTCTGTTACTCGATAGACATAAGCCAGTACTTCTGCAACAACTAGGTAAAGCTCAGGAGGAATTTCTTCGCCCAAGTTGACTGTAGCCAAGGCCGCGGTCAAGACAGGGTCTTCGTGGATTGGGATGTTGTGTTTGCGTGCTTCAGCGAGAATTTGTTCGGCGATTTTCCTTTGGCCGCTTGCAACCACTCGCGGGGCGTTATCCTTTCCCTGAGTATATTGCAGCGCGGTAGCTATCAAAGGATTTGTGCCTTTTTCGGAATTAATCTTTATTCGCTTGGTTTTCACATCACACCTCAATATTCACCGTCATGAGGGGCGCGCCAGAGGGAGCCAACCTAAGGGCTTCGAAAAGCTGTGGGTCACTCAAGCTGATTTGTGTCTCTTTCGGGTTATATCCTAATTTCAGCAAAGCCTTTTCGAAAGACGGGAGCTCCTTTTCCGCCTGCTGGCACCATGCCGAGTCCGGGGCTGTCACTTGCATACGGATTTGTTTACCAGCCATTGTCAAGTCCAATTCAACTATTTCGTCTTCGCCAATATCCACCTGGAGAAGCAGACGCGTGTAAGCGGGATCGATCTCAGTGGGATTTGAGGGCGGTTCGCGACGAATCCGAAGTCTGGCTGCTGAGAATCTTTCCCCCCGAAGCCTGAAACCGATTTCGGACCAGTTATCCAGACCCAAGTCTGGTTCCGGCTTTACATTAAAAAACTGATGATGGCTCAGGTCACCGAGAAATTTCTTTACATGCCCAGCCAACCCAGTTTCTCCGGCCTGCACTAACTCTTGCTGCAGCTTGACGAGTGACAGCAAGGCTCTCTCTGCTGATATATTTTCCGGGTTCTGAGCCTGTTCCAACAATACGCTTTCCAAAGAACGTCCCAGAATGTCTATTGCCGTTTTGATTCCTTTCGCCAGATGGACAGGGTCTTCTCCTGCATCCAAGACCAGCTCTTCGAGCATCTGCACATTTTCATAGATCTTTTTCAGTAATTCCGGAGGCAGATTCTCCCTGGCAGTCTGCAATTGGGCGATTACCTGTCCCAGTGCTTCACCAATTTGGGCAGCCTGGTGGTCGGCTAGTGCCAGACTCTGGGCGGTGACCGGCAAGCCGGCATGCTTGAGGGCGGCTGCCAGGTCTGCTTGGGATTTGCCCCACGGTCCATACGCCGATAGTGCGTTGAGTAATTCGTTTAGCAGGCCGGGAGTCAACGGAAGCTGCCTGTTGAGCACCGAGTGGGCTACTATCAAGTTTTTGTCTGTTACCGGGATATTATTCTGTTCGAGCAGGCGCACAGCAAGTTCGGGACCGGGCAAGGGAGAGCCGGCCTTCGAAGGCTGTAGCGGGTCATGTCGAATAAGTTTTAGTGTTATGGCCTTGTCGGATATTTTGGTAACGATAAATTGAGCAGTGCGCTGGGAAAGCAGGTTGGTTGCCTGATTTGTAGATGTAAGCTGGGCAACCACCGAATGCCCTTCAAGCGTCAGAAGGACTGTTTTCCCGGTCACGCTCACGACTTCGGCAGTGATCCGTTGAAACAGACGCAGACCAATGCCAGAGGTTGTGTCGAGTTTTAATGGTGAAACAGCAAGGGGGCCGTGCAAATCCATAAAGTTCGTCACCTTCAAATACCTACCGCCGCTTCGTTCTCTCCCTAGCCAAGCTGTTTTTTGCGGCGATATAATTCTTCAGATAAAACGCGTAGATCACGAATAATCTCCGCCTGTCGCTGCGAAATATATTGTGAGACAACTGTGCGTGCTAGGTCTTGAAAAGACAACCTCATCCCAGCGCGGAGATTATTCTGATATGGCTCATTAAATATCGAAACGATTTTTCCACGGGCTGTAATTGTCACTATCCCATCTGGCCAACTTGCCGTGCGTAAGAGGGGCTTTGTGGTGAGTCTGATGATTTTTTGCGAAAGGATGTCAGAGAATGAAATTGAGACCATGATTTCATTCCCTGGTATTAACTTTTTGTTGGAAAATAAATATGATTCGACGGCAATGCTTGCCCCTTCGGAAGAAATGTCTGAGATGGGAGCCACAAGCTCATATCCCGAGTTAATAAACCGAATAAGGGCAATCAGTGGTTCATCAGGCTCCACCCTGACTTGTGCTCTTTTCCCGATACCAGGTTTGGCAACCTCAAAATTTGCCAGAATAGCATTGTCTTTTGCCAGGTTCAAGCTGATTACCTGTGAACGAAGCATGAAGGGTAATTCTTCTCCCAGTAAGTAGGTTTCACGCTGGTGATACAGAGATGCTATTTTTTGCTTGCTGACAGGCACGGAAATTTCAAAATTACCCACAGAATTAATGCTGGTGACAAAGGAAATCGGTATCCCTTTGTAAACATTAAGCAGTTTTATCTCCGACTGGTTTTTGCTGGTTTGGCTTAATAAACGGAAAAGATCGTCGCGTAATGACAAGAATTATCTCCCAGAGCAGTCAGGTTTACTTGGTGTTTTTACGCACTTGCTCCTAATGTAGCTAAAGTCGGGTCAATGGGTACTTTGTTTTCGCGGATTTCGTAGTGCAAGTGAGGCCCAGTGGAATTTCCGGTATTCCCAGAGAGCCCAATCGTAGCACCGGCATTTACCGTATCCCCAATGCTTACGGGAATACTGGAGAGGTGTGCATAATATGTACGATAAGCGCCATTCTCCACGATGACCAGATTCCCATACCCCTCGTTATTCCAGCCTGCATGGATTACTTTACCATCCATAGTAGATTGGACTGGGGTTCCCACTACGATTCCAAAATCGAGTCCATTATGCCCAGGATGGAACGCCTGAGACAAATATCCACCAACTGGCCTGCCGGATGGTGCGGCTTTAGATTCCTGCTCCTGCACAGTTTCTGTTGATAACGCACTCGTGTCCAGTTGCTGCTCTATCAATTTCTCAAGCAGCAGCATCATAATGGGAGCCATAAAATCACTAATCCCGGTACTGGATTGTGACTCATCCGTTGACATGCTGTTAGACAACATCATGAGCGAAAACATTTCCTGAAAAGAAGACAGAATATCCGCGTTGGAAGATGCTCCGTTCGTTTGTGGTTGATTGTTCGTTTGCGGGAGAACATAGGATGAGTTGATTGGACCATAGTTATTAATCATAGTGTTTCGATTTTAAACTATTTTTGGAAAACGTTTGTAAACCGGACATAAAATCTATGTGAGTTGTGTCTAAAGGTTTATCCCTTCTTTACGTATTATTCAGAAGAGCTTTATAGGATAAAACTCATTTTTCTACTATACTCATGGTGAAGTTAGGAACAAAAAAACAATTATTTCCCTGGATAAAGACATGCAACAAGAATTGAAAATCCGGAAAACTTTAGGCCGGAATTATCTCAATGAAAATCGACTTGCCGAGGCGTTAGACGTCTTCAGCAGGATTTTAATAGATTATCCAGATGAACTCGAAACACTGATCATTCTTGGAGATTTTTATCTGGCAAGTGGAGACGGTAACACTGCCAAGAGTATTTATTTGCGTGCCAAGCAGGTGGACCCAAATAACAAATCCATCGAGTGCCAGATCGCCCTCGCAGATGAAATAGCAGATGATGGTTTTGGGGAACCGGCCCCAACTGACCTGCCAGCCGTAGCACGTTTGCTCCAGCGTTTAACGGGAAATACAAAATCCATTGTTGAGGATGACATCATGCGGGCGGCACTCTTGCTTGAGAAGGTCGTTAATAGTGAGAGCCCTGCGGAACTGGTTTCTGAAAAATTGAATGAAATCGATGAACTCTTGCCTGCCCTAATCGAGTTGAATATCCGCCAAGCCTATGCCGATGGCCACCCCGATCTGGCTGAAGGCTTGCGAAACTTGCAACATAATATCGATTCCCAGTTGGTTTCAATGGATGATCCTTCTAGGGTAGGCGATCATAGTTCGGAAACACCCCATTTCAAAGGGAATGTTCTGATGCTTTTACCAGATCTGGAGAATAGGTCAAGTCGCATGTCGCTTCTAAAGCAAGCGCTGAAAGCCTTGAACTGCCAGGTTGTCGAAAAGATGGAATATTCTCCTAGCCGGGATACCAAACCGGATGTTGTGATTACAAGTAATCCTCATATAAACCCTGGTTTGATGAACAGCCTGTCTGCAATATCGGACGCTGGTATTCCGATCATTCTCGACCTGGATACTGATTTCGAGTTACAACCCGTATCTCACCATGAGTACAACTTGAAAGGGTTGGGGTCCCAGGTACGAAGCAATGTGTATACTGCCGCTCTTTCGTTAGCACAGATGGTCACTGTTCCGTCAAAAGAACATGCAGATTCTTTAAAAAATGTAGCCCAGCAGATTCGTGTAATTCCAGATGGCTGGTCTAGGCAGAACAAGTTATGGGAAAAAGATCCACCCCCACACGCCACTATCAATATCGGTTGGGTAGGAACAGTTGGTCAGTTGGAAGATTTGGTTTTTATCCGACGTTACATTATTCGAATTATCCGTGAGTTTCCCAATACACGAGTCGTCATCATTGGCAACCCACAGGCTTATCGTCTGTTTGAGAGTCTGCCGGAAAACCGGCGTTTGTATTTGCCGGTTGTGGCGCATGAAGAATTTCCATATCTTCTCAGTCAACTTGATGTCTTACTTGTTCCTTTGCGCAATACCCCATACAACCACTCCCTTCCAGATTCCATTCTTATGGAGGCAGGAGCAAGAAGCGTTCCGTGGATCGCATCCATGACTCCCGAATTTCGCCGCTGGCATTCAGGAGGCATCCTTTGCGAAACTTCGGATGAATGGCATCTAAACTTGAGACACTTGGTCATTGATGGCAGTTTGCGCTATCAACTAGGAGAAACAGGCAAACACGCTGCTAGGTTGCGGGAAATGTCTGAATTAGGAAAACTATGGATAGATGTGGTTAACCAAGTGGGGCATGCACGAGGAATACTATTGCCGAACACGGAATCTATCCCAGCTTTTTCACCAATGGAATATTAAAGTGGTCATTACATATATTTTTTCCAAGCGTCTGGAAGATCAATTCCGAGTTCAATTAAGATTTCGGGATTTCTCCGATGCAATTAACCGACTTAGTATTCATCGTGCAAATTTATTAGATATTGATTCGTTCATCCAGAATACCCCAGATGCGCAAAAAACATGTGCCGAGTCAGATATACTTGTCATCTACCGTTATCTTTATGGGCCAATTCTCTCAACCATCCAGTATTGGAAAGCGCGTGAAAAGAAAGTCATCGTCGAATTTGATCAGGCGATCAATTACCTCTCTCCTGAGTTACTCGATTATTCCTTCTGGATAGAAGGGGTGCCATTGACGGATGGGGCTGAAAAAAAAGTCGAAAATCGCATTGACCCGGCTCCACTGGAACAGTTCAAATGGGGGCTGGGAATGGTGGACGCTGCAATTGTACCTTCTGCTCGACTTGCAAATGATTGGTTGCAATATACAAACATATATGAGATCCCGGATTATATCAATTCTAGCCGGTATCCCACGTTGGAGAAACCTCATACAGATCAGGTTTGGCTTGGTCTTGGTCAAGATGTCCAATTTGCAAGCTTCAAAAATAGTGGTCTATCCACTGCTATCGAATCTATTTGCCGGGAATGCCCGCAGGTGAGTTTGATTCTATGCGGACAGGAAAAATTAATCGGTGAAGGACTAAATATCGACCCTTCGCAAATAAAGACTTATTCCCCCAATAATTTTTATGAATGGGTGAATCTTTTACTCAAACTAGACATTGGGCTTGTCCCCATTTACGGAGATTACGATCTGCGCCTGAGCAGAGCTACCCTGCTCGATTTTATGATCTCAAAAACCCCATGGATCGTCACAAAACAATCGCCCTTTGCTAGTTTATCCAAATATGGGTCCCTGGTTCAAAATTCAGTAAAAGCCTGGAAAAGTGAAATATTGAAAGTCATGGAACAACTGGAAGATTTTCGAAGAGAGGCAACTAGGGAACCATTTCTGTTTGCCCTGGGGCAGGATATAAGCGTAAACATCGACAAGGTACTACTGGTTTATTCCGCTATTCTCAACCAATCGCCACAAAAGGATTCAAAATGAAAGAATCAAATCCGAAGCTAAATGCTGAAGGTTGGGAAATTACCCCAACCTCGCCGCACAAAATTATCCCACCCACAATGATCGAAATTCCAGCTGGGACCTTCTTGATGGGTACCAGCGAGGATAATATCAAACATTTACAAGTCAAAGAATCAGATTGGGCTTACGATTGGTTTGATAACGACTTGTTTTCCGCCGAACAACCACAGCATACTGTCACCCTACCGGCATTTAAGATTGCTCAAAATCCGGTTACAAACGCTGAATATTATACTTTCATCTGGGATACTGGTCATCGAATCCCTCGCGCTTGGACTGGATACTCCTATCCGGACGAAACTGAACATCATCCTATTGTGGGTATATCCAAAACAGACGCGGATGCATACATCCAGTGGCTCAATAAAACAGTCGGCATGACATTCCGACTTCCGACAGAGGCTGAATGGGAACACGCCGCGCGCGGAGAAGACGGTCGGATATTTCCGTGGGGAAACACCTTCGATCCATGGCGTTGTAATACATCTGAAAGCGGAAATAAGGGGACTACTCCGGTTGGATCGTATTCTCCTAGTGGTGACAGCTGTTATGAAGTGGTGGATATGGTTGGAAATGTCTGGGAATGGACACAATCCCTGTTTATGCCATATCCCTACCTACCAGACACGAATAGAGAGGAAATTAAACCCAAGGGGCGTTATGTGGTACGGGGAGGAGCATGGTATTACACGCGTAAAATGTCTCGTTGTGCCGTACGGGAGGGCGTCTTGCCCGATCATTTGTCCCCCTCTATAGGCTTTCGTCTGGCTCACTCCGTCAGTTAGAATGGCCAGGGACAAGATTACTCATTATCTTCAGCTGCAGGTATGCAGATAATAAATTTGGTGCCTATACCGAGCTTGGTTTCAAAGCGTATCGTGCCATTATGTTCATTAATCACTTGATGGCTGACAAATAACCCTAAACCAGTACCTTTGCCAATCTCCTTGGTGGTGAAGAAAGGCTCAAAAACGTGCATTTGGTTTTCTGGCGGAATTCCCTGCCCATTATCAGAAACAACTATGGTGTATTCCTGTTTATCGTAGCGGGTTGAAATCGAAATTTCGCCCTTGTCATTTTCTGTTGCTCCCAGGGCATTCATGACTAAATTTATCCAAACACCTTTCAATCGATCCCTATGGGCAAAGATATTCGGCATCTCTTCATCCAGATCGAAATTGAGCTTTATAGAGCGATTCTTGATCTCAAAGCTAACGAGTGAAACAGCATCCAGAATTTCTTTGTTTAATGAAAACTCCTCGAATGCGTATTTTTTCTCCAGACGTGCGTTTTCCAGAAGGTCATTTACTATTTTCGCCGCACGATTTCCCGCCGTTTCAATTAATTTCAGAGAATCAATAATATCTTCATCCGCCTGTGACAGATCCAATAATAACATCTGGGCGTTGGCAATGATTGCCGTCAACGGATTGTTAATCTCGTGAGCAATGTTGGCGGCAAGCTGTCCCATTGACGCCATTTTTTCGGACTGGATCAAGTTTTCTTCCAAAATCCATTTTTCGGTAATATCTTCTTCAATAATAATCGCTTGATTGATTATGCCGTTATTCTCCCGAATTGGAATAGTTGAAATCTCCCAATGGGTAAATGATTCATCTGGCATCACTTCTCTTTTTTCGCGAACAGTAGGAATCCCACTGAATGTATCCACTATACGACACCCAGGGCACGGAGTGGATTTCCCAAACAATTCGGAATAACACGTTCTTCCAACCAGTTCTTCGGGACGCTTACCAGCCCTGTCGCTTCGGCGGATATTAATAGCTATGATGTTATAAGATCGGTCAACAACGTATGCATTTGATAGGATACTATCAAAAAAAGTTCGCAGTGCATTACGGGAATTCAATAACTGCCACTGAATTGCTTCCAAATCTGCAGTATGGATTTTTAATTGCTGGTCGCGTTCTGCTGCATGGTATATATTTGCTAACCCTTGAACAATGATTTGTAAAAATTTATATTGTTCTAAGTTGTTCAAATCGAAATCAGGATTTACAAATATCAGTGCCCCCAGGTTTATTTCATTGACACTCAGAGGAGCTAGGATAATGTTCCCCACGGGATGTGAAATCCCATCAAAAATGATAGGATCAAATTCAGAATTGACATTAAACCCATAATTTATTGCAGTAATCTCATCAATGCCTAATTTGCTACGAAAGCCACCCTTAAGAAGAAAAGCGCTTTCGGATTTCCAAGATTGCTCGGTACCGAGCAATTTCTTGCTTGCCCAACCAGGGTTTTCGGAATCAAATAAGATAAGAATGGTTTCACTTGCATTGACATAATCCCTAATTATGCAAATGTTATTCAAGGATATTTGGTATTGATCGTCAAGCTTATTTTGATCATTAACCAACATCTCGAGAATCTTGAACTGATTTATTAGATCATTGTCATTATTCAATACATCTTGCACAGAAATTCTCCATTAGAGTTCAATTAACAACAATAAAGATAATGAATGCCAACACCCGTTTTTTTGTTTT
>ERZ890953.1451-NODE-1451-length-11892-cov-3.553012_pt1 | contig 11892 bp, 11 predicted proteins | sample MGYA00521264_ERZ890953 | MGnify/ENA primary metagenome ERZ890953 (study PRJEB32303, sample SAMEA104408629) | aquatic metagenome | biome: Brackish water; feature: Chemocline; material: water | place: Baltic Sea | collected 2014-10-26T21:54:00 | depth 200 m ... | reverse complement strand
TTGACTACAAGAAGGCAATTCTCGAGAACTCCCGGGATCTGATGTTCAGGACCCAGGACTTCCTCGTGCGAGAAACCCGGGAAGGGGAGCCCAACGACGAGGTTACCAACGACGAGCGAGCTGTGATTAAGGCGAAGATGACCTTCACAGTTCCTAAATTCGATACTATCCGTATCGAGTCTGAGGACGAGACGCTCATGGGCCTGCTCTCGGTGGAAGCCATCGAGGACCGGATTGATGTGCGCTACAGCAAGCTTGATGATGGAGACAACGCTATTCTCCTGGTGATGCGTGCCAGCGAGATTGACTCCATTAAGAAAGAAGTTGTGGCTCAGACCTTGTCGATTATCCGCAAGCGTATCGATTCTTTTGGCCTGCTGGAGCCGGACGTCCGTCTCAGTGGCGACAACGACATCGATGTCCAGCTTCCTGGTGTCAGTAAGGAGGCGATGGCCATGGTGCGGGAACGCATCGGGCAGACCGCCCGGTTGACCTTCCGCATCGTTGACAGCAAGGACGACATCTTCGCTTCGGCCAAGGGCGACCTGGCGACTTTCCAGCAGCAGTATCCTGCCAAGTCGAAGGGGATCGAGATCGTTCGGTTTGGGGACCGGTTCCAGGCTCGGGCGGAAAAGAAGAGCCACCTGGTAGCCTTTGTCCACTTCCTGCACAAGATCAACAAGTTGCCTGACGACCATGTTGTGGGCTACTACTTCGTCGAGGAAGAAGACGCCGGCAAAGTACTCAAGTCTTACTATCGCACCGAGTACCTCTTCGCCGAAGCCCGAGTCACTGGCGACCATCTCGCCCGTGCCCGTGTTTTCTACAAGGAAACTGGTGAGCCCTACGTCAGCCTTACCTTCACGAGCCGGGGGGCGACTCTCTTTGGCGAAGTGACGGCTACGCACGTTGGCGATTATCTCGCCATTATGCTCGATGACGACATCAACTCCGTCCCGGTCATTAAAGAAGCTATTACCGGTGGTGCGGCGCAGATTACCCTGGGCGGCAATCAGAGTTCCAACGAGCTGCTGCAAGAAGCCCAGAGCCTGGTCACAGTGTTGACCCACGGTGCGTACAAGGCCCCGGTGCACAAGATTCAGGACCACGAGGTCGGACCCTCCCTAGGGAAGGACTCCATTGCTGCTGGCGTTCTGTCGCTGGCGGTGGGTGGCATTCTGGTGATCTTCTTCATGCTGATTTACTACCGCATGGCGGGGGTTGTGGCGAACATCGCACTCATCCTGAACCTGGTCTTTGTGTTGGCTATTCTCATTGCCTTCAACTCAGCCCTTACCTTGCCCGGGTTGGCGGGTATCGTGTTGACCATTGGTATGGCGGTTGATGCCAACGTGATTATCTATGAACGTATCAGAGAAGAGTTGCGGGCCGGCAAGATGGCCCGGGCGGCAATCGAAACCGGATACACCAAGTCATTTTGGACAATTATTGACGCGCAGCTCACTACCGCTCTCGCCGGCGTAATTCTGATGAACTTCACCACTGGTCCGATTTATGGATTTGCGGTGACACTGCTCATCGGCATCATCTGCTCGGTCTTCACTGCGTTGTACGTGACCAAGCTGGTGTTCTACTGGATGCTGGACAAGCGAATTATTAAGGAACGGGTCAGCATCTGATCGCTGAGGAGGATTGACGCATGTCTTTCACACTTATCAAGCCAGATACTAAGTTCGAGTTCATGAACAGGCGTTTCATCTTCTTCGGGGTCTCCGGAGCAGTTATCCTCGCTGGTCTGGTTGGCCTAATAGTTATGGGTCTTAATCTGGGCGTGGACTTCTCTGGAGGCACGAAGTTGGTAGTGGCCTTCAGCGGCGAGCACATCGAGCGAGACGTCATTCGTCAGGTGGTGGTGGACAAGTTCACCGCGATGCATCCGGAAGAAGATGCCCCGCAAGTGGAGGTCCAGGACTTCTACACCGGTGCGGACGACGGTAATCAGGTCAGGTACATGATCTTTACCGAGGTGGTGACGCTGCTGACGGACAAGCAGAAAGCTTCCATCGTCGGGGCGATCACCAGTCAGTTTGGTGAAGGAACGGCTGTCAGTCCCCCCGAGGAGGGTGGCGACCAGTTCTTTATCACCTTCCATGACGAGGCGCCCATTGTCGAGCGGTTGGCCGCCTTGGACAAGCTTTTTGCGGCCCAGGGACTGGAGCGGGTAGTTGTGGAATCCGACAAGGTTCGTGACCTCAACATGGAGTACTACAAAGAGGTCAACCTGGAGAGCCCTAAGGGCGGGAATCCGGAGCAACTCCTGGAGCAAATCGAGGCCGAAGAGCAGTTTGAATCACGGGTTGCCGCCTTCAAGGCTGCCAACACGGATGTCTCTTACACGGTCAAGATTGAAGAGCTCAACTCCAAGATGGAAGAGGCAATCCGGGCCATTCCGGAATTGGGCGAGCGTTTCCTGGCCGTGGAGTCCTCCACCTCCATCAGCCCGAGTGTTGGTTCTGATCTGCTGAACTCCGGGTTGCTGGCGGTAGTTTATGCGTGCATCGGCATCATGCTCTATATTGCCCTGCGCTTCGACTTCAAGTATGGCCCCGGGGCGGTCGTCGCACTGCTCCATGATGCTTTCATCACGGTGGGCATCTTCGCCCTGACGCAGATCCCTTTCAGTCTGCCAATTATCGCGGCGATTCTGACCATTATTGGATATAGCGTCAACGATACCATTGTTGTCTTTGACCGGATCCGTGAGAATGTGATCAAGATGAAGGGCATGCCCTTCGACCGAATCATCAATGTCAGTATCAACGAGACCCTTTCTCGTACGGTCCTCACCTCCATCACGACTCTTGCCGTGGTTGTTTCCATCTTTATTCTGGGTGGCGGTCTGATTCAGGATTTCGCCTTTGCCCTCATCGTCGGTGTCCTTGTTGGTACCTACTCTTCCATCTTCGTGGCCAGCCCCATTCTTTTAGCCTTGCACCGGCTCGGCAAAAAGGAAACTGCCTAGCATAAGGTTCGGATGAGATGGGAGACGGCGCAGCCAGATAGACAGCGGACTTCACAACTCGAAAGCGAGTTGGGTCTGAGTCCGCTTCTCGCCTCGCTCCTGGTTGGCCGTGGTATTGACAGCGTTGACCTGGCTGCAGGGTTCCTTGACCCGAAGCTCTCCGAATTCGCCAATCCCCTTGAATTGCCGCAGATGCGTATCGCTGCTGAGCGCATTTGTGAGGCCATCCGTAAGCGGCAGAAGGTGGTTGTCTACGGTGACTACGATGTTGACGGCATCACCTCGGTGAGCCTCCTGCTGGCGTTCTTCCGGGATGTGGGTTTTAGCGCCAGCTACATGTTGCCCAGTAGATTCCGGGACGGTTACGGGCTCAATCCCGCTCGGGTTGAAGAGATCGCCGATGAGGGTTACCAGCTCCTGATAACTGTCGATTGCGGCAGTGCCAGTCGCAATGAAGTGCGGTTTCTGGCCGAGCGGGGGGTTGACGTCATTGTTACGGACCACCATCGGGTGCAGGGGGAGATCCCGGAAGCACTGGCATTCATCAATCCTGACGGTTGGGAAGCGGACAATGAGTGGCAGGTGCTGGCCGGAGTTGGGGTTGCCTACCTGCTGGTCATGGCAGTGCACATTCTCTTGAAGTCTGATGATCGCTATGCCGAGCGTCTGCAGCCGCTGAAGTCTTACCTGGATATTGTCACCTTGGGCACGGTTGCCGACATGGTACCGCTGACGGGCCTCAACCGGGCTCTTGTGGTGCATGGTCTGGCCTTTCTGGCGGGTTCCCAGACCCGCCCGGGAATGATCGCCCTGAGGGAGGTGAGTGGGCTTGCTGGCAAGCCGGTGGATACCACCGCCATCGCTTTCTATATGGCCCCGCGCATCAACGCTGCAGGGCGCCTGGGCAATGCCGAAATTGGCGTCGAGCTGTTGCTCAGCCCCAGTCTGCGCAAGGCTTTGACGCTGGCCAAGCAACTTAACGAGGACAATCAGCGGCGCCGAGAGTTGGAGGGCGGTATCTTCGAAGAGGCGGACCGGGTGGTTTCCTCTGAGATGGCCCGTCGCAACCTGCGGGCCATTGTTCTGGCCAGCCCCGACTGGCACAAGGGAGTCCTGGGCATTGTCGCCTCCCGTCTCTGTGAGAAGTACTTCCGTCCGACTATTCTTATGCACATTGAGGACGGCGCGGCGACGGGTTCAGGCAGGAGTATTCCGGGGTTTGATCTGGCTGCTGCTCTGGAGGGCTGCTCGGAGATGTTGTTGCGCCATGGGGGCCACGCAATGGCTGCGGGGCTGACCATTGATGTGGAGAAACTCGATGGCTTTCGTGAGCACCTGGAGGGTTTGGTTGCGGCGGCCATCCCAGAGACTCATCTGGAGCCGGCATTGGATATTGATGTCGTTGTTCCCCTGGCGGAAGTAGACAGTCGGATGATTGCCGATTTGGAACGCCTCGGCCCGTACGGTATGGGAAACAGCGAGCCGGTGATAGGCGTCAGGAATCTGTTGGTGAAGTCCCGCCAGATTGTTGGCGGCGACCACCTCAAGTTGAATGTAGAGCAGCAGGGACGGGTTATCGAGGCCATCGGTTTCCGGATGGCGGACCGCGAGGTGCGCAGGGGGGACTCCATCGATCTGGCCTTCTTTCCTGAGATCCGCGCCTGGGGTGGGATGTCATACCTCCAGTTGCGCCTGAAGGACGTGTGCCAGAGTCAAGAGGAGAGTTGAGATGGGTCGCTCAGCGGGAATTGACTTTGGCGACCGCCGTATCGGCATCGCGTTAAGCGACCCCGGCGGCCTCATGGCATTTCCCCACGAGACGCTGACTTATGCTGGCAAGATGGGAGTCGCCCTCGATGCCGTCGTTGCGGCGCTGTCGGGCTTTGAACTTGAAGCGGTGGTGGTAGGGATGCCGTACAACATGGATGGCACCCAGGGAAAGCAGGCGGAGCGAACCGCCAGCTTTATTGGCGAGCTGCGTCAACGCCTCCCGGAGGGCGTGCTCGTGACCAGTTGGGATGAGCGACTGACCAGCATCCAGGCGGGGCGGGTATTGACGGAGGGCGGTGTCAAGGCCCGCTCACACAAAGGGAAGCTGGACAAGATTGCGGCCGCGCTGATACTTCAGGGGTGGCTCGATTGCCGACAGGGGGCGGCCGCCCGAGCAGGCCCAGGAGGGGAGATATGAAACGAGGCGTTCTCTGGACGGTTGTCAGCGTTGCTCTCTTGATCTCCCTCACTGCTCTTGCCTACTGGGACTACACCGTCTACATGAGCCATCCGATTTCCAATGACCGAAAGCGCCAGATCAAGGTGGTTATCCCCCAGGGAAGCACATTGACTCAGGTGGCCAATATTCTGCGTGATCGTGAGATCATCAACAGCCCCACCTATTTCCGGCTCTATTTGCTGCTCAACGATGTGGCCGATCAGGTCAAGGCGGGGGTCTACCATTTTGACAGTGCGTCGACGCCCAACGATGTGGCCCGGGAACTCATCGCAGGCCCGCGCACGCCCTTTGTCACAGTGACCATCAAGGAAGGCTACAATATCTGGCAGGTGGCAGCGGCATTGGCCGATGCCGGGTTGGGCAAAGAGGAAGAGGTGCTGGCACTGCTGAAAGACCCCTCTTTTGCGGAGCAGGCCAGGGTCCCCGTTGGCCATGGCTCGAGTCAGGTAATCTCTTTGCTTGAGGGCTTCATCTTCCCAGAAACCTACTATGTTGAGCCAGGCCAGTCACTGGAGCGGGTCTTGCTGCGCATGGTGCAGCAGTACGAGACGGAGCTGCGCAACGCCAAGAAGAGGCACCTGGCGCAATACAGCGAATTGCTGGAAGAAGTTGGTATCGCGGACCACGATATCGTGACCCTGGCTTCTTTGATTGAGCGAGAGACGGCACTACCGCACGAGAAGCGGCTCATAGCTTCGGTCTTTTTCAACCGCTTGAAGAAGCAGATGTTGTTTCAGACGGACCCCACCCTTACTTACTCGGAAGATCGGAAAGGGGCGCCACCCACCCCCGAGGACCGCAAGAATAAAGAGAATCCATACAACACATACGCCCACAAGGGCTTTCCCCCCGGCCCCATCTGCAATCCGGGGCGGGATTCCCTCGAAGCTGCGCTGGCGCCGGCCCAGACTGCGTTTCTCTTCTTCGTGGCCAAGCGCGATGGCACCGGCGGGCATCACTTCACGACCAACTTCGAGGATCACAAGCGGGCCGTGAGGAAGTATCTCAAAAAGGAACAGTAGGATGGAGCGCTTTGACGACTCTACCGCACCAGGCGATCTTTGCAGCGGCGGATGCGTGCTCTCCGTCGATGGCGAGCTAGCTGTCGTTGCCGTCACGACGTCATCGTGTGACGGCTGTGGTCAAGTTGGGAGTTGTAACATGCTTTGGCGCAGCAGCTCCCCTGTCGAGGTGTTGGCAAGGAATCCCATGGGGGCCGTTCCTGGGGCGCGGGTCACCGTCGGGTTTTCCAGTCGCAGCCAGATAAGAACAGCTTGCATCTTGTATCTCATTCCTAGTATAAGCACGGTCGTTGGAGCGGCCATTGGGCATGAATGGCTGGCCGGGGAGATTGGTTTGCACCCCGCCCTCGTGGGCCTACTGGGGGCCGTCGTGTTCCTGGTTTTGGGTCTACTGCCAGCCGCGGCTCTGTCTCGAAGGACCGATTCGCTGCCCCAGATCGTGGAAATCATCAGGGAGGAGTCTCGTGGCGATAGTTGAAGCGACTCTATTTCTGGCACTTCTGGCTGGCTTGCTTTCCGTGGTGCTGGTTTTCGCCTCGAAGAAGTTTGCGGTGGAAGAGAATCCGCTCATCGCGGAGGTGGAAGAGATTCTACCGCAGTACAACTGCGGAGCTTGCGGCTTTCCCGGATGTTCTGGATTTGCGCAACATGTTGTGGCGAGCCGTGACCCTAATGCAATTTGTACTCCCGGCGGTTCTGATCTGGCGAAGATGATTGCTGGGTTGTTGGGGATGGAAGTGGCTGAGAAGGCCGCGACCGCAGCCCATGTCTTCTGCAAGGGCAGCAATAGCGTGGCTTTGCGTCAGGGACGGTATCTGGGACTTCAGGATTGTGTTGCTGCCGATCTGGTGACTTCTGCTACCAAAGTCTGCCCGTCGGGTTGCCTGGGGCTGGGGAGCTGCGTCAAGGTTTGCGACTTTGATGCCATTGTCCTCGATGACGGTATCGTCTACATCCTTGAAGACAAGTGCGTGGCCTGTGCCAAGTGCGTTGGGACATGCCCGCGTAGCCTCATTCGCATGGTTCCTATGGGGGAAAAGGTTGCCGTCGAGTGCAGCACGAAGGACAAGGGCGCCACGGTGAAGAAGTACTGTGAGTTGGGCTGCATCGCCTGCAATAAGTGCGTCAAAACCTGCCCCGAAGAGGCCATCTCCCTGGTCAAGGGGGCGATAACCATCGACCATGATAAGTGCGTGCTGTGCGGCGACTGCATCCCGGTGTGCCCCCAGGGCACGATTCTTGGCCTGGAACTGCACGGCCGGGTACTCCCGGGAGTGGCTCAGGCTGAGAATGCCAAGGAGGTGGAGGCATGAGCAGCGTAACCGCTCGATTCAAGCGAGGTGGTGTTCACCCCTACGAAGGCAAGGAACTCTCCGCAGCTTCTGAGCTGGTGACGGTGGAAGTGCCCAAGCGCCTGCAGGTACCAGTCACACAGCATCTAGGCAAGCCCAGCAAGGTGGTGGTGGAGAAGGGTCAGGACGTTCAGGTTGGCCAGATTCTGGCCGAGGCTGATGGGCCTATCTCGGCTCCCGTCCACTCGCCGGTATCTGGGAAGGTCCTGAAAATTGGGGATGCCGAGATTGTTGGTGCGTACCGCGCTCCGGTAATCGACATCATGAATGACGGGAAGTTCACTGGTGAAGAGGCCTTCAAAGGGACGCCGGTGGTCAATTGGGACGAAAAAGGGGACTTCCTCGGCCGGATTCGAAGCGCCGGAGTTGTGGGATTGGGCGGTGCCGCCTTCCCCACTGCTGTGAAATTGAGACCTCCACCCAACGTGAAGATCGATCACCTGCTGATCAACGGATGTGAATGTGAGCCATACCTCACGGCGGATGATATTCTCATGCGGGAGCGGGCCGCAGAGGTGGTTGCCGGATGTGCAATCATGGCGGGAATCCTGGGTGTTGACCGGGTCCGGATTGGCGTTGAAGTCAATAAGCCACGGGCCATTGAGGCGCTCTCGACGGCCATCTCCCAGCAGGTCTACACAGCTACATTCAAGGGGGCCATCCCCAGCTTTGATATTGTCACGGTGCCGTTGCGGACCATGTATCCTCAGGGTGCCGAGAAGCAACTCATCGAGGCCATAACCGGACGGCAGGTGCCCAGTGGGCAGCTGCCCTTCTCGGTTGGCTGCGTGGTCCAGAATGTCGGTACGGCTTTGGCGGTCTTCGATGCCGTGGCCCGCAAGCGACCCCTTTTTGAGCGGGTTGTCACGCTTACCGGCGGGGCCATTACCAACCCGGGCAATTACCTGGCTCGCATCGGTACGCCGGTGAGTGCGCTGGTGGCCGCGGCCGGGGGCACAACCGAGGCCCTGGCTGCTCAGGTTGCGGGGGGGCCGATGATGGGCAAGAGCCTCAGGAATCATGACGTGCCGGTGGTCAAAGGCATGTCGGGGCTTCTCTTCCTCACCGCGGCGGAGGCTGCGGCGGCGGAGGAGACTGACTGCATCCGTTGTGGCAGGTGTGTCAACGCCTGTCCCATGGGGCTGGCGCCATGTGAGATTACGGCCCAGGCGGATTTCCTGAAGTGGGAGAAATCGATATCGCTGGGCGCACTTGATTGTGTTGAGTGTGGCTCGTGTCAGTACGTCTGCCCGGCCAACCGATTCCTCGTTGCTCGGGTACGCCTCACCAAGTTCTACTCCAGGAGGTTGCCGAAGTGAGTGAGAATCGGATGATACTCCAGTCATCTCCACACGCTCGCGACCGCGAATCGGTGCGCAAGGTGATGTATACCGTCACCCTCGCTCTCCTGCCGGCGGTCATCGCCGGAACGGTGTTTTTTGGCCTGCGCGCGTTGTTGGTAATGGCTCTCTCGGTGGTTGCCTGCCTGATTTTTGAAGGCATCGCCATGAAGGTCTCCGGCAAGCCCGTCAAAGAGACCCTGCTGGACGGTTCGGCGGTGATTACCGGACTTCTGGTGGCCATGAATCTGCCATCGGGCCTGCCCTTGTGGATGGTGGTGGTCGGAGCGCTGGTGGCCATCGTCCTGGGAAAGCACGTCTATGGGGGACTTGGCAACAATCCCTTCAATCCCGCGCTGGTTGCCAGAGTCTTTCTGCTCATCTCTTTTCCCACGGCCATGACCGCCTGGCCCGTGCCATACGGCACTGATGGGGTCACCGCTGCCACGCCACTTGGGGTCTTGCAGATGGAAGGGGCCGCCGTTGCCCTGCAGAGCATCCCCTACTACAACCTGCTTATTGGCAATGTTGGTGGCTGCCTGGGCGAAACCTCCGCGATTGCGCTGTTGCTGGGAGGAATCATTCTGCTGGTGCGGAAGGTTATCTCCTGGGAGATCCCGGTGACCTTCATTGCTACGGTGCTGGTGTTTACGACGATTACCTGGCTGGTGGCTCCGGACAAGCATATCAATCCCCTCTGGCACGTTCTCTCCGGGGGAGTGATGCTGGGAGCCTGGTTCATGGCAACGGACATGGTGACTTCGCCCGTTTCGCGCAAGGGCATGCTGCTCTTTGGAGTCGGGTGCGGCTTTTTCACCTGCATCATCCGTCTCTGGGCCGGTTATCCCGAAGGCGTCTCCTTCGCAATTCTCATTATGAACGGACTGGTCCCCTTGATTGACCGGTATCTGGCGCCCACCCGATTCGGTGCGCGACAAGCGACACAGGGGGCAAAGGCATGAGCGACAAAGCACCGGAAAGCAGTGTCAAGGCAGTAGTTGTGGTGGTGATTATCGCTGCCATCTGTGCTGCGGGATTGGCCTTCGTCAAACAGATCACGGAGGAGCCCATTGCCGAGGCTCGTCGGCAGGAGACTCTAGCTGCGCTGCAGCGCGTTGTTCCTGCTGGTTGCGAAATCAAACTTGAGGGCAAGCTGGTTCGGCCTGAAGGTGCCGATGAGGGTGCGGCTGAAACCAAGCTTATCTTCCCCGGCTACGATGCTGATGGCCAGCTGTGCGGCATCGCCGTGCGGTCACGTAACGACAAGGGATACAGCGGCAAGATTCTGGTGGTCTCCGGTTACTCTGATCTGGAGAGTCGAGAGACTTTGAAGCTCAATCGGATCTACGTCACTGAGCATGCCGAAACCCCTGGCCTGGGAAGCCTCATTACCAATTTGCAGGACGAAGAGCCCGCCACCTGGGGGACTGACCGCTCGAAAGTCTACGGTCTCAACTTCCTGGACCGACTGGTCGCCACGCTCAGTTGGAAGGTTGCCAAATCCGCGGCTGCTGGCGAGAACGACGTTGCTGCCGTCACTGCGGCGACCATCTCTTCGCGGGCTGTGGCAGGAGCCGTGCAGGTTGCTGCGAGTCTGGTTTCCGAGGATTTGGATGGCTTGAAGGCGGCCTTCGCATCCACAGCAAGGAGCGAATGATGAGCAATATTTCCGAACTGACCAAAGGTCTCTGGAAGGAGAATCCGGTTCTGCGCCTGTTGCTGGGCATGTGCCCGGCTCTGGCGGTGACTACGGCAGTGGAGTATGCCGTTGGCATGGGCCTCTCTGCCACGTTTGTGCTGCTGAGTTCAAATGTGGTCGTGGCCTCTTTGCGCAATATCATCCCTGCCAAGACGCGCTTGCCCTGCTTCATCGTTATCATTGCCACCTTCGTGACCATCGTGGACCTGGTGCTCAACGGCTTTGCCCACGATATCCACAAGAGTCTGGGCATCTTCATCCCGTTGATTGTGGTCAATTGCGTCATTCTGGGTCGAGCTGAGGCCTTTGCCTCCAAGCGTCCGGTGTTTGATTCGTTCCTGGACGGCCTTGGTATGGGACTGGGTTTCACCCTGGCCCTGGTTGCTCTGGCTTCAGTCCGGGAGATCCTGGGCAACGGTACGTGGTTGGGAATGTCTCTGACCGGGGGGGAGTTTACTCCCGTCCTGCTCTTTGTCCTGCCGCCGGGTGCTTTCATCTCGCTGGGCTTTTTGTTGGCTGGAATGAACGTCATTGAGAAGAGGAGGCAGGCCAATGGCTGAGCAAGGAATCATCGGCATCCTCCTCATTGCGGTGCTGACCCAGAATGTTATCTTCGCTCGCTTTCTGGGCATTTGCCCTTACCTTGGGGTGTCAAAGCAACTCTCCACCGCGTTTGGTATGTCGGCTGCGGTGCTTTTCGTCATGACTCTGGCCAGCGCCTTGACCTATCCCATCCACGTGCTCATTCTGGAGCCGGCGGGAATGGACTATCTGCAGACCATCTCGTTCATTCTGGTTATTGCCGGCCTGGTGCAGCTGGTTGAAATTGTCATGAAGAAGACGGCGCGGACTCTATACGGGGCACTGGGCATCTTCCTGCCACTGATTACCACCAACTGTGCAATTCTCGGGGTGGCCATCATTAATCTGAACGAGAAGCTTGATTACCTTCAGGCTATGGTCTTCACCATGGGCAGTGCCGCTGGTTTTGGCCTGGCCCTGATTATCTTCTCCGGAATTCGGGAGGCTCTTTCGGTGCGCAGTGTTCCCGAGGCAATGCGGGGAGCGCCCATAGGCCTCATTACCGCGGGCATCCTCGCCATGGCCTTCATGGGCTTTGCGGGTCTGGGGTAGGGCGATCATTCGAATACTGTTGGCAGGAGTTTGCTCTATGTCCCGCGTCACTTCTCTGGTGCTGATCCCCTTCTTGCTTTGCGTCCTCGCCTGCAATCGGAAGGAGGTTGCCGAGAAGACCTTCTACCCCAT
>ERZ890953.1450-NODE-1450-length-11907-cov-6.118039_pt1 | contig 11907 bp, 16 predicted proteins | sample MGYA00521264_ERZ890953 | MGnify/ENA primary metagenome ERZ890953 (study PRJEB32303, sample SAMEA104408629) | aquatic metagenome | biome: Brackish water; feature: Chemocline; material: water | place: Baltic Sea | collected 2014-10-26T21:54:00 | depth 200 m ... | reverse complement strand
TACCCTGGTTTGTGCCCGCTGCCAACGCCCACGCCTACGGCCACGAGTGCTCCAGCCATTGTTCCTGATGTGCCTCCTCAAGTTTGCACCGAGCCGCCCAATGGATGCCCACGCGTGCGCGCGGGACTTACGAATGTTTATTACGTTCAAACGATCTGGAATCCAAATACATGCCAGTGTGAATTACCGTAACTTCAAGCAGAGTTGCTTTGTGAATCAAAAGGGACTTTAGGAACAGCCGTGAGAAACCCCAGATTTAGGGGCAACAACAACCGGGATTCTCAGAGATCCAAATGGGAGTGTCGCAGAATCCCTCCCAACTGGCTGTTTTGGTCTTTATTGATGGCCTATTTCAAACCCTACATAATCGGATTTCGTTTTGCCCAATATACCCATCACAAGGTTGTAAATGGCATAAAGTTCCAAGGCGAAGGGCAAATAGCCGCCATATCCGAGCAATGGCATCTCAAAGATGTGCCAGAAGTTCACGAAAGGTACGGTGTAAATCCATTTGGGGTACGAATAATAATTCCAAAACTCCCAGAAGAAGGCCGTCAGCAGCACGCCGCTCCACAGGGCAATCACCGGACGCCAGTCACCGCGCGCAGTCCACTGGGTAAGATTGCGGTTGCCCAGCCATATATTGATCGGCTCCATGATGAAATAGAGACTCAGCCAGACAAAGGGGAAGAAATAGTGCGGCCAGAACAGCATCAACGCCAGCATCAACCAACCGGTCACGAAGAAGCGCAACGCGGTGCGTTGGTCACCCGGGATGGCTGGGCCACGCCCCATACGTTGCACCCAGCCCCAGCTTGCGGCCAGTTCCGCCGCACCAAATATTGCCGGGATGACCGTCGAAAAAGCAATGCTCGCCAGCAATCCATATTCCAAATCTGTAAAAAACTGACGCCCGTCATAAAACCAATTTTGCAGCCGCCCGTTGAGCAATTCAAAGAGCCACCACACCGGCATGGAGAGCAAGAACAGCCCCAGGTAGTTACGCCAGTTCCGCGTGATCAGCGAAGAGCCGGTGCGGCGGAGAACCAGACCATCCACCAGCAGGCAGTAACCCAACCACAATGGGAAGAATGCCCACTGTGTGCGCAAGCTGGGCAAGCGCCAGTTGAGCGGCCAGAAAACAGCGATGAGCACAACGCCCAACCAGCCGTGGAGAGGGAATTTGTGGGGAGACATACAATTACTGAGTGTGGAATGATGAATGGCGAATTAACAATTCTGCATTCCTCATTCTACATTCAGAATTTAAGGCAATTCGTAGAGTTCGACCAACGCGCCAAAAGCCGCTTTGGGGTGAATGAAGGCATATTTTTTACCGCCTTCGCCGGTGAGTGGCTGCTCGTGGATGAGTTGCACACCCTTAGCCTTGAGCTGATCCAGCATGGCGATGATATCATCAACCTCCAGGCAGATGTGATGCATCCCGGGGCCGCGCTTTTGCAGGTATTTGGCAGCCCCGGAGTCTTCACTGGTGGGCTGCACGAGTTCAATTTCGCTGTCCCCCACCGGAAGAAATGCGATGACTGAATTTTCACGCGGCACATCTTGAATGTGGCCGAGTTCCAGCCCAAGGGCGTCGCGCCAGAACTTCAGAGCTTCGTCGATATTTTCGACAACCAGGGCCATATGGTCAATACGTTTGATAGCAGGCATAAGGACTCCGTTCAAGGGTAAAAGGTTGGGAATTTGAAATATTTCAGCTTTCCAACTTCCAGCGTAGAGATTATATCCAATTCGCAGCCTGATACTCACCCCACACCTGGCGCAGCACGCCGCAGATTTCACCCAGGGTGATGTCATTCTCGACCGATTCGATGAGTAGTGGGATCAGGTTATCATCACCGCGGGCAGATTGTTCCAATCGGGTTAGCAAGGCGCTGACATGGGTGGCATCGCGGCGCTGGCGGATAGCGGCCAGGCGCTGGTGCTGAGCGAGTTCGATGGCCGGGTCCACTTTAAGTTGTTCAAGTTCAATTTGCTCATCTACCTGGAAATCGTTGACGCCAACCACAATCTGCTGGCGGCGTTCGACGGCCTGCTGGTATTGATAAGCGGCTTCCTGAATTTCGCCCTGAGTATAGCCGTGTTCAATCGCCGCCAGCGCGCCGCCGAGATCATCAATTTTCTGGATATAGGCCTCCGCCTGACTCTCGATTTCGTCGGTAAGCTGCTCGATGAGGTACGAGCCTGCCAACGGATCGATGCTATCGGCTGCGCCGGACTCGTTGGCGATGATCTGTTGGGTACGCAAGGCTACGCGCACCGATTTTTCGGTCGGCAGCCATAAGGCTTCATCCATGCTGTTGGTGTGCAGCGATTGCGTGCCGCCCATCACCGCCGCCAGTGCTTGCAGGGTCACGCGCACGACGTTATTTTCCGGCTGCTGGGCAGTCAGTGTGGAGCCAGCCGTCTGTGTGTGGAAGCGCAACATCCACGAGCGCGGGTCTTTGGCCCCAAAACGCTGGCGCATAATCTTGGACCACATGCGGCGTGCGGCGCGGTATTTGGCGATCTCTTCCAGGAAGTTGTTGTGAGCGTTGAAGAAAAACGAGAGTTGGCTGGCGAAACTATCCACATCCAGCCCGGCATCCATGGCAGCCTGCACATAAGCGATTCCATTGGCCAGCGTGAAAGCCACCTCCTGCACGGCGGTTGAACCCGCCTCGCGGATATGGTAGCCCGAAATGCTAATCGTATTCCAGCGCGGCACTTCACGTTGGCAGTACTGAAAAACATCCGTGATCAGGCGCATCGAAGGTTTGGGCGGGAAAATATACGTGCCGCGGGCGACATACTCTTTGAGAATATCGTTCTGGATCGTGCCACGCAATTTGTGGATGTTAGCGCCCTGGCGTTTGGCGACCGCGATATACATTGCCAACAGCACCGCCGCCGGAGCGTTGATTGTCATGCTGGTCGAAACGCGTTCGAGGGGAATCTTGCGGAAGAGGGTTTCCATATCCTCCAAAGAGGAAATCGAAACGCCGACTTTACCGACTTCGCCCAGCGCCATTTCATCATCGGCATCATAGCCGATCTGCGTGGGCAAGTCGAAGGCCACGGATAACCCGGTCTGGCCTTGTTCGAGCAGATAGCGGTAACGCGCATTCGATTCTTCGGCTGTCGCATATCCGGCGTACTGGCGCATCGTCCAGAAGCGGCCGCGGTACATGGTGGGCTGTACTCCGCGGGTGTAGGGGTATTCCCCCGGGAATCCGAGTTTCTCATCATAATCTGGATCAGAATCCGAGGGTAGTGCCAGCCTGGGGAGCGGAATCCCTGACAGGGTTTCGAACGTCTCTCGCCGTTCGGGAAAACGATCCAGCACGGGTTTCAGAGTGTCTTCTTCCCAGCGTTTTTTATCATCGTTCAATGTCATTGTCTACCTCATCGCCAGAATAAATTTTCATCAGGAAACCATGAATTTTTTTCTGCATTCCTGATCAGTCTACACACAAGTATACCCGAAGGCGTTCCCGATCGGATGCTATCGCTACTATGATAAACTTCATCTAAAATTAAGCGCAAATGCCCATGTGACTCTACTGCAAAAAGCCGATGACGGAGATGTCCGCCGGAATATATGGGGGTGGTGGCGAAGCCACCACCCCCATATATTCCGGCGGGAACACCTGCACGGTAGTTTTTTCAGTGGAGTCACATGTACTTGCATGGGAAACGGGCGAATGGAATTCCCCCGCCCGGATAAAGGACATATATGCGAATTTTAACTATTGATGTCGGCACCGGAACGCAGGATATTTACCTGTACGATTCGCGTGTAGATATGGAAAATGGTTTCAAGCTGGTGATCCCCTCGCCAACAATGATCGTCCACCAGCGTCTGAAGGAAGCCACGCGGCGCGGCGAAGCGATTGCGCTGTCCGGAGTGACGATGGGCGGCGGCCCCAGCCATTGGGCCACGCGTGATCATGCCAAAGCGGGCTATAGGGTCTATGCCACCCCCGAGGCGGCGCGCACTTTCGACGATGATCTCGACCGCGTTCAAGCCGAGGGCATTCAGATCGTCAGCGAGGAGGAAATAGCCACTTTGCCTGAGACGGTGGTGCGTTTGGCGTTGCGCGATTTCGATTTTGCGGCCATCGGTCGTGCCTTTGGCGAGTTTGGCGTGGGTTTGGGCACGCTGGATGCGGTAGCGGTGGCGGTTTTCGATCATGGTGCGGCTCCACCAGAAATTTCGGACCGTCAATTTCGTTTTGATTATTTGGATGAGCAGATTCAGGCGCGCAACCGGCTTTCGTCCTTTGCTTTTCTGCGGGATAACGTGCCTGCGGCGATGACGCGCCTGCAAGCGGTGGTGGATTCTGCCAATGGGGTGGACGCTCCTCTGGTGGTGATGGATACAGCCCCAGCGGCAGTTTTGGGAGCGACCCTCGACCTGAGGGTACTGCAACACCCACGCGTGATGATTGCCAATGTGGGCAATTTCCACACCCTGGCTTTTCGTCTGGGCGCGACGCGGCAAATTGAAGGCGTCTTCGAGCATCATACCGGCCTGCTTGACCGAAGAAAACTGGAAGATCTATTGCGTTCCCTGGCGGATGGCAGCCTGAAACATTCCGATGTCTTCGGCGATCACGGTCACGGCGCGCTGGTTTATGGCGATGAGGCGCTACCTTTGGGGGATGGCGAGTTCGATGTTGTGGTGACCGGGCCGCGGCGGACTATGCTGCGCATGACGGAAGACAGAGGACGGAAGACCGATTTTGTTATGCTCCCGTCATCGGTCGCCCGTCCCCGGTCTTTGAGACCCTACTTCCCTGCACCCTATGGCGATATGATGATCACAGGCTGTTTCGGCCTGCTGGCGGCGGTTGCCGATGTGCTGCCCGATCTGGGAGAGCCGATTCGAGCCTCCTTGCGCGGAACCGGTGGCCGCGGCACGCCTCCCTGGGAGATTGAATGAAGCAGAAGTATACTGATTTACCGCAAAGATTGCAAAGAGTGCAGAGAAAAACCAATTTGCGCGTAAAATTCTCAGCGATCTCCGCGTACTCTGCGGTGAAATTGCCTTTATGGCGGAGAATTTTCGCATGTTCCTAAAAATCTCGGATTTCATAACGTACTATTCCCGTGGATGGGTAGCGTTGCTGGGCCTGGTGATATTTTTGCTCTTCACAGCGCTGGTGTTGCCATCGCAGGCTGCGAAGTCTGCGACCGTTGAAAATGTCGGCACCCCAGATTTGTCGCTGTGGTACTCGCCGGGCGAGCTTTACCAGATGGCCGAAGGCTACGGCGAACAAGGGCGGCGGGATTATATTCAAGCACGGCTGCGTTTCGATATTGTCTGGCCGCTGGTTTATACTTTTTTCCTGGCAACATCATTGAGCTGGCTTTTCGGGCATAGTGCAGTTGCCGGCAGTCTTTGGCGGTATGCCAATCTCGCCCCACTGATTGCTATGTTGCTGGATTTCTGCGAAAATATATCCACATCGCTGGTGATGCATCATTACCCGGCATCCAGCCCGGTGATGGCAACTTTGGCACCGATTTTCACGCTACTGAAATGGATTTTCGTTAGCGGAAGTTTTGTTTTGTTGCTAATCGGGGGATGGCTGGTCATCAAGCGACGTGCCCCCAATTCATAACGGTAGCAGCGAAACCAGCTATGTTGACACGCCTGCCCCTTGCGGTATAATTTTCCCGCTTGAAAACATGGCCCCGTAGCTCAATTTGGCAGAGCAGTTGACTCTTAATCAATTGGTTGAGGGTTCGAGTCCCCCCGGGGTCACCTATATGCAGGGGTTTAGTGTGCCCGAAAAACCCCCATATATGGCGGTAAATAGCTCACCGAAATGGTGGGCTATTTTTTTTGGGTGCAGTTCGGGTGCAGTTAATCACCAATTTTCTCATCTTCTCGAACAATCTTTTCCATGTCAATTACTATCGGCGTCACCAATTCGTCCATGATTCTGGCCGCTTCCCCTTGCATATTACTGAGCAGATGACCGTAAATATCCATCGTTGTGCTGGGTTTGGCATGGCTCAGAATTCAGGATACCACGATCGGCGGCACGCCATTATTCAGCATCAGTGACGCGGCGGTATGGCATAAGTCATGGAAGCGCAACATTGGGAGCATGGCGGACTGCAATATCCGCAAAAAATCCTTACGCAAGTTACTGGGGTCGCCGGGTGAACCGACTGAATTGGGGAAAATCAAACCATGTTCTTGCCAGCCACCATTTGTACCCTTCTTCTGCCGTTCTTGACGCTCTCGATGAATCCGCAATGCCTGCAACGTCCCTTCGCCAAGCCGAATGGTGCGACGTCCCGCACTGGTCTTCGGCTCTGCAAATTGCCAACCGGAGCCGGGGACGCGTTTTATCTGGCGCTGCACCAGCAGTGTGCCACTTTGCCATTGCAGATCGGTCCATTTCAGGCCAAACATCTCGCCTTGCCGCATCCCGGTTTTGATCGCCACGTGATAGAGAGCTTCATAAGAACTACCACGAGCGGCAATCAAGAATTGCGGAACCTGATACTCATCGAGAACCGTCATTTCTTTATGAGCGTACTTGGGCTGAGCTGCCCCATGTGCTGGATTGCGAATGACCAGATCATATTGCATCGCCTTTTCCAATGCACGATGAAGGACGCCATGCACATAACGAACGGTTCGTACGCCGACCCCAGAAGCTATCAGTTCGGCGTAGAATCTTTCTATGCGAGCCAGATGTAAATCCTTAAGATGCACATCACCCAGGTAAGGGATGATATGGTTCTTGACCTGCAAGCGGTACTGGTAGATGGTGGTTTCGCGTGCGGAAACCGACTTGGCATCCAGCCACTGCTGCAAATACTCGCCCAGGGTGATCTGGCTGCCTTCCAGATCAAACCCCCGGTGGAGCTGATACTGCATTTCTTGCAGCCAGTTTTGCGCTTCCGCTTTGGTTTTAAAGGTTTTCCCGGTGCGTTTCCCATCCAGATAAATCTGAACACGCCAGGTTCCATTGGAACGCTGGTGAACAAAGCCTTCATTGTGACCACGAATTTTCTTTGCCATTGTCATCTCCTTTTTCAATATCATCAAGGAAAGACAACGAGCAATCCCTATCCATTCCGTTGGTAAGGTGCTGGCCTTCATCGATATTGTAGCAGAAATTATGTTCTGTTGATGAAGTAAAAAGAAAGGGCCTCTTCCAACCTTGGAAGCAGCCCTTTCGCATCCGACCCGGAGCCGGGTTAGTGGGTGTTTGTCCGCATCTGCTGGATGTAGTTCGCCAGGTCTTCCTGCAGCACTCTCACGGAACTTCCGACCTTGACGGATGGGAGGTCGCCGCACTTAATCCTCAAATAAACGGTTGATTTTCCAATATTGAGAATATCGGCGACTTCCTGCGCTGTTAGTAATTTGCTAAAAACTTCTTACTCAACGAGTGTATCTTCAACAAACATTGGTATGCTCCTTTTGTGCATATAGATTTCCGGACAATATCCAAATTTCACTATTGCGAACATTTAGCATTCCTGCTTGCAGGTGTGACAACTATTCTATTTAAGCCTATCGCAAAGAGAGAAGATATCTCTTGTAGAATATGGCTCCAGATTAAGTAGAGTACCTGCCACACCTGCCATTTTTAGATATACAAAGTCCGAAGTTGGAAAAGGCGTTATTTTATTGGCTGTTTAGCTTCAGGGACACACCCTGCCATACTGTGCCACTAGCTTGGCGTTTTCGTTTGAAGCCGAGACGTTTCCAATCATTGGCAAGTGCCGTACTTGAGTTAGGTTTATGGCCACACTGAAGGCACCAAGCGCTATATGCTTCAAAAAGCGGCCTCGATTGGATTTCTTTATCAGGGCCGACGACACATTTTTCGGCAACGAAATAGGCAGCTGTGTCATTTGACATTTGGAACTCCTGGGTTGCTTGTTCAACGGCTTTTGGAATGACAAAATATCCCCGCTTACGCAACCTATCTAACCCAGCAAGAGCCCAATTCAAGATACCAGGCCCTTCCTGTTTGAGAGCTTCTTTCAATTGATCCATATCAACTTGCATCACACGTGCAGCGAGGAAAGCATCGAGCGTCGATGCGTGATATTTCCCCGGTTGAACGACTTCATCATAGACAGCTTGGGGAACGAAAACATCTTCATATACCTGCAACAGGATATCCAATGCTTCGCAAGTAGCCAGAGCCACCAAGGCAGAACTATCGGCGACAATCAGCATGTCGCTTTAGCCCTCCGCAGTGAACTGCTGGAATTCTATTTCCAATTCATCTGGGGTTTGCGTGCGCACAGTGACCCCTTCGCGCTTGCAAAATTCGAGAAAGACATACCGATCCACTCCGGCCAGTTCGCATGCTGCCCCAATGGATAATTCGCCTGCTCGATACATCCCCAATGCAGCATACAGGCGTACTTTTTCCGTCACCCCTTCCAGGGATTCGGCCACAAATTGTTTTTCAGGGAGTGAAAATGTGATTTGCATCTCAAAACTCCAATAGGATCGTTACAACCAATCGATAGTCTATTTATACCATCTTATTGACCTTTTCAAAGAAGATTTCGACACACCGGAGGGAACCTATCTCGATGCGTAAGAAGAAAAGGCCTGAGGCATTTCACCCCAGGCCCATGATTTTCTAATACATCAGCGAAATCTGTTGCAGGGCACGTTGACTCACCGACACAATCAAACCACGGGGGCATAGCTGCACCAGCGCCCAACCCGAAGCCACGGACAGCACCCGTACGCGGCTGCCAAACACGCTGGCCTGCACTTCACGAATTTCACCATCCCAGGGCGGCAGGTCTTCGGGGATCTTCAAGGCTTGCATAATCTCCTGCGGGGTCATTGCTCACTCTCCTTTTCCATTGAGCTGATCATGTCTTTGGCGGTCGCCTGAATGCGCTGCATGTGCGCCAGAATCAGGGCCGCATCCACGCCATGCAGAGCGACGTAGTTGGAACTGGCCAGATCATCCAGGCCAAAATAGCGCCCGACGACATAGGCCACGGATTCGGCTTCGAGTTCTTCGATGCGTGGAGTACGCTTGCTGCCCGTGTGCTGGTGCATCAACTCGTGGGCAATCTCGTGGATCAGGGCCTTGGTGCCTGCCTGGGGAGCCAGTTCAATCACACCCCCGCGGCTGATGCCCTGAATCTCGCCGGATAATTCCTGCACGTTGACGCGAATGCCGTTCTGTTCGGCAAACGCCATCAGGCGCGCTTGCAGTGCGGCGTGCTGCTGGGGACTTTTCCATTCGGGTGGCTGCGGCAGCGGTTCGCCCTCCGTCTGGCTGATGTCGAAGACATATACCACCCGGAAGTTGACCAGCTTGGCATAATCGCTGTCTTCCTCCTGTACCTTCCGAAAGATCGGCGCCAGGATCGGAATGCCACTTTCGACCTTGCGCACGAAACGCCCCATTTTCTTCCAACCTTGGAAACCCGCCACGCGTGTGGCTTCCGGTTTCTGAAAACGGATCAGCCAGATATTATTCGGGCTGTACTGGTGAAAGCGGGCGCAGCTTTCCAGATACTCGCACATAACGCGGCTGACGCGCGCCTGATCGGTGGCCTCCGCCAGGGTTTGGATATATTCCCGAATCTGTCCGTTGAGTTGAGTGGACGTGGAGCGGGGTTGTGTATTGGTCATCGAAATACTCCTTTCGAATAGAAAAGGGCGCAGAGTTGATGTCTGCGCCCGATGAAGTTTCTCCACCGATGGAGAAGCTAGAGAAACGTAAGATAGATTTCGGGATACTGGCGCATGGTTTCAATCTGCGTCAACAGCCATTGGACATGCCGCGTCTGCTCCATATCCCCCACGGCCAAACCACTGGCCTGCAGGATTTGGGCATCGCTCATGTGATAGTGATAGACACATTCCGCCAGCCAGATGGCCAGCTTCTTCATTTGGGACATTGTTCCGGCTCCTATGCGGCAAAGCCCAGGCCGCGTTCTTTGAGAGAGACAAAATAGCCCTGCCCGATCACCAGATGATCCAGCACCTGAATGTCGAGCAGTTTGCCAGCATCAAGGATATTACGGGTGACAGCGGCATCATCGGGGCTGGGCGAAGCGTCCCCGGAAGGATGGTTGTGGGCCACCAGGATCGCCGGGGCATTCTCGGCCACAGCTTTGCGGAAGACTTCGGCGATGCGTACCTGCGAAGCGTTGACACTGCCGCGGTAGAGCGCCACCAGCGCCATCACGCGGTTGCGGGTATCGAGCACCAGCACCCACAGTTCTTCATGATCCAGCGGCTCCAGAAAGGGCTGCAGAAGGACGTAGGCATCCTGGGGGCTGTGGAATGGTGGGACGCTCCGTGTGATGGGTGTAGAGCAGTGTATTGAGCCGCTCATGCAGTTGGCGCACCTGGGTCAACGTGCGTTCGACGTTGCGGCGCTGGCTACCAGCGCCGTGGGCGTTCGGGGTTCAATCGTGTTGAAGATCGGGAAGGGGAGTTGTTGCGGGGTCATAAATATGCTCCTTTTACGCAAAATAAACCGGGATGACGTGGATCCGCCATCCCGGTGGAATGTTGACGATTTACTTGCCTTTGCACCAGCCATCGTCTTGCTTGTGGCTGAACTAGACGTTGCCGTCTTTCTCCCAGCGGCGCATCTCCGCCTGATGGATCGGACACAGACGCACGTCTTTGGCGTGTCCGTTGCCGTTGCGGGCTTTGACGGTGGTGTGGCTGGGCTGTGGCTGGCAGCCCTGGGCTTGCAGATGGGCAATTGCCGCCTGCGCCTTCTCGATGATCTCCTTGCCGCTCTCGCCGCGCAGCGTCAACTGGCAGCGAAAGCCTTCGGGAGACAGATACAGGGTGTTCCAGGAAGCGGGTGCTTCGTGGAAGGTGGGTTCGGATGGGGTCATGGGATGAATTCCTTCCAACCTTGGAAACTAAATGCCTGCCGCCTCGCGGCTATCTTCGAGTTGGCTGATGGCTCTTTCGTGGCTGAGTTCTTCCCAATCGGGTTCCAGCGCCAGGGTGCGGTCAAGCAGGTCGGCGAATTCAGGCAGCGTCACCCAACGCGGAGCCGTACCGCTGCCCTGGCAGTCAGGACAGGCTTTGTAGCGCTCGTAGGGATCACCGGCAGGGTCGTAGTCAATGCGCGCGAAGACATAGGCTTGGCCGTCGCAGGTGGCGCAGCGGGTCAGGATGTGGACTTTGGGGGTCATATCAAATCTCCTTGGTGAGGTGAATCAAAAAAGCCCCGCAGAGAAAACTCCCTGCAGGGCTTGGATGGATGGGTTGAATCGGTAGAACTAAATCGGGGCCGTGAAACGGATACTCACGCCGAGGGTGGGGTTCGGGCCACTGCCTCTGACGAGAATATGCACCGTGGCGGGCAGGTGGTCTACTCCCACGGCGTCCAGACGCGGCGAGAGCTGGGCAGCCATCTCCCGTGGCAGGTAGCCGATCTGCGCGCCGGAAGGATGCTCTACGGAGAGCGCATTGGCATCATAAGGATTATGCGGCTCGCGGCGGATATACAGCGCTGCGCCGCGCACCAAACCGGCAATCACGGCTTGCCGATTATCGAAGGTCACACCCGCCACGCGGGCGTACAGGGTCATACCAGAGAGTGTTGTCATAGAAAAGCTCCTTTTGGGTGGAATAGAAATCGATCAACGCAACACAAATATTGGGCGCAATCACCTCCTTTCGGGGAATCAAAAAGCCCCCCGAGAGATCGTCTCTCCCAGGGGGCGGATAGTGGAACTGTGGTTTGTTTGCGCATCCACAGGCACCCCCACTACAAAGAGGGGGGTATGTTCACTTTTGGATCATCCAGACTACTACTAATACCGCCCTTCACTCATGAAGGGGGATTTTGATCAAGTAGCCGCTTAACGACAATTAGAATAACTCATTGATGACAATTAGAAGTGCCCGCCAAG
>ERZ890953.1449-NODE-1449-length-11908-cov-4.217160_pt1 | contig 11908 bp, 8 predicted proteins | sample MGYA00521264_ERZ890953 | MGnify/ENA primary metagenome ERZ890953 (study PRJEB32303, sample SAMEA104408629) | aquatic metagenome | biome: Brackish water; feature: Chemocline; material: water | place: Baltic Sea | collected 2014-10-26T21:54:00 | depth 200 m ... | reverse complement strand
GGCCGAGGGCGATGATCAGCCAGGGGGTAGGAAGCTGCAACCAGCAAGCGGCGGTGAAGGCACTTCCCCCCACGGCACTCCCCAGGGCCTCCCAACCGTAGGTGCGAAGGACCGCCCCTGCCTCCCCCGCTAGGCCCGCGGCGGCGGTGCGTGCCAGCCAGGTGAAAAGGAAGCCCGCCAACATGCTGACCGGCAGTGCCGCAAGGGTGGTCCAGAGCAGCAGGTCAGCCAGGGGAAAGGTACCGCCCACGGGCACGCCCGCATGGCGCCGCAGGTGCCAGAAAAGGAAGAGTTCGGCTGCGCCGGCCACCGGCAGGAGCAACAGTACCACCTTGGCCAACAAGTCACTTGCGCCAGCCCGCCCGCGCCCCAGGAGCCCGCCAATTCCAATCCAGAACATCCAGGCTGCGAGGAACCCCCCAATGCCAAGCTCGTTTCCCGCGTAGGCCAGGAAATGTTCCCGCAGCAGCAAGGCCTGGGCAGCCATGGTCACGAAGCCGAGAAGAAAAGCCAACAGTAGTGGTCGGCGGGGAGCTGCGGACACCTATGGTTCCTCGTGAAAGACGATGGCCCCAAAAGCCTGGAAGGTTGCCCCGTTGCGCCAACCATCGGGCCCCAGGCCGGCTTTGTTCGAGAGATGCACCAGGGTCTCTTCAAGAGTCCAACCCTGCTCCACCGCCACTTGCGGCAGGAAGACCGCCGAGGCACCGGCCTTGCTCAGGATAAGGCCGTCACGACCTAGCACGAAATCACGCCAGTCGGGCTGAACCGTTGGCGGCGTCAAGACGGACACCTCCACCGAAATTCCGTCCAACTCGTCGGTGCCAACGGGTTTGAAACGACGATCAAAATGTGCGGCATTGACGGCGTTGTCCAGGACTGCCTGAAAGAGCGGCTTCACAGCCATGATATTACCGATACAGCCTCGCAATCGACCCTGCTGTTTCAGGGTGACAAAGGTGCCACTGTCAGCCTCCAGACGCGGCGTCAGAGCAACCCCCATGGTCTCCGGTTGCAAACGCTCCTGCCGGGTCACGAAGGCCTCAAGCTGCTGTCGGGCAAGGCGCAGCAGCACGCTCTTCTCCTCCTCCGTCAAAGCTCCCGCTCCAGCCACTCCCAAATAGGGCCACAGACCTGCAAACGCGGCCGACAGGTAACTCACCGACTCAGCGTAGCTGCCGGTCATCTCCCCGGACATGGCCGTTCCCAGAAGCTGCGGGCTGGTCTCCTCCGGCACCATTTTCAGGAGCAGGGCAATGGGCAGATAGCCGCAAATCGTATCTCGAGTTTCTACCTTGTGGCGCAAGAAGCCTTCGGCATCTCTGACAGCAATGAATTCCCAGGCGCGGTCCAGCAGTCCCTGCAGTCGACCCTTGGCCGCTCCCGGACCAAATTCGCCCCCCGGAGGCCCCAGATAGGAGAAGCGCTCACCATAATGGGTGAAATCAGACGAAGCGATGAGCAGATCGCCGGGGCGCATCAGCCCCCTTAGGAGAGCTGCGGTATCGTCGATCTCAGCCCGGTTGAGGCCAGAGAGGACCAGCGGAACGAGTTCAAAGCCACGGGGCAGGACTACCTGCAGGAAGGGAAGATGAATCTCTATGGAATGCTCCTGCCGATGGGCGGAAGGATGTTCCACGAACAATGGCCGCTGGCGCAAATCCTCAAGCACATCCAGGGCCAGCGGAATTTGCCCCAGGGGGGTCTCAAAATGGGTAACGCCCGAGGGTAGTGCGATTCCCTTCAGGGCGGTTCGGTGCGCCGGGCCCAGCACAAAGACACGCCCGAAGGTGCGCCCCTGCAGGGTGGCGTAGGCTCTGGCAGCCAGGGCACCGGAGTACTGGTACCCTGCGTGGGGGACGATAAGGGCCACCGGGTACCCGGAGAAATCAGACTTCGGAACGGCCTGCAAATAGGCCAGGATCTCCTGGCGCAGCTTGGAGGCATCCGCTTCGTACCAGGACCCGGCCAATGCCGCCGGTCGCACCTGTGCCGGGTCGGGTCCGGGGCCTTGCCCGTCACTTGCACCTGCGACATCAGACAACGGTGAAGGGGCCACTTCCGGGGCTGCGGAGGGAGCTGAGGTCTTCGGCTGCGGTGCCAGAGCCACCTCAGGGGCAGCGGGAACAGCAGTGGGCGTTGGTGGCGGTGAGCCAGACAATTGCTCGCGGCAGCCCACAAGTGCCAACAGGACCAGTAGCATCAACCATCGCTTCATGGTCACTCCTCCTCAGCATCAGGTGGTGCGACGCCGACCTCTCCGCAGGCAGAGCAATCCCACCACAAGCAGAACAAACCCAATCAAGGCCTCAGAGAAACAGGCCCCTGCCCGGATACTGCCAACTTGCTCCATGGGTGGTCGAAAGTCAGCCCGAGCCTTCATCAGGTCCAAGGCCAGGTGGGGAAGTTCTCCACTGCCCAGGAAGAGTTTGTCGGTGATCCTGTCAAAGTAAAGGTTGTTGGCCCGCATCAACTGCACACCACTCACTTCATCAGGCGCTTCCTGAAAGGACTGGACCGCATCACACCAGCGCCCCAGCTTCTTCACCGAGCGGGAGTCAAATCGCTCGGCAACCGCGTCATTGTCGCATGCATGCAAGAAAGCTGCAGCCGGTTCCTGGGCCCCGGCCACGAGTGAAGCGACCTTCTCTTTGTCGTAGAAGAACTTGCCCGCTCCCAACCTGCCGTTGCCAAGAAATCCGTCACCGATATCAAAGAGCCCCAGGAGCAGCAGGACCGCTCCGATTCCCAACCAGATCTTGTTCGTCCTTGTGAGCATCACCCCCCCCTATTGCGCGCCAGTTAGACCGACCAGCCATAAACTGAGTCCAGGCCAGTAGGTAATCACCAGCAAGCCGGCAAACATGATGGCCAGAAAGGCCAGGGAAGCTGAATAGAGTTTGACCACGGGCCTATCGAACCGCAGCGAGGCCACAAAGAGATTGATGCCAACCGGCGGCGTGGAGTAGCCGATCTCCAGGTTTGTCAGGAAAATGACAGCCAGATGTGCCGGGTGAATGCCAAAGCGATAGGCAATGGGCAGCAGCAAGGGCAACACCACCAGAATGGCGGAAAAAATATCCATCAAACAGCCCACCACCAACAGGAAGAGATTGAGCATCAGCAGAAAAATGATCTGCCGCGGAATGACGAAGAGGCCCAGGACCGGCAACTCCTCGGGAATAAGGTTCTCGATAATCGAAAGCACGGTATCGGGCACCTTGGCCACTACCAGGAAATTGAGGAGCCCCATGGCAGCCACCAGGATGATGAGGATTCCGCCCACCAGCACCATGGAATCAACAAAGGTGCGCACGAGCGTACGAATCCCGAAATCGCGATAGAGCACAAGTTGCATCAGCAGCACGTAGGCCGCAGTTGCCGAGGCGGCTTCAGCCGGGGTGAAATAGCCGCCGAAGATCCCCACACCGATGATAACCGGGATGGGCAACTCCCAGCGTGCACTGCTCAAGGCCTGTACCGCACCCCGAGGTGAGAAACTGGTCCTCAGGACCTTGCTGCGGAACCCGAGGAAGATGCAGTAGACGGCGATGGCGAAAACCATCAAGAGGCCAGGGATCAGACCGGCAGTGAATATTTGCGTGCTGCTGGGCACGGCGACGGAACTGCCGCTGCCAACCCCTTCTCCGGCAGCGGCCAGGTCTGGCTGCTGCGGCAAACCCGGCTCCACCACCGGCGGGCTGCCGCCGCCAGGAGGCAGGACCTTGCCGGCAACGATGGCTTCATCGTCCCCCAGTTCGAACTCGTCATCAACTGCTGCCTCATCAGCCACTTCAATGGCGCCGTCGTCGCCGAGCTCAAACTCGTCTTCAGCCGGGGCCGGCTCAGAGGCTACTGCGATGGCCTCATCCTCACCCAGCTCAAACTCATCTTCACTACCCGCAGCCGGTCGGCCCCCCAGGCTAGCGTCGTCCCCCAACTCAAATTCGTCGTCACCCGCGGCCATGTCGGCACCAGTGCCGCCGGGCGCCGACCGCTCCGCGAGCAGGCGGTCAATCTCATCTTCCATCGCCTGATCGCCGACATTGAGCACCGCATCCTGAGAGACTTGCAGGCGCCGTTGCTCAATCTCGCGCTGGTAGAGCTCCGCCTTCTCCGCCCGGGGCAGCACCGCCGAGCCAAATGGCCCGGTGGCCGTCACTGCATCCCAGGATAGCCCCATAATCATGGCCAGCAGGAAGACTGGAATCGCCGGCGGAAAAATCAGTCCTCGGCTGCCTCCGGTGGTCAACAACCCGAGAGCAAACTTCTCCGGATAACGGTCAGCCATGAGAATCGGCAGCAAGAGCCCACCCAGAGCAATGATCGTTACACCCGAGGCCCCAGTGAAGGCAGTGAAGAAGGAACACGCGATGAGCGCGACAATGGCCACGCCCCCGGGCATCCATCCCAGAAAGCCGCGGAACAAACCCACCAGACGCTGAGGCGTCTTGCCTTCGGCCATGAGGTAGCCGGCAAGCGTGAAAAGCGGAATGGCGAGGAAGATGGTGCTCTTGCGGAAACCGCCGATGCCATCAGCAACGAAATTCTGTACCGGGATTGCCTCAATGGCATAATGGCCAATCAACGCCACCGCGGCAATGACCACAAACAGCGGCGCCCCCAGCAGCGCCAGCGCGAGAGCCAGTACCATGAAGAGACCGGGGTATGCTTTGAGCGTGGTCCCAAAGAGGGTATCGGCAAAATCAGTAAGACCCTCCATGGCCAACCACTTGAGGTCTACCGCAGCCACCAAATAGACGAGCAGCAGTAGGACAACACCAACGACGGCAGAGAGCAGCGAAGCAGCACGGCCACTCCCCAAATGGGCTCGCCATCGCACCCAGGTATGCCACAACATCACCAGGAAGATAAGCGGGACAAGATCAGTGAAGAAAGTCTCGAACACCTTCAGCCCAAGCGCCTCAATGGTGAAGAGCGGCAATGACGAGGTGGCGTGCTTGGCCAGCGTAAAATTCAACGAGGCGTGGAAAAGGGATAACATGACAAGCAGAGACAACGCCCCGGTGACTCCCCGCACATACCGCAGGCCGCGCTCCGGCAGGAGGCGCCCGACTATGTCAATGCTGATATGCTTGTCCCGGGCAATGGCCAGACTGGCTCCCAACAAGCCCACCCAGAGCACAAACAGCCGGGCAGCAAGGTCGAGCCAGGGGACCGAGGGATTACCCGGCAGGTTGCGTAAGACCACCTGCAGAAAAGTCATCACCACCAGGAGCATCAGCAGGGCGAAAATCGAGTAACCCTCCAGCGCTTGAACAGCCTGATCAAGCCTGGCGATGAGCCCTTGAGGAGATGCTGCGACCGCGCGCTTACTTTCTTTGCCCATCCAGCAACGTCCTCACTTTATTCAGCAGTTTCTTGGAATAGAGCTTGTCGGCCATGGAGTCGGAGGCCTTGACGCCCACTGCCTCAAATTCTTTGATGTCGGCCGGCGTAGGATCGACGATGCCTAGACCTTTCTTCTGTAGAGTCAGGATAGCGGCGTCATTAGCCTTGCGCGTCTTCACGGAGAGCGACCGCAAGTACTTGCCGCAGAGCGTCTCCAGAATCACCTGATACTCCGCCGGAAGCGTGTCGAAGAATTCCTTGGAGATGACGATGGCGCCGGCCCCGTCAACCACGGGAAAATTCACCATGTACTTGGCCTTGCGATACCACTGCAGCGCAATGGCCGCCACCGGCGAAATGTAGAAGGTATCGATCATGCCAGTATCGAGGGATGTGGCAACGTTCTCGATGGAAAGGGGAATGGGATTGATGCCAAAGGAGGCAAACGCGGCGGTGGCCAGGGGGTCCACGTCCCACACCCACGGCTTCGATTTCTTCATGTCAGCTTTCGACGCAATTCTGTGCGTGGACATGATGTAAACAAAACCCTGGTCAACCCAGCCCAGAACCTTGAAGCCCTTTTCCTCGAACTTGGTTTTAAAATATTTGGAGAGCTTGCGCATAACATGGTCTACTTCGGCATAGGTCCGGAAGGTAAATGGAATCTCCATCACGCGGATGCCAGGGTAGATCTCTCCGAGCCCTACTCCAGTGAGACCGGCGCCAACAAACTGCCCGCCCTTAATCTTCTCGAGCACCGTCTTGTCATCCCCGGCAACGCCGCCGGCGTAGAACTTGAAACGAACGTGGCCGTCGGTCTTCTCTCGCAGCTTGTCGTCGAGTTTGTGCATCTCCTTCATCCACAATGAGCCCTCGGGGGCTACAGTGGCGACAGTAATCTCGTAGTCCTGGGCCTTCAGCGGCGAAGAAACCAACAATGGCAGCAACAACGCAGCAGCAAGAGTAAATCGGATCATCAGCGTCCTCCTAGTCCAGGTCGAGATTGGCATCGTCATCTTCAATAAAATCAACATGAGGCTCCTGCCCGGAAGGCCCCTCGTATCCAGGGAAGAAATCCTTCACCCGCCCGAGCAACTGACGCGCATCACGCCGCGCCACCGCATTGGGCAACCGCATATCCGATGGGTCTTCAAACTTCGAGTTCGCCACTTCAGTCAGAAGCCTGACGTAAAGCTCTGCGTTCTGACTGTTCACCGCATAGGCCGTGGCATACATGAGCCTGGTCATGAGAAATTTCCCGTCACACATCTTGCTGGCCTTCTCAAAGAACTCCCGACCCTTCTCGAGGTTTCCTCCGAGCATTTCGGTGCGACCGGCATTGAGCATGCCAAAGAAGGTGTAGCCAGCCCCATAGTAGAAAGTCGGGTCCTTGTCCAGGCAGGCCTGAAAGATCATTTCAATGACCCCGAGGTCTGCAGCCATTGTCTCGTCCATGGTGGCGTTGACCTGCCCACCCCAGCAAAGCCCCGTGAAAAAGAGGAGCGGCAGGTCATCTTCCCGGTCAATCTCCGGCAGCAACTTCTGCAATGCCGCCTCGTCAGTTGCCACCACGGCCGCCGCCAACTCAGGATTGACCTCCGCCAGGCCGCGCAAGGCATACGCCCTTCCCTTGCCATACAGCTGGCCCGCCCACTCCGGGTCGCTGCGGTCCAGGAAAGTCATGGCATAGCCACAATTCAACTCGGCCGCGTTGAGCAGCAGAGCCTCATTCTTTGGCGACGAAACGATGAACCCGTCCAGCTGCTTGAGCAACGCCGGCCCGCCATAGAAACCCTGCTGTGGGCTCGCCTCGTCAAAGAAGGCGGTGCGAATGTCCGCAAAGGACGAGGTCATGTTGTCAGCAATGAGCCGGTTCATGCTACACGCAGCCGGGAGCATGAAGAGGGCAGCGAGCAGGGTCAGGTGACGCAACATCATTCCTCCGGAGGTCAATGGTGCTTCAGTGGAGGCTAGTATGCCCGTTTGAGGGGACGAGGGTCAAGGAAGAGTTATGTCACGGATGGCTACATGGCGATGCTTTGAAGCGACCTCAGGAATCGTCTTCGTCTTCGACGAATTCTGACAGCAATTCGAACTTGTCCAGAATCCGGGAACGATAGCACCCAAGAACGTTGCAGATGCCCACGACATCGCCTTCGGAAAGGTCTTTTCGGAGATAAACGCCCATCAGTTTTCCGCCGGCATCGCATCCGCAATTCTTGAGCACCGGCAACTCCACTTCGCACTCCGGGCACCGGATCTCGCAACGGGTGCCGTTAGGCACCGTCCGGGGAATCCCGAAGCGGGAGTGGTCACCGTGAATGGGGCTGAGAGCCACCTCACCGGACCACTCCGGAAACTCTACGAACAGAGTAATACCCGGGTATCCATCGAAGAGAGCATCGTTGGCTCGCACCAGATTGTGTCCGTTGGGGCAGAAGGCCTGGGTGATGACTATAGTCACCCCCGCAGGGCCGACTTCAATGCTGTCCGCACCACTCGGCAACGGCCGACGCATTTCCACTGCCCCTTTCTTCTTTCGTTCGACCATTTTGGACCTCCCCGTGAGCCCGATTCGGCTGCATTATAAGCATGGCAAAAGGTGAGGCAAAGAAAAAAGGAACCGCGCAGACACCACCACTGATTATCGTCGCTCCTCGCCCGGGGCATGAGATGCTCAGTAATCTGCCCAATAAGTTGAAAATACGCGCCATCGGTCGCACAATATGGGCAACGTGAACCAGTCGCTAGGAGGACGAATCGCATATGGACAAAGCAGACATCAAGAGAATCGTAAAGGACGAAGGCGTACAGATCCTGCGCCTCATGTTCGTCGACGTCATCGGCCGCCTGAAGGGGCTCAACGTTACTGTCAGCGAAATGGACCGCGTCCTGGATGAAGGGGTTGCCTTTGACGGCTCGTCCATTGAGGGCTTCGTTCGCATTGAAGAATCTGACCTCATCGCAGCACCCGACCTCTCGACTTTCCGGGTCTTCCCCTTCGAAAGCGGGGGACTCAAGAGCGCCATGTTCATCTGCGATGTTCTGCATCCCGACGGCAGACCACTGGAGTCCGACCCGCGACGGGTCCTGCGAAGAATGATCGACAAAGCCGCGACTGCGGGCTTCGATACCGTCAACTTCGGTCCCGAATTAGAATACTTCTACTTCGCCAACGACCGCGATCCCACCCCCATTGATTCCAGCGGCTATTTCGACCTGCTGCCCCTCGATGCCTCCGTGGATGCCCGCAAGAAGACCCTCAGCGTTCTCCAGTCAATGGGGATCCAGATGGAGGCGTCGCACCATGAGGTGGCCCCCAGTCAGCATGAAATCGACTACCGCTACGGTCCGGCAATGAAGATGGCTGATGCGGTGATCCTCTCCAAAGTCATCGTCAAGGAAGTTGCCCGTCGCAACGGTCTCTATGCCTCGTTCATGCCCAAGCCCATCGCCACGGAGAACGGCTCGGGCATGCACGTCCACCAGTCCCTGTTCAACAATGGTGTCAACACTTTCTACTCCCCCGATGAGGCCTACAATCTTTCGACTATTGGTCAGCAGTATGTGGCAGGTTTGCTGCGGCACAGCAAGGAGATCACCGCGGTGACCAACCAGTGGATCAACTCCTACAAGCGGCTCGTGCCGGGCTACGAAGCTCCCGCCAACATCTGCTGGGGGCGACGTAATCGCACCGCGCTAGTGCGGGTGCCGGCGTTCAAGGAAGGCAAGTCCAGTTCCTGCCGAGTGGAATACCGGGCCCCCGATTCGGCGGCCAATCCCTACCTCGCCTTTGCCGTCATGCTCGGGGCCGGCCTTGCAGGCATTGAAAATGGTTACGTTTTGCCGGCCGCCATAGAGGATGACACCTACCGCATGTCACCCGAAGCCCTGGCGTCACACGCCATCGAATCACTGCCTGGCGACCTCTTTGGGGCAACACTGGAGGCGTCAAAATCGGCCCTCGTGCGCGAGACCCTTGGAGAAGAGTTGGCCAACAAGTTCCTCGCCAACAAGTTTGAAGAGTGCGACCGCTACCGGTTGCAGGTAACTGACTATGAATTGCGCACCTACCTTCCTGTTCTCTAGAAGCAACAGCCTGCCTTTTCCACGACCCCGGGGGACTTGATGGCTGACCCTGCCCGTCGCTACTGGCCGAAACTGCTCCTGCTCATCTCCATGGTGTTGTCCAACTGCGGCGCCGGGAAATCGGTGGCCCCCGGCGACATTGCCAGCGCCGACAATTCCGGAGTCCTGGACCTGCACCGCGGCGACTCTCTGGCAGAGGTCAAAGTCCCAGGGGATATCCCGCCCCCAGTTCCCGACAAGCCAGCAGACGTCGCGGCCCTCGTCGAACCCCACCGCATCTGGAGTGACCTCGTGCTGCTCTCCAAGCCACGACCGCCCGGCTCCGAGCAGTGGCAGTTGGCTCAGGACCTCTGCGCCGACCGGTTCGCCGCCCTGGGCTACGAAGTGTCCATCGAGCCTTTTGACATGGAGAGTCACTCCGGGGTGAACGTCCTGGGCACATTGCCCGGTTCCGGCCTACCGGATGAAATGGTTTACATCTCGGCGCACTACGATCACATCGCTGACTGCGACGGTGCTGACGACAACGCTTCGGGCATCGCCGGAGTCCTGGAGAGCGCCAGAGTCCTCGCTGCTGCCAGCTACCGCCGCACCCTGGTGGTGGCCTGCTGGGACCTCGAAGAACTGGGTCTCAAGGGCTCCCGCGCCCACACCGCCAGGCTGAAGGAGGGGAGTCAGGAGGTGGTAGTTTCGTTTGTCTACGAGATGATCGGCTACCGCAGCATGGAGCCCGGGTCGCAGGAAATTCCTCCCGGCCTCGATCTCCTCTTCCCCGAAGAGGCCGCGCTGCTTGCAGCGAATGACTACAAGGGGAATTCCCTGGTGGTGGTGGCCGACTCCTTCGCCCACCTGCCAGCCAAGAACCTGGCCTTCTTCGCCGAGCAACTGACCGCAACACCAGTGGTCCTGCTTGAGCTTGATCAGGCCCAGAAGAACTCCCCCATCTTCTTTACCCTCCAGCGCTCCGATCACGGGGCCTTCTGGCTTGAGGACTACCCGGCAATGATGCTCACTGATACCGCCGAATACCGGAACAAGAACTACCATTGCACCGCCGGTCCTGACTCGGTGGACCGTCTTGACCGGGACTACGCAGCTGACATCGTGCGGGCCACCACCGCGGCCGCGGCCATGACTCTGGAGTTTTCCGCAGAGGAGTAAAATCCCCGACAACTGTCAATCAGCCTGCCCCTGGGCACTCAGCAGGCACCCGAGCGCCCCGCTGAACCGAGGTTCCGGGATAGGACAGGGGACCCGGCCGGTAGCCTGTTCGAGCATTACCCGGAGCGCAATACTTTGCGCCAGGCCGCCCGCCAGGTAGATGGGGAGTTGCCCTCCCACCTCCAGACGCGCCAGCAGTTGGGCAGTGCGACTGGCCACACTGGCCATGATTCCGGCGCAGATCTGCGGGACTGGCACACCGTCAACGAGATGGCCGATGACTTCCGACTCCCCGAAGGTCGCGAAGATGTTGGTCAATGCTACGGGATCGGCATGACAACTCAGCACCGCATCCAACGGCTCGCCCAGAAGACGGGCCATATTCTCGACGTAGCGCCCGCTCCCGGCAGCGCACTTGTCATTCATGACGAAGCTAATCAGCCGACCAGCGCAGACCTCAACAACCTTGGTATCTTGCCCACCCCAATCAACCAGCAGAAAGTGTTCCTCCTTGACCTGGTGGGCGGCACCCAGCGCATGGGCCTCCATCTCCGGCATGACCCGGGCATTGTCGAAAGCCAACAGGTTCCGGCCATAGCCGGTCGCGACGATCCCGGGAGCAGCCCCCCCCTTGACTCCCACTTCCTGCAACAGGAGTTCCAGGTCGACCTGCAGCGCTCCATCGACTCGCCGCGCGAAACGGCGGTAGAAAGCAATGGTATCAATGGACCACAACAACTCGTCGCGGCCGTGCCGGACCATGACCTTGGCGAAGCGACTGCCAAGATCGAGTCCCACCAGGGTCCCACCTGAGACACAGTCCGGCGCTTCCAGCCCCCCGGACGGCGGGGCCGTCCGCGCCAATGTCGCAGGAGCATCACGCCGATTGCGAGCCAATGCGAGAAATCCCTCGAGGCGCACCCGGTCTCTCGCCGTCACGCTTCCCGGCGCATCGCTCTCCAGCACCAGGGTCGGATAGGCCGCCAAGGCCTGCTCCACCCTTCTGAGTTCAAGGTTGTGATGGCAGAAAGCTTGCGCGTTAATCAGCACACTATCGACACCACGCAACTTCAGGAGTGGTAGGAAACGCTCCAGCCGGGCCTCCAGCCCGCGGGGGTAGGCATATCCCAGGTACTGGTCGACCAATGAATCGGCCGGCTCCACCATGGCAAAGTCTCGCTCAGTCTCCCAGAGCACGACCCTCGCTCCCATCTCCTCGAGGGTCTCTCCCAGGTTGCTCAGAATGGTCGGGATACCAAAAACCGCGATGCGAGGAGCCGCCCCCGCCAGAGTCGGTTGGGCTTCC
>ERZ890953.1448-NODE-1448-length-11908-cov-8.157260_pt1 | contig 11908 bp, 8 predicted proteins | sample MGYA00521264_ERZ890953 | MGnify/ENA primary metagenome ERZ890953 (study PRJEB32303, sample SAMEA104408629) | aquatic metagenome | biome: Brackish water; feature: Chemocline; material: water | place: Baltic Sea | collected 2014-10-26T21:54:00 | depth 200 m ... | reverse complement strand
CCCCCGGGCCACCGGCCCCAGATCGGTGCAGCCCAACAAGGCAGAGTCCGCGCCAGCGGCGGCGAACTCGTCGAGCAGCGCCGCCATGCCCGCCCGGGCAGGGCCGAGTTCGTGTCCCGCCAAGACCGCCATGATGATGTCCGTGAGCGCCGCGCGCTGCTCGACGCTGGGCTCGACGAGCTCGAGGCCCAGGCGCGCGCAGGGCCCGCGGTACAGCCCCCGGTCCAGGGTGAGCCCGGTGGCCAGCAGCCCCACCCGCCGGTAGCCGGCTTGGGCCACGGCCGCCGCGGCCAAGGCGGGCAGATCGATCACCGGCACGGCCACCGCCGCGGCCACCTGGGGGTAGACCACGTGGGCGGTGTTGCAGGCGATGGCGATGATCTCCGCCCCGCCGGCCTCGAGAGCCCGCGCCGACGCACAGAGCATGGCGGCCAGGGCCTGCTCGTCCTCGAGGCGCTCCACCACCTCGGGGGCGGGCACCGAGTGGATCAGCATGGGGGGGAAGTCCGCGTCGTAGCGCGCGCCGAAGCGCCGCTGGAAGATACCGACGACGGCCATGTACAGCTCGGCCGTGGCCTGGGGCCCCATGCCGCCGATGATTCCGATGGTCTTCACGATGGCTCTCCTGGCGGCTGGATAACGCGGCCGGGCGACGGGCTCTCGTCCCAAGAATCCCACCCCGTCGACGACCGGACAGGCCGCCGAGAAGCCTGCAGCCCATCCGCACTCTCCTCGGCCCCGGCCGTCTCCTCCCGCGCCAGCGGACAGGGGTTCACCTTCGGCGACGGCACGCCAGGGGGGCCAGCAGCAGCCAGCAGAGTGGCCCGATCCCCTCGCTGCCGGCGGTGCAGCCGCAGCCTGTGCCGGGGGAGGCGGTGCCCGTGTCATCCGAGGCCACAGGCAGGGGCGCGAGCCACAGGGGGCAGGCCCACGCCTGCTCCACGCGCTCGGATCCGTCGACCTCCACCGCGGCCAGGCAGGGGTAGTCCGCCACGTCGCAGCGGGTCTCGGCGTCGTCGTGCAGGCCGAGCCCGCGGGCCAGCTCCGGGGCCAGGGCGCCGAGCAGGGTGACGGCCTGAGGCTGGCTGGCGCTGGTGGGCTCCAGGGCGAACAGGAAGGGCCCATGCTCGGAGTAGGTCCACAGCAGCTCCCCAGCCAAGGCGCTGGCATCCAGATCCTGCTGCAACGCCGCGGCCAACGCGGCGCCGCTGTAGCGCCCGGGGGGAGGAGCGAGGCTGGCCTCGCGGCCGTCCTGTGCGATGAGCACCAGCGGCGCCGCGCCGCTGGGGACCTCGATGGCACCCACCGGCTGGGCCTCCACACGGGCGTAGATCACCAGCTCACCCGAAGGCAGCCAGTCGACGCGCTGGCCCACCTCCACCAGGGGGACCGCTCCCGTCCAGCAGCTCAGGCCCTGGGCATCAGGGAGCACAGCGCCGCTCCATGCGCCGCTGGCGTCGCCGGTCCACAGGACCAGCGCGCCCACCGCCAGCTCACCGAGATCCAGGGAGACATGCAGCGAAACCTCGTCGGCATGGTCGAGCTCGAAGCCCGTCAGATCATCCCCCTGGATCCCCAGGAGACCACCATCCCGCTCCAGGCTCAGGCGCAGATCCATGCGCTCGCCGGTGCTGGCGATGGTGTGACGCGCGCCGAGTGCTCGCCAGGCCGAGGCGCGGGTGAGCGCCTCCCCCTCGGACAGCAACACACCCACCAGGCCGGTGGTCCCGAAGCGCAGATCGCAGGGAGCGTCCGGGGCGCAGCTCGTGGTGTGGTCGCGAAACTCTCCATCCGGCTGGATGAGGAAGGAGTGGTGGGGGTCGTCCCCGGGCTGGCCGTAGTGGCTGTCCCCCGAGGCGACGAAGCCCACGCGGTGGCGGCCATGGTCCGACGGGGCCAGCGCCACGTCCCGGACCACGCGGCTGGCATCCGCCAGGCCGTCCAAAGGTCCTCGGCGGGCGTCATGGCGTCGTGCTCGTGGTTTCCCCAGGTGGAGAAGATCTCGACCTGGGGCTCGAGGCGGTCCACGTCGTCGAGGTCCTGCAGTCCAGGGCACAGGGAGGGGCGGTAGCTCCAGTCGGTGCTGGCCGGCCTGCGGCGCCCGTCGAGATCCTCGCCATCCCATCCGGTGATACCGGCTGACGCAGATTCGGCTCGGATGATCGCCGAGAAGAGCGACCCGCTGTCGGCGATGAGGAGCCGCAGGCGTGGCGAGTCACGTCAAGGATCCGAAGCGTCGACAGCGGGGTGCTCGGCCGGCGAGGGCCGAGCGGAATCAATGTCAGACGGTATGACAGCCATCGCGGGGTGGTGGGGCACGCTGAGGAAGCTCAGGCCTTCCCAGGCGTCGCTGGCCTGGAGCAGATCCTCCCAGAGCCGACAGGGCTCGTAGTAGGCCTGCCAGTCGTCCCGATCCGGGGCGTCGCCCTGACCCGACACCGCCAGGGGGATGCAGCCAGGCCCAGGGGTGCAGTCCACCTCGCTCTCGGGGTAGGCGCCCTCGGAATCGCCTTCGACAAAGGCGTAGATGTTGCGGTGTCCGTACTGCGGCCGGTCGGGATCATCCGGCGAGGGCGAGTTGTCGTTCCACTCCCAGGCCAGCAGGGTGACGAAGGGGCGGTCCCCCAGGAGATCCAGCGCCTCGTAGCCCTCCCACGCCCGCACCTCGCGGTAACAATCGTCCGCCCCGGCTGGACAGTGCATGCGGTTCGCGGCCGTGACCACCGCGCTCCAGTCCCCTCCCGCCAGGGCCCAGTCGTAGTCGGTGACCGCCCCGAAGTCCAAGTCGGAGGAGGCGATCATGTGGAGGTAGAGATCCTCTGCGGTGACGCCGTAGGTGGTCCGGGACAGGGCGGAGTGTTCGTGGATCGCCCCTCAGTAGATCTCCTGCTCGGCGTGGGCCGGAGCACAGAGGGACCCGATCAGCATGAAGATCGATGGAGTCGGCATGGCGGGTTCACCGTAGCGCGATCGGGACCGCCGGTCCCCAGGGCGATCCACAGGGGCGACGGGCGCCGAATGCCTTGGATTCTGCGGACCTCCCCTGATCCGAGACGTTACCCACGGGATGGGTCGACGACCCCGGCGCTCGCCCGAAGAAGCGTGGCGCCGCTTCCCAGGAGGGCCTCGCACATCATGCCCGTCACCCACCTGCTCCCCACGACGGTCGCTGTGATGGCGGGGCTGGTGGCCTGTGACTGCCGCGAGCGCGTCTCCCCGGACTCCGCGCCCAGCGAGACGGGCCCCGCGGGCGACACCGGCGAGCTCCCGCGCATCGAGCGAATCTGCAACGACGACTACCTCGACCCGGCCACGCTGCCCGAGCCCATCGCCAGCCCCTCCCAGCCCGACCAGGTCTACCGCGTGGTGCGCGTCCCCTCCGAGACCTTCGACGAAGCGTACATGCTGGTCCTGTTCCACGCCGATCCCGAGCAGCGCCTGTACGACGCGGGGGCGCCGGTGGTGGTGAGCGCCATCCCCTCGCTGCTCACCCAAGAAGCGCCCGCCTTCCAGATCCATGCCGGCTTCGGCGCGATCGAGGTCCAGCCGATCCTGTCGGGCTGGTCCATCGCGGGCCTGGGCAGCTCGGGCGAGCCCGACGCTGGCGGCCAGGCCGACGCCGCCCTGCTGCGGGAGGCCATCCTGTTCGCCGCGGGCCGAAAGACCACGGTCGAGGGCTACACCCTGGGGCAGGTGGTCCAGGCGCCGGTGTGCAACGACAAGGTCGTGGTGCTGGGGTCCTCGAGCGGTGGGGCCGTGGCCATGCAGGCCCTGGACGGCATGGACCTGGAGCTCTCGGAGGCCGTCATGGGCCTGGCCAACCACGAGGCCCCGGTGCTCCCCCAGCTCATCACCAGCGACATCGGCGCCCTGTGGATGGACCCAGGCGACTCCACCAACGCCCTGGACGAAGACGGCAGCGGCTTCAGCTACGACGAGGGCCTCAACCCGGCCTACCAGCCCGGCGACTGCCGCGGGGACAGCTGCGACCTGGACTACTCCGCCCTGGCCTGGGACCCCTTGGTCAACCCGGCCCTGTTCTACCCCGCCCAGCTGGTGCAGAACCTGTGGCCTGGGGTGCTCTACCTGGATCTCGACGGCGACCAGCGGCTCTCCCACATCGCGGGCTCCCTGGACGTGGACCAGAACGGAGCGCTCGATCCCGACGAAGACTTCGTGTTCCCCCCCTTGTGGGACCGACGGCTGCCCGGGGCCAAGCACCGCTACAGCGCCGAGCTGCTGGAGGCCGCGGTCACCGCGGGCGTCCTCGACGAGGGCGACTGGCCCGAGCACGTCGCCCCTCTGGCCGAGAGCCAGGAGCACTGGCAGCGCCGCAACATGGCGCTGCACAACGAGGGGGTCGCCCAGGCCGCACCACCCTGGTTCCGGGTCGCCGTCGAGTACACCCTGATGGACCACGGCGTCGCCGCGCCGGATCGCCCCCACATCACCCTGTTCTACGACGCCATGCACAGCCTCGGCGTCCCGGTCCGCTACAACGGCTCCGAGGCGATGATGGAGTGCGCCATCGACAGGGCCCTGTGGCAGGAAGGCTGGGCCGGCGCGGAGCTCCCGTACGACCACCCGCTGGAGCCTTCGGAGCTGGACGCACACGCCCTGCCCGAGACCATCCCCAACAGCCTGGTCAAGGCTGTCCCCGTGCTCACCCTGTTCTGGGACCTGTACGGCCCCTTCGACCGCTGCCCAGAGCTCGCCAACGAGAGCCCGGGCTCCCGGGGCCGGTAGGGCCTCGCGGCGACCGAAGCGGGCGTGACCAGGGCGCCGAACCCGCCCCGACCAGGCCTCAATACCCTTCGTAGAAGCTCGTCATGGGCCTGACCCTCACCATCCCGGCCCCCGCCGCCGCCTCGAGCTCCCAGGCCACCTCACCCTGGGGAGTGACCTCGCGGCACAGCCCCGTGAAGCCCCAGTTCACCATGGTGTTTCCGTTGGCCAGGCGCCGGGCCTGCCCCTCGGCCAGGGTGTCGATGCCCTGGTCCTTGCCGTAGGACCACAGCTCCTCGAGCTGGTCACCTTCCACCGCGTACTCCACCGCGATGAACATGGAGTCCTCCCACTCGCCCTCGCCCTCGAGGTAGGCGGTGGTCATCAGCAGGGTGTCATCCAGGGTCCAGTGGGGGTCGTGCTGGAAGAAGAAGCTGGTGCTGCCGGGCGCGATGCCCACGTCGCCGGTGGCACCGAACTGCCGGGTGACCTGGCCGCTGTCGGCGTCGATCTCGAGCACCGAGTCGATGTAGCCGGCCGACAACAGGAAGGTCCCATCCTGGGGATACCAGGCCAGGCTGTTGGCGTGGGTCCAGTCCGAGACGCCGGGGTAGAACGAGATCCAGGGCTCCGACACGGCCTGAGGGACGGTCCAGTCCCAGGTGGAGAAGGCGGTGGTCGCGGCGCCGTCCTGCTCGACGATCACGATGGCGTCCCCCGCGATGTCCACCGGCTGCTGGGCGTCTGGGAGCTGGTAGGAGCGCACGTCCGCGGCCACATAGGCGTAGCGACCCTGGCCGAGCTGGGCGAAGGCGTGGTGCGCGCGGGGGGTGCTGCGCTGGTCCACCAGCTCGCCGGTGAGCGCGACCCGGAAGATGGCGTTCAACCCATCGGGATCGTCCAGGTCAGCGGTGAAGCGATCGAAGACCAGATCGTTCCCGTCCAGCGCGAACTGCACGTCGCCGTACACGGGGGACCCGGGCCCCATGAAGGAGTCCAGCTCCCGGTACCAGACCACCTCACCCTGACGGTCCACCACGAAGATGGCGCTGGCCACCCCCACCAGCAGCCCCATCATGTAGGGCTCGGAGGAGACGAGCTGAGGCTGGTGGACGTTGACCTGGATGTCGGGGAAGCTCGCGGGGAGGTTCTGAGTCCAGATCTCCCCGGTGGTGGAACGCTCACGCCCGTCCACCTCGGTCACCGCGCGGTAGTAGACAGGCGACAGCGGCGGCAGCCCGAAGAGCGCGAAGCCGTGGTCGGTGGACGCCTGGGAAACCGGCGTGCGCAGCTCCCGCGCCTCGGTGGTCCCGTACTCGACCCAGGAGATCCCAGGCGCTTCGGTGCTCCACTCGAGCTCCACCACGGTGACGGTGGTCTCGCTGAGCGTGGCCGCGACCTCGAGCCCCCGCGCTCGGCAGCCCACGAGCAGGCCGGAGACAACCGGCAAGGCAGCGGCGACCAGCAGGATGTGGAGGACCTTCATCATCCACCGGAGAGCGGGCAGGGTGAGTGATGTAGCTTGGTTGGGGTCGCGAGGGGGGCCACGCCTGCGCGGCGAGCCGGTGAAGCGCAGGGCGCAGCTGAACTCGAAGCCACCGGCGTCCAGGCGGTAGAAGTCGAAGTCCCCCTCCGGCCTCCCCCACGGAGAGGTCGAAGGCGTCGTCCTGACGGTGGAAGGGCGCGGGCCCCAGCAGCAGCCCCAACGGCCGCAGGGGCCCACCGCGCGGGGCCAATCAGGCAGCCCGTGTCGAACGGGAGAGGAGACTATCGACGAGGCCCGCGTGGGCCCAGGCCGAAGTCGAAGCCGGGGATGGTCTCCCGCTCGAGGGTCGACCCGATGGCCTTTTCGATGGCCGCGAGGTCGCGCTCTTCTTCGGGGGAGACGAAGGTGATGACCTCGCCAGACTCGCCCGCGCGCCCCGTGCGGCCGCTGCGGTGGATGTAGTCATCTGGCGATCTGGGCACGTCGAAGTGCACCACGTGGGAGATCTTGTCCACGTCGATGCCGCGGGCGGCGACGTCGGTGGCGATCAGGATGGGACACCTGCCCGTGCGGAAGTCCTCGAGGGCGTCGATGCGTTCCTTCTGGGTGCGGCCAGAGTGGATGCTGCCCACCTCACGACGGCTCGAGCGCCGGGCCTTGCGAGCCAGGGAGTCGGCCTCGCTCTTGCGCTTGACGAACACCAGGACGGAGCTGAGCCGCTCGTAGGACAGGATCTTGCCCAGCAGCGCGGCCTTGCGCCCGTTCGCCACGCTGAAGGCGTAGTGGACGAGCCCTTCTGCGGGCTTGCTGGGATCGACCGCGACGGTCTTGGGGTCGCGCAGGATCGAGTCGGCGAGCTTCCGCACCTTGGCCGGCATGGTCGCGGAGAACAGCAGCGTCTGTCGGTCCTTGGGCAGGCGGGACACGATGTGGTGGACGTCGGGCAGGAAGCCCATGTCGAACATGCGGTCGGCCTCATCGATGACCAGGAACTGCACCGTGCCCATGTCGAGGTACGCCTGCTTCATGTGGTCCATCAAGCGGCCGGGCGTGGCCACGAGGATCTCCACACCAGAGCGGATGGCGTCTTCCTGGGGGTTCATCTTCATGCCGCCGACCACGGCGACGCTCGACAGCCCGGCGTAATAGCCCAGGGCGAGCGCCTGTTCGTCGATCTGCAGGGCCAGCTCACGGGTCGGGGTGAGCACCAGGACCCGCAGGACACCTGGCGTGCCGCCCAGGAGCTGCTGGATGATGGGGATGAGGAAAGCAGCGGTCTTGCCGGTGCCTGTAGATGCCGAGGCGATCAGGTCCTGGCCGGTGATCGCCAGGGGGATGGCCTTGGCCTGGATGGGGGTGGGCTCGGTGTAGCCCATGTCTGAAAGGCCGCTTAGGACCTCGGGGGCGAGGCCCATTGTATCGAAGGAAATGAGTGCTCCAGAGTGTTGTTTTCAAGTCCATAACCTGACGAACACACGCCTGCGCTGCAGACGACAGCCTGGCTCGCGCGACAGGATGCCGCGTCAGCGAGCGCCGATGGGGCGCTCGGCGTCGTGGTGGGCGCCGAAGCCTACCAGCAGCAACACTGGGCCGAGGTGTAGCTCGAGGTCGTCACGTCGAAGACCTCGCCACAGTCGTAGTCCTTGCCGTCATGCATGTTGCTGCACTCGGGCATGGTGTAGCGCAGGGCCGTGCTGCCGTCGCACGCCCGGACCGCACAGAGCTTGCCCTCGTCGGCGCAGACATCGTCGCAGGTGACATCGCCCGTGGGGTAGTCGACACACTCGCTCCAGTCAGCGGGACCGTGAGCCACCGGGCCGGAGTCCTCGGGATCGGTCGATTCGCAGGCGACGAGGAGCGCCAGCGAGAGCGTGGGGATCAGCTGGGGGAGCTTCACGGGGGTACCTCCTGATGTCGAGAGCATAGCCCGGCAGTCCGGGGTCGCGAAGGCGGGAGCTGGCGGACCAGGATCGCCTCTCCGGCACCGGAACGCCCGAGATGGTCCGCCTGTGGGGACCAGGATCGCCTCTCTGGCCCCGGAACGCCATACTTGGTCCGCCAGTGGGGACCAGGATCGCCTCTCTGGCCCCGGAACGCCTTACTTGGTCCGCCCACTCGGGCCGCTCTCAGCCCTGGTCTTCCAGGCGCACGCGCACCGGGCTCATCCGCTCGGGATGGCGACCCTGGATTGGCTCGTAGAAGGCGCGGATGTGGGCCATGTCCGCCACGATGTCGCCGCTGGGATGGAAGGGCTCGCTCAGACCGCCTCGCTTGTGGCCGTAGTCCAGGTACCCCAAGACCAGGGGCACCTTCGCCACGAGCGCGATCCTGTAGAAGCCCGACCTCCAATAGGTCACCTGCTCTCGCGTCCCCTCGGGGGCCAGGGCCAAGAAGACGGCGTCGGCCTGGGTGAGCTGCTCGGCGACCATGCCCACCATGCCCTTGGCTCCACGCCTATCCACAGGGACCGCCCCCAGGAAGCGGAGGATCCTGCGGAAGGGCCAGCGATAGGCGCTCTGCTTGACCAGCCAACACAGGCGCAGGCCCAGGGACCAGGTGAGCGCCACGATGAACACACCGTCCCAGTTGCTGGTGTGTGGAGCCCCGATCACCACGGCCTTGCGGGTGTGACGAGGGATGTGGCTCTCGGCCTGCCAGCCGGCGAGCCGGGCAACGACCTTGCCCACCCAGCGCCGCATGGGACCGACGCTGATGCCAGCTACGATGACTGGGGTTTGCTCCACGGAAACTTCCTATCTCGCCTACGCCACCTCCTATCTCGCGCCACATACCACAAAGGGCACATTTCGCTGGCAGTTCGAGAAGCCGAGCGAGCCTGGTATCGGGCTGCCCCCGCAGCCCTGCGCCGCTCACCAAGCGGCGAAGATGGGGGGGGGCCAGGGTTCCAGTGGAGCCATGGCGGGCGGAGCAGGCGCGGGAGCGCCGGTCGCCCCAGGCGAGCGCAGCCCCGAAGAGGCAGCGCTCGATCTGCTGTACATGGCGACGATGGGGACCGCGACGATCGTGGCGTCCGCTGGTTTGGCCCGACATTTCCAGGTGATGGGCGGGCGGAGACCGTGGGGGCGGGTGGGCACTGTGGCGACATGGCCCAGCGGCCGCACCACCCGGCCCCGGCCCGTGAGCACGACGACACTCCGGCCGCCTTCCGCGGCCCCCGCGCGCCGCCCTGCTCCCCGGTGGCTAACCATGCTGGGCACCCACGCCCCACACCCAGGAGCACCTGATGTCCAGCTACAACTTCGGAAAGTTCGTCTGGTTCGAGATCAAGACCCGCACCCCGGCGGAGGCCCAGGCCTTCTACACAGAGCTGCTGCCCTGGACCACAGCGGCCATGCCCTTCCCCGGCGGCAGCTACACCCTGTTCGAGGCTGGCGAGCGCCAGATCGGCGGAATCGCCGGCATCGAGGGTGAAGCGCCCCCCCACTGGCTCTCCTGGATCTCGGTCGAGGACGTAGACGCCACCGCCGCCGCGGTCACCGCCAACGGCGGCACGGTGCTGGCCGGCCCCATGGACATGCCCGACATGATGCGCATGGCCTTCTGCGCCGACCCCGAGGGCGCCCCCTTCGCCATCATGCGCTCCACCACCGGCGACCAGGCCGACACCGACAGCTACCCCGGCATCTTCTACTGGAACGAGCTGATGGCCACCGACGCTGCCGCGGCCGCGGCCTTCTACGTGACGGTGTTCGGCTACGAGCTCCAGGAACAGGACATGGCCAAGATGGGCGGCACAGGCACCTACCGGATGATCAGCTCCGGCGGCAAGATGCGCGGCGGCATCATGCAGAAGCCCCAGGCGGACATCCCCAGCATGTGGCTGCCCTACGTACACGTCGAAGATCTGGATGCCACGGTGGCCATGGCGGTGGCCGGCGGCGCCAAGCAGCCCATGGGCGTGGTGGAGGTCCCGGGCATGGGCAGCTTCACCACCCTCATCGACCCCTCCGGCGCGGCCTTCGCGGTCATGCAGCCCTAAGCAGCCCTCGGGAGAGCCCTCCCCTGCTGCGGCCCAGCAGGCGCTACGGCTGGATTCCTCCGCCTCACGGCGGGGCTCTCCCGACGTCCGCTATGCCTCCTCGCGGCGCCGGGCGAGGGCCAGGAGGGCGATGAGGAAGAGGGCCGCGGAGGGGGCTGCCGGGGAGGCGCTGCAGCCGCAGCCGCCGCCGCCCTGGAACTTCACGGCGTCGGTGTCGTCGGGGCCGATGTCGGTGTCGGCGGTGTCGCCTTGGATGGGCTCGCAGTCGTCGCTCCAGCCTTCGGCGCCGGGGTAGATGTCGGCGTCGCTGTCGTCGCAGTCCTCGTCCACGCCCCAGCCGTCCTGGTCCTGGTCGTCGTCGTTGCCGTCGCAGTCCTGGTCCACGCCGTCGTACCAGACCTCGTCCTGGTCGGGGTTGACGTCGGACGCCGCGTCGTCGCAGTCGTCGCCGCCGTACTCCACGGCGTCGTGGCCATCCTGGTCTGCGTCGTAGTCGCTGGTGTGATCACAGTCGGTGATCACGTCGTCGTAGGGGGTGTCCGGGGCGCCGGGGTAGGTGTCGGCGTCGGCGTCGTCGCAGTCATCACCACCGTAGGTCTCGGAGTCGAAGCCGTCTCCGTCGCGGTCGTAGTCGGAGCCGCCGTCGCAGTCCTGGTCGATGCCGTCGTACCAGATCTCTTCGGCATCGGGGTTGATGGTCTCGTCCTCGTCGTCGCAGTCGGTGCCGCCGTAGTCGGCGTGGTCGAAGCCGTCGGCATCCTGGTCGTAGTCGGACCCACCGCTGCAGTCCTGATCGACGCCGTCGTACCAGGTCTCGGTGGCGTAGGGGTTGATGTCGGCGTCGCCGTCGTCGCAGTCGCGGGCGTCGGCCTCGTAGCCGCTGGGCTGGGTGCAGGAGCTTGTGCTGGCGGACGCGTCACCGAAGCCGTCACCGTCGGCGTCGGCGTACCAGGTGCTGGCGTCCACGGCGTCGGCCTCGTCCACCAGGCCGTCGCAGTCGTCGTCGATGCCGTTGCAGTATTCGTCGGCTCCTGGGTTGACCGCCCCGTCGCCGTCGTCGCAGTCGGTGGCATCAGCGACATAGCCCGAGGGCTGGGTGCACTCGACCTCGCTGTCGGCGGGATCGCCGTACAGGTCCCCGTCGTCGTCGGCGTACCAGGTGCCGGCGTCCACCGCGTCGTCCTCGTCCACCACACCGTCACAGTCGTTGTCCACGCCGTCGCAGAGCTCGTCCGCGTCGGGGTTGACCCCGGCATCGCCGTCGTCGCAGTCCAAGGCGTTGGCCTCGTAGCCGCTGGGCTGGGCGCAGGCGGCGGTGGCCGACCCGGCATCACCGAAGCCGTCGCCGTCGGTGTCGGCGTACCACACAGTGACGTCCACGGGGCTGCCCTCATCGATGGCCCCGTCGCAGTCGTCGTCGATGCCGTTGCAGTACTCGTCGGCGCCCGGGTACACCGACCCGTCGCTGTCGTCGCAGTCGGTGCTGTCGGCCACCCAGCCGCTGGCCGAGGCGCAGCTGGTGGCGGTGGTGGCGGGGTCACCGTAGCCGTCGGCGTCATCATCGGCGTACCAGGTGCTGGCGTCGGCGGCGTCGTCCTCGTCCACGGTGCCGTCGCAGTCGTTGTCCACCCCGTCGCAGTACTCGGTGGCGCCGGGGTTGATGGCGGCGTCGATGGGCGCGCAGTCGCTGGCGTCGC
>ERZ890953.1446-NODE-1446-length-11914-cov-6.268151_pt1 | contig 11914 bp, 14 predicted proteins | sample MGYA00521264_ERZ890953 | MGnify/ENA primary metagenome ERZ890953 (study PRJEB32303, sample SAMEA104408629) | aquatic metagenome | biome: Brackish water; feature: Chemocline; material: water | place: Baltic Sea | collected 2014-10-26T21:54:00 | depth 200 m ... | reverse complement strand
GGCTGGACCTGGGGCTCTCGAGCTGGACTCGGCTGGACCAGAACGGATCTGACCGCTCAGAAGGTACTCGGATCGCGGGTGCTGGATCTTCGGGACTAGGAGCACTGCTCCCCAAGGGAGAGGACGCGGCGAAGCCGCGACCGAACCCGCAGGGGGAGGGAGCGGCGAAGCCGCGACCGAACCCGCAGGGGGAGGGAGAGGACCCGTAGTGAGAAGCGTTGAGCCCGTAGGGGAGGGAGCGGCGAAGCCGCGACCGAACCCGCAGGGCTCACGCGCCGAACGCAGGGGACGCGACCGAACCCGCAGGGGGGCAGGGCGGATCGGAAGGAAGTAAGGCGGCGGGAGGGGCGGGTGTGGACGTGACGGAAGGACCGTATTACTCCATTGGAGTCTACGCATCGGAGGATGTCATGGCTCTGTCGAAGGATCAGGTTCGAGGCTTGATCATCGCGTTGGTGCCCGTCGCGTTCGTGGTGGCGATCATCCTCTGGATGATGGGCGAGAACATCGGCGCTGGTATCCTGGCAGGAGGCGGGGCTCTCGCGGCCATGTTCAAGGCCCGCAAGCCCACAGCTTCCGAGCGTCAGGTGGAGCGTCGAGTGGAGAGCGCCGAGGTCAGGCTCGAGGACGCGAAGCGTTCGATCATCGAGCTGGTGGACGCCTCTGGCAAGGCTCTGGTGGAGCGTCACGAAGACCTGGACGGCAAGTCTCCCGAGGAGAAGGCCGCGCTGGGGATGGTTCTGCTCGATCCTCGTTACGGACTCGACGCTGAAGACTTCGATCCGAACACTGGGGAGCCACTGTGATGTTTCTCATGTTGGCATTCGTGGCTGTTGCTCATGCGGAGCCTGGTATCGAGCCTGTTGGTGCCGGTCAGACTGTGACAGCTTCGGTTCCTTCCTACCTGCTGCCAGAGCCCTACTACGATGAGTGCTTGGTCAAGGCCGGCGCGCTCGGAGATACCCAGCAGCTCCTGGCTATCTGCGCTGAGAAGTCGGTCCTGGCCTTGCAGGACGCTCGCTCCGAGCTGGACGCTCTGGGCCAGAGCTACACCGAGCTGAGCATCGAGTTTCAGGACGAGATCGCCCTCACTGCCAAGCTCGAGAAGAAGGTTGCCCTGGTGAAGCGCCAGCGCAACGTCGCCGTCGTCACCGCTGGCGGAACAGCTCTCTTGCTGTCCGCCGTCATCGCTCTCAACATCGCACTGTGAGGTCCGTCATGGATGCCTTCGAGGAAATCCCGTTCACCTACGTCGAGCCCAAGTCTGTCTCTTTCCATGTGGGCGGTTCCCATCAGCGGGTTCTTCCGTTCAACCACGAGTCGTCTTCTGCCTGGAGTGTGCCTCGCCTGCGTCGGCTGGTGAAGTTCTGGGGCAGGCTGCTGCTGACCCCCGACAAGGCGTTCGCGACCAGCGGACGGATGGAGCATGTCGAGATCATGGGCGATCAGACCATGATCAAGCTCGATCCCGGCGAGAAACTGACCCTGCGGGTCAACGTGTCGTTCCCGTGCCGGGTCGTGGGGATCGATTCCGAGGGCTTTCGGCAGACCATGGTGGGCGAGTTCAAGATCGGTGGTGGCTGCAACCTGCTGCACTACGAGGACTGGAGCAACCTGCGCGGTGTGTCGGGCATTCGGACCTACAGGCCAGAGGGCCAGCTCCGTGACAAGCCACTTCTGTTCAGTCCCAACGAGGCCAACGTCGAGCTGTGGAACGCTGGCAGTGGGTCCGAGTGCGGGCGGGTGTTCATCGTGGTGGAGCGCATGAGCCAGGCCATGCTGGACGAGCTTCACGAGTCTCGCAAGAGGCTTCACGAGTCCTGCGAGAGGGAGTACGAAGGAATGGTCGGTGGTGGTCTGACCGGGGGGCTGGCCGGCGCGTATGTCAAGGAACGGGTAGGGCCGAGTTCTTTCGTCCCCAGCTCCGTCCCCGACGAAGCCTCGTTCCACGCTGACCCCGACGAGCCCATGGTCGAGGTCCCGGTGCAGTTCACTCTCGCCACTCGTGAGGACTTCGAGCGCGAGGTCACCAGGCTGGCGCTGGCCATCCTGCGGAAGCAGGATCGGGTGGCCGATGGCCTGAACGAAGACGGGCCCGTCTCTACCCACCGCTGCAACGTGTGTGGCTCGCTGTGGAGCCGCAACGAGGAAGGCTCGTGGAGCCTGGTATCGGGGCAGGTACAGTGGTGCTGCGACAACCCCAAGGCGAGGATAGATCACCTTGATCCCATCATGGTCATGCCCAAGATGGATGAGTCCGTCTCTACCCACCGCTGCAAGGAGTGCGGCGCGCTGTGGAAGCAGCACGACGATGAGTCGTGGACCCTGGTGTCGGGTGAACCTGGCGAGTGCTGCGACAACGTGGAAATGGGTGATCAGCTCGAACCGTTCGTCGTCGGGGTAGTGCCGGTCACCCTGGACTGACGTCACCTCCTGGTGGTAGACTCTCGCCACCATCAGGAGAGCCTTCATGTCTGGAGCCCCCCTCGCCCTTGGCGCTGTCGCTGCGCTCATGCTCGGAGCGCAGCTTCGTCGTCGCGGTCACCGCAACGTCTCGCCCCTCCAGGCGAGGCTGCTGCGGGTGAAGAACCAGTACAAGGACAACCCCGAGATCGCTGTCAGAGCTATCGGTCTGGTCGTCTCGCTGCTGCCTGGCGGCACGGACGCCGCCGCCGAGACGAAGTTCAGCACCGCCATGCTCGAGGATCAGATCGGGATGTACTTCTCGAACCCTCGCTACCAGAAACCCGAGCACGCGGCGGTGGTGAAGCGTGCCCTGGCAAAGGGCGGCAGGCCCAGCATGGTCGAGTACCTCGACTTGCTCTCCTCGATGGTCCGCACCAACACCTACTACATCAACGGGGTCAACCTGACCCAGGACTGGATGGGCACCCCCTACATCCCATGGGTCGCCCGCGAGGTCGCTCGAGCGAAGAAGGCCGCGAAGACCGAGGCCGCGTTCATCACGGCCATGGGGAAGATGAGGACGCAGGGGCAGCGCATCCTCGACTGGTTCTCCGTGGCCAGCCCCGACGTGTCGAAGCTCAAGTGGTCCCTGGCGAAGTCTCGCTCGGATCGCTGGCACCGGGAGCTGGAGGGGACGAGCACCAGCAGGAAGCGCAAGAACCGCAGCGACACCCTCCCGGCCACCGTCATCTACGACTGGGGGGACGGCTGGTCGGCGGTGGAGCTTGACCAGCGCCCGCAGTTCACGGAAGAAGGTGGCCTCCTGCACCACTGCATCGGCAAGGTGGCCAGCTACTACGACAACACCGCCAGGGGGAAGACCAGGACGATCTCGCTCCGCAAGAAGGGTGAGCCCTGGCTGACCGTCACGATCTCTGGTGCGGACACCACCAACCCCAAGGTCGCCTACAACCACGGCATGTTCGACCGCGCTCCCGGTGTCCCCTACCACAAGAAGATCGAGTGGTTCCCCGACGAGGTGCTCTATACGGAGTGCCTCAAGCTGCGTGAGTTGTTCGACAAGCTCGATATTCACTGGACACCTGAAGGGGCTTGCCGGAAGTGGCTCGCGGGCGATCCCCCGTGGTTCACGAAGAACGATTCCAAGCTGCTCGAGCAGCTCGGAGTCCGCCAGCAGGGCGCAGTCAATCGTCGTCGTCGTAGGTAGGTGAGAGCATGGGCATCGTCCTCGAGTCGCTCTCGCGCCCGCTCACGCCCTCCCAGCGGCAGGCCGCCGAGGTGATCGAGCGGGAGTTCAGGGCTGCGGGGTTCTCCCCGGAGATCGCTGCTGCTGCCCTGGTCAACGCCTGGGCCGAGTCCAAGCTCAACCCGTTGGCGCAGTCGAAGCCTCCCGAGGACAGCGCCGGTCTGTTCCAGCTCAACCGCAAGGGAGCCGGCTGGGACATGCCCACCGGGTCGCAGTACCCGCGAGGAGACAGCCGCTTCGATCCCAGGCTCAACGTGCGTCGGTTCGTGCGCGAGATCACGCACACCACTCCTGGCAAGCGGTTCGTGCAGGAAGCCAAGGCTGTCGGTCAGGACGTGGCTGTGCTGGCCGGGCTGCTCTGCTACCACGTCGAGCGCCCCAAGGATCGTGAAGGCAAGGCCCTGGAGCGGGCCGAGCTGGCGCGTGAGCTGTTCCCGCGTGGAATCGTTCGGTCTGCGCCTCTGACCGTGCCTGTGGCGTCCAGGGCTCCTCAGGCCGCCCCCGTGAACCCCTGGCCGTGGGTGGGAGCCATCACCGCTGTCTCCTGCATCGGCCTGGCGGCGGCTGGAGACTGGTACAGGACCTGGAGGGACGGATGAGAGATCCATCACAAGCCATGCGGGACGCGCTGATCAAGGTGCGGAGTACCTACCGCTTGAGCGACGTACTGCTGGACGACAAGGGCGTGGTCTACCTCGTGGACAAGCCCGCCCAGCTCGAGCGCCTGGTCGGCAAGCACGCGGGCTGGTCGCACGAGCGGCTGCTTCGCGGGGTGTTCAGTCACGGCACGGTCGGCAGCTACGTCGAGAACGCGACCTACTGGGACGGGCTCGAGGGGGTCGTCTCGTCCTTCATCATGCACAGGATGGAGACGGAGTACGACACCTGGACGGTGATCCCCTTGCCCATCCCCGGCTGGCCTCGTCGTCAGGTGTGGAGCGCGAGACTGGATCGGATCGTCAGGCCCAACGAGAAGCCGGTGCGACCGTTCGATCTGTGCGGAGCCAAGCCGACACGCTTCGGTTCGCCTGGCGGTCCTGTGCTGCTCCAGCTCGGTGAGTGGAGCAAGCATCAGGACGAGGCGTATGGTCCCGTCAGAGCCGAAGGAGGCTGGCACGAGCACCCGCCCCTGTTCATGTCGCACGGCGTGGATCTGGACGACCTGAAGAACGTGGTCCGCTGTGGTGGCCTGCGCTGGCCGAGCTGGGCGGTGACCTGGCGGGTGCCCCCGACCTACGGAGATGTGGTGTTCCTGGGGGACGTGAACGTGGTCAAGGATCTGGCCAGCGGAGCCCGTCGCAAGGGGTTCTACCTGGCGGGCACCGACATCTGGTCTATGGCAGGCCGTGAGCTGGACATGCTGGAGAAGGCCGTCAACCTCGAGCTGCGGGGAGACGGGGCCTGGTGGAGCGGGGACGTGGCCAGGGAGAAGGGCGGCTGGGGACAGCGTGGCTTGCAGAACGATCTGCTGGCCTCGACGGCTGGTAAGGACGACTGGGACAGCGTGGTCGGGGCCATGTCCTACAGCTTCGGTGGAGACGACACACTGACCGATCAGATCAAGGATCGCAGACGGTTCGTGTCGATCTTGGATGGCATCATCGAGGATCATGTCGTGGACGACGATCCCTACGTCTATCCGCCCAGGCCCGAGTGGGACGGTCACGGCAAGAACCGCTACCCCTACATGGAGCTGAAGGTGGTGGGGCGGGTGTCCCTGTCCGATCTGCCTGCGGTGGTCTACCCGGTGAGGGCCAGAGCCAGGGTGTTCGCTGCGCTCGATCAGCTCGGCTTCCGGGGGGCGCGCATCCCCTACCGCTGGTCTGGAGCCTGGGCCGCGAAGACCAAGCACGACGACGCGCTGCGCCGTCGCTGGGCGGTCACCGTCACCACGGCCATCGTTCACTGGACCGAGCGGTTCGGCGGCGTGACCGAGCTGTGGCCCGCGAGGCGGCGATGGTAGCCCGTCCGAAAAGGAGCGGAGCTACGAAGCTCCCAGCGAAGCTGCTGCTGACGACCATCCGTGAGTACGGTCTGCTGTTCGAGACGGGTGTGCCCGTGGCCATGCCCTTCTATCGGAACACCGAGAGTTCTCGTCGGCACGGTGTGGCCTTGCAGCGGGATGGGATGGACCTGGGGTTGAAGGTGGAGCCTGCGGGTCGCTACATGCTCCATCGCCAACCCAACTACCGCGATCTTCCTGGCCTGGAGACGGGGACCGTCCGGTTTCGGTCGCCGCTGGTGCTCGAGCATGTGAGCACGAAATCGACTGGCTGGAAGGGGCGGCTGTCTGCTGCGTTTGGCGGGAAGAAGGGGAAGAACCTGTCGAAGGCCATCGTGAAGGCCGGGTACGACGGCATCGTCACGGTGGACCGATACAGTCGTGATCCGAGCCAGTGGTACACCAGCGAGATCGTCGATCTGACCTTCCTGGTTCCCGCTGGGAGCAGCACCAGGAGGCCGACCCGCAGGCGGGGCTCCCTCTCATTTCGGCGCGGGAGCCTGGCCAAGCTGGTGTCTGCGCCCGAGCTGCTGTACCACGGCACCGCCGCCGTCAACCTCATGGGCATCCTCGAGCACGGGGAGCTGGTGCCTGGCAAGGGGTCCAGTCCGCACCGCACCAAGACCAAGGGAGCGGTGTTCCTCACCGACGAGCCCGTCAACGCGGTGATGTACGGGTCGGCCTTCGGTGCGGACAAGAGCTTCGTCGTCTTCGAGGTGGCCACCGCTGGCCTGGACGTGCTGCCCGACTACGACGACGCTGGGCGGGTGATCGGTTGGGACGTGGAAGAACTCGCCAGCGAGCTGAAGGATCGGAAGGTCCGTTGGGAGCCCGAGGTCGGCAGGCTCATCCCTGACGATAGCCTGGCTCACGACATCGTGGAGATCCTCGACGAATACGATCAGAGCGAGCGGGCCACCCCGTCTACTCTCTCGGTGGAGTGGGTGGACGGCAAGCCCTACCTGTACGCCAATCCCTACCTGTGCCAGCACATCGACGACTCGGCCACCAGAGCGGCGCTCGACTACGACCTGTACGAGAGCATCGAAGACCCCATCGGGGGTGGAGTGGACGTGAGCTACGACGACGGCGAGCCCTGCATCGTCACGCTCCAGTACATGGTCACCGGCAAGATCGCGCTCCCCTACGTTCGGCGGGTGTTCGTGTCCAAGCGGTGGTTCGAGGAGCAGGGGGTGCGTGTACCCAGGGGCGCAAAGCGCCTGACCGTGGTCAACCCAGGCTACATCCACACTCCCCTGGACGAAGACGGCTACGCTATGACCGTGGACGAGGCCGTGGACGCCGGGCTCGAGGGTCAGATCGGGTTCTCGAAGCATGAGGTGGTGGTGCTCAACGTCGCCCAGCTCTACAAGGCCGTGCTCCCCAAGGGATCTGCGGCGAGAAGGTGGTGGTGGTGAAGCAAGACCTGAAAAAGCTGCTGAGGCAGGCCAAGCGCAAGGTCGGAAGCCGGGTGGTGACCCCCTTGGGCCTGGACCGCGAACCGCCCACCATGTCGGCGGGCCACATGCAGCAGCCCGAGGTGCTCGAGGCCATTCCCTACGTCCACAAGGCGCTGATGGACGAGGGCACGGTGCTGGGTCAGGGCAACTTCGGAAAGGCCGTCCTGGTGGATGGAAGGGTGGTCAAGCTGCCCGCCGAGAAGGACATCCACGGTCGCAAGTGGGAGTGGGAAGGCCCCAACGGTTTGCAGTCCTGGTTCCGGCACGAGGCGGGCACCGCCAGCGAGCTTCACGACATCGGGATCGTGCCCGATGTCGTCTACGTCCAGCTCGGAGACATCCCGTTCCTGGTGAGGGAGTACGGGGAGCTGCCTGGCGACTCCTTCAGCAGGAACTACGTCACCGACCAGGACTATGTGTCCCTGGAGCTGGGCCTGATCGAGATGCAGCGGCGCGGCTGGGACGTGAGCGACGAGCTGCTCGTCATGCGTCGACCGGACGGATCGTTGTTCATCGCGGACGCCGGGTTCTGGTTCCGCAAGAAGGTGTGGGGTCACTTCCATCCAGACTGGGTGGACCATCTTCGTCGTTGGACCGAGAAGTTTCGGCCAGACCTGGCAGGGCTCGCCACGCTGCCAGAGCTGGAGTCTATGGTTTCGATGCAGAAGATCGAGCAGAAGTGGTACGACAGGGACGTAGCCAAGGGCGAGCCGGATTTGGTGTTTGCTGACACGTTGCGTAGGCGTCGTCTGAACCTGCTGGGTCAGATCACCAAGCGGCGGGCCATGGGCCTGCCGGTGCCCGACATGGAGGGTTCGATGGTCAGGAAAAAGAAGGGTTCTCGAGGCAAGCTCGATCTCCAGGCGCTCCTCGCCCAGGCCAAGGCCAATGTGGGGGGGCTCTCGAACGATGATTTGGACGACGTGGCGAACGGGGCGCTCGCGCTGTTCTATCGCGGATCGGATACAGCTAAGGACGATTTTGTTTCGGCAGCGATGGGTGTTGGAGCCTGGTGCGCCCGACATGACATCCTCAAGATGCGGATGTTCGGCTGGCTGAGTAGTGCCTATTCGACTGTGTGGGTGCGCTGGGCTCTCAATCATGCTTGTCCGGTCCCTTTGTCGATGAAGGCTATCCGCAAAGAACTCGAACGTGGCTATGATGGCGTGGTCCGAAGGATGAAGTGATGGCGAAGCTCGATCTCCAGGCGCTCCTCGTCCAGGCCAAGGCCAAGACCGGCAAGCAGGCTCGTCAGAAGGACGCCAAGGCCGCGTGGATCAAGCTGCGGGACTACGCAGACTCCAGCGGGAGCCCAGCCCGAGGTCACAAGTTCGACTTCTGGCTGTCCTGCCCCGATATTGTCTATGGCGAGATCATCCACTACATGACGGATCGGGCCACCGAGATCAGCTACACCACATTCGCTCGGAACGCGGACCTGGGGCCGATGCGGGAGGAAGATCATCCGGCGATGTATCGGATCAGCAGGCCCGACAACTGGGCCGTCAGCTTCTACAAGAGCGAACTGCCGAATGGCGATCCGGTCTACTTCTTCGACTGGTCGAGGATGGAGTACATATTCGTGGACCCGGATCGGGGGTTCCCCGACGTTCACGAGCTGGGTCGGCTGGCTCGAGAGGCGGGTCACTGATGAGAAGCGGAGCCCCCCTCGCCCTGGCCACCGTCTCGGCCCTCACCGTCGCCAGGATGCTGCGCCGTCGCGGCAGTCGGGCCGGCGTCCGACCCATCGTGTTCCTCGATCTGGACGAGACGCTCCTCCGGTCCCTGTTGCTGAAGGGCACCAAGGCCGATCTGCTGGCGAGCATCGAAAAGCGGAAGAAGACGTATCGAAACAAGACTTTCACGGATAATCCGCAGGCTGGGAAGATGGCTACTTTCGGCATGGAGCGTGCTGGTCGGCAGCTCGCCTGGGCCAAGAGAGGCATCGAGGTGGTCTTCCCTGACGGCGACCGCTACCTCGTGGTGACCAGGCCGGGCATCGAGAACGAGCTGCGGGATCTGGTCGATCATGCGGATCTGTGCGTGCTGTCCGCTGGCGCGAAGGACTACGTCGATCTGCTGCTCGTTCAGACCGGTCTGCGAGCCATGATCCCCTTCGCCTACAGCTCCAGGCAGAACAACGACCTGAGCTGGGCGCAGGGCAGGCCCTGGGTGCTGGTGGACGATCTGGAGTTCAGCACTGCGTCCACCCAGATCAAGCTGCGCCAGATCCTGGGTCTGAACCCCATGGACGACGACGTGCCGGTCCCCGACCAGTACAAGCAGAACGTAATAAAAGTGGACGCCTTCCAAGACGCGCTCCCCGACGCCAAGCCCATCACTGGTCTGGCGGGCAGGGTGAAGCGGCGGCTGGGTGTCGTCGCTGGGAGCGGCGGCCTGGCGAGATCGGCGCAACGCCTTCGTGGCTCGCCACATGGCCCAGGTCGTGAAGCGTAGGGAACCTCTGTGGGAGCAGGACGGATCGCCCACCCGTCGCCACCTGGCGCTGGTGGCCTGGGCGTACAGCCCTGAGCCCGAGAAGCTCACCGACTGGCTGACGGAGACGATGTGAGTCTTCCGATCTGGCTTGTGATCTGATAGACTTCGCGCACGCTCAACCAGGAGATCGACCATGAACGGAGCCGTCACCACCCTTGGCCTCGTCGCTGCCCTCGCTGGGGTGTCCCTCGCGATGGGTCGGTCGGGCAGCTCGTCTTGCGGCCTGGAGCCGTTGCCTGTGCGGAAGCTGGGCGGCGGCAAGGTCAAGCTCATGGGCGGACCCACTCTCGACACCGTGGCCACCGCTGCGGACACCGTGAGTGCCTTCGCCTACGGGGACAACGTCCTGCTGGTGCTGCGGGACGAGATCAGCCCCAGGTACGTCGGGGTGCTCTACTCCGATGGCCAGGTCGATCAGGATCACTGGATGGAGGGTGCCGACGTGGCGGATCACCTGGGCGACGACTACCGCAACCTGCCAGACATCGAGGTGGCCGAGGCCGTGCTCGACATGATGGCGTGAGGCGGCTGTGAGCGGTGCTGGCCTGGCTCTCGGCACGGTCGGGGCCCTGGCCCTGGCGACAGCTCTGCGTCGGCGCGGGAGTCGTGCAGAGGTCAAACAGGCCGTCTGGCGACAGGGAGCGCGCTTCGACGCAGAGGCTCCTTGGGAGGTCGGCCAGAGGCCGCTCGGGCCGGTCCTGTTCGATCCAAAGGATGGGATCGGTCGGATCGGCTACACCACGAACATCGACTACCTGGGCTTCCTGGTGTGGATGAAGCCGAGCGAGTACCTGACCCTCAACCCGGTGTTGGATATGGGGGTCGGCTACAGGGAGCGCATCGCCTGGTTCGTTGACAACATGCGTGCTGGAGAAGCCTTCGGCCCGCCGTGGCTCGGGCTGCAACCCATGGAGTATGCAGACGTGGACGGTAAGCAGGACGTGCCGGTGTCCTTCCGGGTGGTGAACCACGAGGGGCGGCACCGGACGACGGCGCTCCGCAGGATCGTCGGGGATGTCGAGTTCCCGGTCTACTGCACCACGAACGACGGCAGCAGGGCTCGGCATCTGTCGGCAAGAGCCTTGCTCGGTGCAGAGGTGAAGGCGGACAAGCGATCCAAGGTTGGGTTCTTCGATGAGTCGTTCGTGATCCGCAGGTTCGCGCTCGAAGGCGTCTGCTACGGGGAGCGGTCGTGAACGGTTCCAAGCTCGCCCTGGGCGCGGTCGGGGCTCTGGCCCTGGTCGGGCTGGCGAAGCGTGGCAGCGCGTCCAGGGCTGGCCCGCGCCTGGTGCGAGAGGTCCCTCGTGCCAAGGTCGAGGCCCACTGGCTCGAGCTGCGTCGTGAGGGAAAGCACAAGGGCTACCCCCAGGAGTCGTTCCGGTGGAAGCACGACCGCTGGGTGGAGGTCGAGGTCCCGCTGGAGCTGGTCGATGCGGTGGACTGCAACGACCGGGCGCGGGTCGGGCGCTACTCGGATCGCGCCGGCACTCTCCCTCCCGGCCTTGCGCTGTACGGGAAACACGGTGCGAAACGGGGCGCGTTTCAGGTTCACTTGGTGGACGGCAATCACCGTTTCAACGCCGCCAGGCTCCGTGGTGAGCCCACCTTCCTGGTCTACATGCCCGAGGAGGACTGGAGGCGCTTCCTGATTGTGGCACAGCGCCACGGTAGCGCGGTCAAGAAGCGCCTCTCGGATCTCTACCACACCACCAGCCATGACTCCATGACCACCATCGCCCGGTACGGCCTGTCCCCCGACCTGGGCGGCCATCTGTTCTCGCACGGAGGCATGGGCGGCTCGAGCCGGGGCAAGGTGTTCGTGTCGGAGGGCCAGGATGCCGCGCTCGAGTGGTTCGGCAAGATCGATGACATGCTCGCGCATCGGGCCGACGACGACGATCCCGGCAAGATCGTGCCGGTCATGCTGCGCCTGGCCCGCAGGCCGACAGACCTGAAACTGGACAAGCGGGGCAGCGATGATGTGATCTCCGGTCGCTCCTTGTTCACCCGCAAGACTGTCCACCCCGAAGACTTGCTGTTCTGGCACCCGATCCGCAAGACCTGGGTGCCGGTGGAGGACTGGGATCACCCTGACCCCATGCTGGGCATCAGCGAGGTCGAGCACTACGACGACGACGGAGACGTGGTAGAAGAAGACGAGTCGTGGACGAGCCGTGGCTTCTACACCATCGATCCCTACGACGATGGCGGCTTCAAGCCGCCGTCGAGGTGACCATGAACGGCACCAAGCTCGCCCTCGGCACCGCCGCCGCCCTGGCC
>ERZ890953.1445-NODE-1445-length-11917-cov-4.436520_pt1 | contig 11917 bp, 11 predicted proteins | sample MGYA00521264_ERZ890953 | MGnify/ENA primary metagenome ERZ890953 (study PRJEB32303, sample SAMEA104408629) | aquatic metagenome | biome: Brackish water; feature: Chemocline; material: water | place: Baltic Sea | collected 2014-10-26T21:54:00 | depth 200 m ... | reverse complement strand
TCGGAAACTCGACTTTTCCTACTTCCTCCTTTTCACGCTAATTCACGTTGAACCTATTTTTTTAATATTCGAGGTGTATATTAATCAGCGTACGGACAAACCAAACAAATAATTTCAAAAGGAGGTTGACTATGTCCACTCTTACTCGTTGGGAACCGGTACGTGAAATGATGACTCTTCGTGAGGCAATGGACCGATTGTTCGATGATGCGTTCACCCGCCCCATCAACATGGGGACAGTCTCCACGATGCCTGCCATCGATATGTACCAAAATGAAGATGACCTGATCGTGAAGGCTGTATTGCCCGGCTTATCCAAAGATGATGTCGATATCTCGGTCACTGCAGATGTATTGACCCTGCGCGGTGAATTCAAAAATAACGAAGATGATAATGGTGCTTCCTACCATCTCCGTGAGCAGCGCTATGGCGTCTTTGAACGCTCGATCAGCCTGCCGACCGATGTGGAAGTTGAAAAATCCAAAGCAGTCTTCGAGAACGGCATCCTGACCATCACTTTACCCAAAGCCGAAGCAGTGAAGCCGAAGATGATCAGCATCAAAGCTAAATAAGTTCCTCCCACCACTATCAAAAGTCCCGTGCTCATGAGAGTACGGGACTTTTCTTTTAGAAACTACTTCTCTTTTTTATATTTCTTTTTAATGACCTGCACCGGCGCTTCACAGTAGATCGACAGCTCAATAGCCGTCTCAACCGCTTCTTCAGCGCTATGCCCTAGATGAAGGGCTGCCAACGCAAAATCCATGCCTGCGCCAATCGCTTCGTAGGAGGAAATCGATGAGATCAGCCAATGGTTGATGTAAAACACCACATCATCAACACCAATGAAATAGCTATTCTCAATCGTTGTGCGATCAGTGCGTTTTTTCTTCCACTCTGAAAATTCATTCCAGAATTCAAGCATTCCCTCTTCCGTTGGAGCGGAGGGCTGGTGAGTCTTGGCAAAAATTTGCAGGAGGCTACTCTCCTCTGCCAAGCCGACAGAGCCGATCACGAGGTTGTTCACTTCGACCAGCTTCGAGCGGTTGATATTATTCTTCGTCTGCGTGGAACCGCGCACCGAAATGGAGTCGGCGGCAATTTCATACCCATCTTTCAAAATTCTGCATGCAACAATTGACATGGCGTATCTCCTTGTTTTCCCTGAATTTCGTAAGAGTATAGCATAGGGATAATAGAAGAACATATTTTTTAAGTGTCGACTTGACAAAATAAAAAGACAGGTGTATAGTTCATTTAGTTATAACTAAACGAACTATACAGAAAGAGAAAATCATGCCAGAAACACTTCCTGAGATCAAAGAAGAATTCGTTCAAGGATTAAGCCAGATCAGCCAGTTTTGGGGATTACCCAAGAGTATGGGCGCGATCTTCGCTGTACTCTATCTCTCTTCCTCCCCGCTCTCGCTGGATGAACTTGTCGAGCAGACGGGCTTCACCAAAGGTGCGATCAGCACGAGCGTGCGCACATTGGCGCGGATGGGACTGATCCACCGTCAATCCAAGCTAGGCGACCGCAAGGATTACTACATCGCCGAGAGTGATTTTTACAAGGTCGTGCGTTCGATTTTGAAGGGGCGCGAGAACAGCGAATTCGACCGCGCCCTTGCGTCGGTTGGGCAGACACTCGATATATTGGAATCAAGCCCACCATCAGGGAGCGACGCAGAGGAGTGGGAATTTGCTCGCAACCGCGTCGCATCCATGCAATCCTTCTTCGATGGGCTGGATAATCTCGTCCGTGTCATTACTACGCTAGAAAACATGAATCAGAATACGGTCCAAAAAGTGATTGGTTTTCTAAAAAATTAGGAGTAAATCATGAAAATCGCGATAACTGGCGCATTCAGCTATACGGGCAAATACATCACCCGCCGCCTTTTGGCGCAAGGGCACGAGGTCATCACCCTGACGGGGCATCCCAACAACCCCGACCCATTCGACGGACAGGTCAAAGCTTATCCATTCGATTTCGACGCGCCCGAAAAGCTGGCGGAAACGCTCAGCGGCGTGGATATTCTTGTCAACACCTATTGGGTGCGCTTCTCGCACGGCGAAAACACGCATGAGCGTGCGGTGAAAAACACCAAAACGCTCGTCCGCGCGGCTGAAAAAGCAGGCGTCAAGCGCATCGTGCATACCAGCATCACCCAACCCAGCCTGGATTCAGACCTGCCCTATTTTCGCGGCAAAGCCGAGCTGGAGGAGGCGATCAAAGCCTCGTCGCTGGGATATGCGATCCTGCGCCCGACCGTTCTGTTTGGGGATGAAGATATTCTGGTGAACAATATCACCTGGATTTTGCGGCACATGCATGTATTTGGCTTGCTCGGCAATGGACAGTATCGTCTGCAACCGATCTTTGTCGAGGACTACGCCGACATCGCTGTAGAGATGATGCTGCACGAGGAAAATATCGTCAGCGATGCAGTGGGGCCAGACATCTTCACTTTCGAGGAGATGCTGCGCCTGATCGCAACAGAGCTCGACATCTCAGCTTTCTTCTTGAAAATGCCGCCAAAATTGGCTTTGTGGGCTTCGCAAATCATCGGTCTCTTCGTTGGCGATGTGGTACTCACGCAAGATGAAGTCGATGGCTTGGTGCAAGGTCTACTCATCTCAAACGATCCGCCGCTGGCAAAAACCCATCTCAAAGACTGGCTGCGAAAGAATAAAGACACGGTCGGGAAACGGTATGCGTCGGAATTGAAGAAGCATTATTAAACGAGAGACAACAAAAATCTTTGAGACTTTTGTTGTCTGCTATAAAGAAACCCGAAGTTTTGAAAACTTCGGGTTTCTGCTTTAAACAAATCCCTTCTTCGGTAGCTAGACGTTCAGCCCCCCTGCCCTCGCTTCGCTGGGGCATCCCCCCATTTTGCAAGCAAAATAGGGGACAGAATTAAATTCATCATCTTGTCTCCCCTAAATTCCACGCTTTTGGAATTTGGGGGAGATGTCCGAAGGACAGAGGGGTCAAAAATACTACTCCCTCACATGCCCATCGCCGATACCGACCCACTTATAGGTCGTCAACTCTTCCAAGCCCATCGGGCCGCGCGCGTGCAGCTTCTGCGTGCTGACCGCCACCTCCGCACCCAAGCCAAACTGCCCGCCATCGGTAAAGCGCGTGCTGGCATTCACATAGACCGCCGCCGAGTTGATCTCATCCACAAAGCGGTTGGCGTTCGCAAAATCATTCGTCAAAATACTCTCCGAATGCTCCGTGCTATGCTCGTGGATGTGCGTAATCGCCTCGTCCAGCCCGGAGACTACCTTTATCCCCAAAATCAGGGATAACCACTCGATATCGAAATCTTCCGCGCCAGCGGGATGGACATCAACGCCAGCATTTTTCAGGATGGAAAGCGCCGTCGGCGCCGCCCTTAATTCTACCTTGCTCTCTGCCAATCGAGCAGCCACTCGAGGAAGAAAATCTTCCGCCACCGCCGCGTGGACGAGGAGTGTATCCAACGCATTACAGACACTCGGACGCTGCACCTTCGCATTCTCGACAATGCCCACTGCCCGCTCCAAATCTGCCGATTCATCGACGAAGATATGGCAGATGCCCATCCCGCCGGTAATGACGGGGATGGTCGATTCTTCGATGCACAGCCGATGCAGTCCTGCCCCGCCGCGCGGAATGAGCATGTCAATATATTTATCCAAACGCAGCATCTCGCGCACGAGAGCACGGTTGGGGTCATCAATAATCTGAACGGATTCAATCGGTAAATCCGCTTTTTGGAGGGCAGTCTGAATAACTTTGACCAATGCCAAATTGCTGCGTAATGTTTCTTTGCCACCACGCAAAATAGCGGCATTGCCCGTCTTCAAGCTGAGAGCAGCGATGTCGATAGTCACGTTCGGGCGGGCTTCATAGATGACGCCCAGCACCCCGATCGGGATGCGGCGTCGACTCAGACGCAAACCATTCGGCAGGACGCGTGCATCGATAACGGAACCAACTGGATCAGCAAGTTTAGCTACGTCACGGGTATCGCTCGCCAACGCGGCAACACGTTTGGGGGTCAGTAATAATCTATCGAGAACCGCTTGAGTCAATCCCGCGGCTTTTCCATCCGCAATGTCTTTTTCGTTTTCAGCCAGAATAAGGTCTGCCTGCGCTTCAATCTCGTCGGCGATCAAGTTCAAAACCGCGTTCTTCTTTTCAGCGTGCAGAGTCGCTAAAATGCGGCTGGCGGCTTTCGCTTTTTTGCCCATCTCGTTCAGGTTCGTCATCATTATTTTCCTTTCATATCATTCGTTGAGCAGAATCAGGTCATTGCGATGCACCGCAACGGGGCTGTAAAAATAGCCCAAAATATCGGCGATCTCTTCGGACCTGATGCCCTTGATTTGAAGCATATCTTCGCTGTTGTAGCGGGCGATGCCACGCGCGAGTTCTTCGTTATCTGGATTCAAAATCGAAACTGTTTCACCGCGCACGAACTCGCCATTCACCGCCAGAATGCCCGCAGGCAGAAGACTGCGTCCCTGCTTGGTTAGGGCATGCGCCGCGCCGCGATCAACAACCAGTTGACCGACTTCGTTCGATGCACGCGCCAAAATCCAGCGTTTGCGACGCTCGAGCGGCGTTGAAAGGGCGGGAAAACGTGTACCGACCGATTCGCCGTTGAAGACGCGCGTGATGACGTTCGGCGCAGCGCCAGCCGCGATAACGACATCCGCACCAGAGCGACGGGCGTAGTCGGCAGCTTTCAGTTTGGTAATCATCCCCCCTGTGCCCAATCCGCTTTTGCTGGAACTAAGATCAATACTCGCAATATCATTGATGCTGAGAACTTCCTCGATTAATTTCGCATCAACATCCTTACGTGGATCGGATGTAAATAGACCCGGCTGATCTGTGAGCAAAATCAGCAGATCGGCATCGGCGAGCATCGTGACCATTGCGGAGAGATTGTCGTTATCGCCAAGCTTGATCTCTTCGGTGGCGACAGCGTCGTTCTCGTTGATGATCGGGATCACTTTTTGGTCGAGCAAGGCATTCAGCGTCTCACGCGCATAGAGATAACGTGAACGTCCTTCGATGTCGGATTTGGTCAGCAATATCTGCCCAACCTGAAGACTGTATATCTCAAAGAGCTGCTCCCAAACCTGCATGAGACGGCTCTGGCCGACTGCGGCGAAAAGTTGCTTGCTGGCCACCGTTGCCGGGAGATCAGGAAATCCCAGTCGATGTTTGCCAACCGCGACTGCGCCAGAACTGACCAAAATAATATCCACGCCCTGTTGATGCAATTCCGCGCACTCGCGGACGATATCCAGCATTTTCGGGCGGTCGAGTTGAGGACTGCCGCCCGTTAGCGTGCTTGTGCCTAGTTTGATGATAATGCGTTTGTAATGATTCATAATTTTATAAAAAGAGATGATAGCGATATCCCAAAGACATCACCATCATCTGCATTCTGGATTGCAACACAGACCTACGCTTCGAAATTTTTGCTTTCTTTGAGCAAGCGCTCCAACAACTCAGTTTCTTCTTCCTGTGATTTAATCTCGCCATCCTGCCAGGCAGCGCGCAAACGGGACAAAATTTCACGGTAACGGGGCCCAGGCTTCAGCCCACGCTCCTGCAGATCGGCACCACGTGTGTAAGGCTGGATATTCCGCCATTTGGCGAGATACTGCACAATCGCAAAGCGGAGCGGCTCGTCGATCCCACACAGGGATGCGGCATACAACGCCAAAGGTGGGATATGGTCAAGTCGTGCTGCCCAAACACTATTCTTTGCACCCGCGAAATCCGGCAGTTCATCACAAAGTTTGCGCGTTAGCAGCAGTGCGTCATCCAAACCAGACGGGAAACGCAGTTTTTTGATAACCGCATGTAAATCTTTCGCAGGTAATGGCAACAACCAGACCATATATCCCAGCGCGCGGCGGTTCGTGAGGCTTGCTATCGGCGGGAGTTCGCCAAAATCGCGTGGGACGGGGGTATTAAGCGCTTCATGCAAACGACCTACCAAACCATCAGCGTGATTCAAAGAGGCATGGATGGCTTCAAGCAAGCCCAATTGTGCAAGGCGAGAAAACATCGCGGCGGCGCGTTCTTCGTCAAGGATCAAATCCAGTTCGTGACGAATACGGGCTCCTGTGAGTTTGCTCAAAAGTGGCAGGGCATCGTGCATTAATTCCTGCGTACGCTCGCTGAAGTCGAAACCGAAACGCTGCTCAAAGCGGACACCGCGCAACATGCGCGTGGGATCGTCAACGAATGAAAGCGAGTGCAGCACGCGCACGGTGCCACGCTCCAGATCGGCGAGACCGCCCCAATAGTCGTGAATTTCACCATAATGCGAGCCGTCAAGACGCAGGGCAAGGGTGTTGATGGTGAAGTCGCGGCGGTGCAGGTCGAGTTTGATGCTGCCGCTCGAAACGGTCGGCAGTGCGGTCGGCTTAGTGTAGAACTCGGTGCGGGCGGTGATGAAGTCTAGAAAGGTTGGAAGGTTGGAAGGTTGTTCACCTTCAACATTCAAACCCTCAAACTTGGAACCGTCTAAGAACCATTTGGCGGTGCCGAAACGGGAGTGGGTGGTTACGCGCCCCCCGTAGCGTTCTTCGAGGGCTTGTGCTAGCGCAATCGCATCGCCTTCGACGACGATGTCAAAATCAAGGCTGGGACGTTCGAGCAGTAGGTCGCGCACAAAGCCGCCGACGACATAGAGCGCAACGTGTTGTTCGGCTGCCATTTCTGCAACGCGCTGGATCAGATTAAGGCGTGCTGCGGGGAGAGCGATTTCGAGTCGCGCGGCGAGATTGCTCTCTGCGCCGTGGGGTATGGAGGGGGCGAGGGTTTTGAGTAGATCGGTGCGGGTGACGATGCCGATCACTTCACCATTTTCCACGACGGGGATTTGCCCCCAGCCGCTGTCAGTCATACGGGCTTGGAGGGTGTCGAGCGAATCGGTCGGCGCGACGGTGACTTCGCCGGCGCTCATCAGGCTGCCCGCTGTCAGATTGAGATGGTGCGATTGCGCGCGGTCAACGGCACGGCGATTGAGCAAGCCGACAACTTTGCCATCCTTCACAATCGGATAGCCTTCATAGCCAAAGCGCTGCATCAATTCGGCCGCTTTACCGACCAGCGTGTCGGGCGAGAGTAACTGCGGTCCGCGCGACATGATCTCAGCGACGGTGATAGGCGGTTGAATGTAACCGGGGAGAATGTCAAGGAGTTTTTTCACAACAGAGTTCACAGAGAGCACAGCACCATTACGGGTATGCTCCGCGAAGTTTTTCTCTCCGTTTTCTTTACTCTCTGTGTGCTCCGTGCTCTCCGTGGTGAAATGCTCTTTCCGAATCAAAGCCGCCGCCGCACGCGGATGCCCGCCGCCGCCAAATTCTGCTGCAATTTTGCCAACGTGAATAGCGTCAGAAGTTGAACGCGCAACGAGACGCATCCCTTCGGATGTGGTTACAAAAATGAAGAGCGCATCAGGTTCGAGCAGGTCGCGCAGTTTGTGGGCGAGGGATGAGATCTCTTCGTCTAAACCCGTAGCGTCGGCGCAGGCGGTCACGATCTGATGACCGTTAATTTCATGGTGCTCAACAGCTTCAATGAGCGCATCGTAAACAATGCGCTGATCAGGCGAGAGCGGCGCGTTGAGATAGTCGGCGGCGATCTTCAGGCTGGCACCCTGCTCAAGCAGCCAGGCAGTTGCACGGGCGTCGCGCGGCGTGGTGCTGGCATACGAAAGCGAACCCGTATCTTCGTAGATGCCGAGTAGCAGCAAAGTCGCATGGAGCGCAGAAAGCTGCCCTTTGGCATCACGCAAATTCTCGGTCAGGAGCGTCGCGGTCGCGCCCACGGAGTCGAGCGTCACATCCCAATCGGCGGGCAAATTCTCGCGGCGCGGATGATGATCCAAAACGCGGATGCGCGTCTCCTTCCCCATGCCTTTGAGCGTCACCAGCGATTGCGTATCCACGAGCAGCACCGTTTCGACCTTCTCGTTGGGCAGGTCGCGCGGGTCGACGAAGGGAAATTCGCGCCCGTAAATTGTCAGGAAGGCGCGCAAATTGCGATTGAGACGGCGCGGCAAAACGGGCAGCGCCTGCTCATTGAGCAGGGACGCGCCGAAGAGCGCGGCGAGGGCGTCGAAATCGGCTTGTTCGTGGGTTAGAATGATGTGCATGGGAAGATTTTATCATGTAGAATGTTGGGAAAGAAAAGGAGACTCAAATGAATTTTACTGGCAAGAAAGTGCTGATTACAGGCGGTTCACGGGGAATTGGACGCGCGTGCGCGCAGGCTTTTGCGGAACGTGGCGCGCAGGTGGCTATCAACTATGTGCGCAATACGGACGCGGCGAACGCGACCTTGGGCTTGCTACCGGGCAAAGGGCATATTCTCGTCCAAGCGGATGTGGCTGACCCGAACGCCGTCGAGGGGCTGATTGCCGCTACCGTGCAGGGATTCGGCGGCTTAGACATCGTCGTCAACAACGCGGGTGTCTCGCAATATCACCCGATCAACGAAGTCAGCTACGACGAGTGGCAGGCAAGCTGGGACAAGATTTTAAACCTGAACCTGCGCGCGCCCGCAAACGTGATCTACTGGGCAGTCCAGCACATGCGCCAACACGGCGGCGGACGGATCGTGAACGTCTCGTCGCGCGGCGCTTTTCGCGGCGAACCGGAAATGCCCGCTTACGGCGCAAGCAAAGCCGGTTTGAACGCGATGACGCAGTCACTGGCGCAGAAACTCGCCACTGAGAATATCTATCTCGGCGTGGTCGCGCCCGGCTTCGTGGAAACGGAGATGGTCACGCACGTCCTTGAAGGCGAACGCGGCGCTGGTATCCGTGCCCAAAGCCCGCTGGGTCGCGTCGCGCAACCCGAAGAAGTCGCCTACGCCGTAATCTTCCTTGCCGCAGAAGGCTCGAAGTTCTCAACGGGAACGATTGTGGATGTGAATGGGGCGAGTTATTTGAGAGGGTAGAAAGTCGTTGGTTGAGTAGGCGATGCTTTTCTCCGTATCGAAACCAATAATTACACGAAAAGCAAAATATGTAGCTTCGATACACTTCGCTACTCAGCCACCCGCAAAAAGAAGATTTTTTAGGAGATTCGCGTGCAAAAAACAACCATCTACATCCAGGAAACGGATTATCCGCTCTGAAGAACAACCTATCCACATAAAACCCGAGTTTTCTCTGCTCCCAAGCAGAATCCACGCCCGACCCAGCGCCAGTAGGCTACCTAAGAATCGTCATGGGGTATTCCGATTAGTAGCATTAATTTTGTTCCCTGTATCCAATCTCATGTTGAACTCTGATAATAAAGATTTATAATGTTGACGAAGGTAAAGAGTTAGTTCAATGTTCGGGAGAATTAGCAATGAATACTGCGAGACAACCCGGGACTTTTATCAGTTATTCGCGCACAAATAAGGAATTCGCCCTGGATTTTGCGAGAGAATTAAAGTCCACAGGCTATTCAATTTGGTTGGATCAATTAGATATTCCTACAGGCGCGCGTTGGGATGATGAAGTAGAAAGGGCTTTACATGAGTCCGAAATTTTCCTAATCATCTTGACACCCACATCCGTCACATCTGAAAATGTAAAAGATGAAATAGGATACGCTATTGATCATGGTAAACACATCTTGCCAGTTTTGCTGGAAAAATGTGATATTCCACTCCGGTTAAGGCGCTTCCAATATGTTGATTTCACAGAAATAGAGTTCAGCGAGGGGATACGAAAAGCCAAACAATTACTCGAAGACTTGCTCAATAAACAGTTCAATCCTGTAGTAACAACCAGCCCTGAGTTTGAACGACAAAAGGCTTTCGGTCGGGAAACAATAACTGCTCACCCATCACCCAAACAGAAGAAACCTGTCCAGAGTCGATGGGTGAGGATTGGCGCAGGGATACTCTTATTCGCTGCTTGTCTAGGATTACTGCGCGCAATGATCTTATCGAGAGTTCTGAGTTTTTCAGGAATTGCCACACGGACGCCGACGGTTAGCGAAACCCTCCTTATGCCTGCTACTGAACTCCCGACGAATACACCACCTCCTGAAAAAATTCCGATAAGCACAGTGCCTACCACTGAAGGATATCAAACACCGAACTATAAGCCAATGTGGGAATCAAGTGCGATTATTACAGATCTCAATGACACTCAAACTACTGTCCCCGCCGACTCCTTGCGTTGGTGCATCAGCGTGGGTGAGGCTATCTCACTGGAAAATGGGTATACCATCGCACTCGATAGCATAAAGCGCATTGATATTATACGTGCCGCGCCAGCAGGCGGAAAAACGCTATTTTCTATCACCTTATTGGATGACACCAAAATTGAAGGGGAAGCGTTGACATGTAGCTTTTTGGGTCAAACGTCTTTAGGTCGCTTTGAATTGTGGACGAATCAAATCCAAAGCGTTGAAATTCTGCGCTAATGAACTGGAAATACTCTTTTGGAGAAGTTTTTTAGGGCGATTTTTTTACTCCGCTACGCTCAATGATGGCTCTCCAACTTGGCGAGCCGTTTTTTTCAACCCCAGAAGAGACTATGCAAAAAACAACCATCCACATCCAACAAATGGATTGCCCCTCTGAAGAACAACTCATCCGCATGAAGCTGGATGGATTCGAAAATATCACATCGCTGGAGTTCGACATCCCCAACCGCAAATTGGATATCTACCATACGGGCGATCACCAGCCGATCTTCGCCGAAGTGGACAGCTTGAAACTCGACGCATCCTTTGTAAAGAGTAGCGAAACAGAAGAAATCTTATCCACAAGCGAAAAAGAGAACGAGCGAAAATTGTTGTGGCAGGTGTTGGGAATCAACTTCTTCTTCTTCGGGGTGGAGATTTTGATGGGTTTTCTCGCCAACTCGATGGGCTTGGTCGCCGACAGTCTGGATATGCTTGCGGACAGCCTTGTCTACGGATTAGCCATCTTCGCCATCGGTGGGACTTTGGCAACGAAAAAGAATGTCGCCAAGATCAGCGGATATTTTCAATTGGCACTGGCGGTCTTTGGCATCACGGAAGTCATCCGCCGTTTTCTGGGATTTGGCGAAGTGCCCACCTTCCAACTGATGATCGGTATCTCATTCCTTGCCCTGATCGGGAACGCCCTCAGCCTGTACCTGCTGCAAAAAAGCAAAAGCACCGAAGCCCACATGCAAGCCAGCATGATCTTCACATCGAATGATGTCATCATCAACGCGGGCGTCATCCTTGCGGGTGTGCTGGTTTTCCTGACGAATTCAAAGCTCCCTGATCTCTTGGTCGGCTCGATCGTCTTTGTAATTGTGGCACGCGGGGCGTATCGCATTTTGCAGATTTCGAGATAACTCAGAACTCGTAATAATTTCCATCCACGTCTGGATAGGTACGCTTCAGCAAGTCAACGCAACGGCGCCCAAAATTGGGCGCCGTTTTTTATTTCCGCCATCACATCCCCCATTTCCCTTATTTTGGCTAAATCGTTACGAGAAGCTTTATTCCGCTCGTGAATACATGAATACTGCGACAATCAGAAGAACTTCGTCAAACTTGGTGAACAGCCCAAGCGGGCCGTAGCCTGTCTCAGCATTGAAAACGAAGAACAAAATAATGGTAACCAGCGTAAACAAGATCGTCGCCCAAGGAATCAGCGCTTTCAGTCCTGCCAAGAAGGCTGGCGTTTTCAGAAGCGCCCATAACAGGACGATATATCCCAAACCATTCATGAGGAAGATGGCATCAAAGCTCCCGAAAACGAAAGCGAGGGCGAAGTGAATCACAGTGGTGATTGCGCCAAGAATCAAAATAGCTGTTTGAAGAGATTTTTTACTCATTACGAACTCCTTTATATTCGATTTTCGATAGTGGTTCAAAAATAAGTGATGGAATGAATCTGCGA
>ERZ890953.1444-NODE-1444-length-11931-cov-11.077130_pt1 | contig 11931 bp, 11 predicted proteins | sample MGYA00521264_ERZ890953 | MGnify/ENA primary metagenome ERZ890953 (study PRJEB32303, sample SAMEA104408629) | aquatic metagenome | biome: Brackish water; feature: Chemocline; material: water | place: Baltic Sea | collected 2014-10-26T21:54:00 | depth 200 m ... | reverse complement strand
CTGCAAGGTCATTTTCGAAAATAAAGGTTATCAAAAAACAAAGAACCGCTCTGATTCCATGGCCGTTCAAAGTATAGGCCCGATCTTTGACGGTTCTGAGAGGGGCCGGGGCCAACAAGTAACCAAGGTAAAGCGATCTTATGATATGCAGTAGCCGCGTGCGGCGAGGCGTAGTCTAAGACGTTTCACGGGTCGGTTGCTTGAAGAAACCGGTCTACTCGACACGCCTCTTGGAGGCCTCACACAAATGGCTTTTTGGAGTGCATTTTCCCCAGTTCTGGAAAGTGAAGGATGCTGATACAAAACTTCCGTTTCATCTTTCAAATCTGTAATGCTTCACCTTCGGTGAGCCGAGATGGTTCAGATTTGATATCTTTTTCGCTGGCAACCCGGTTTTTGCCGGTTCTCTTGGCCTGGTAAAGGGCCTGATCGGATCGGTCAATGACGGTGGAAACCGAATCGTTTTTGCGAAATGAGCTCGCGCCGATACTCACCGTAATGGAGAGGCCTTTGCCTCCCTTTTCTTTATCGGTTGTATAGTGGGTTTCTGCAATCGTTTTTCGGAGGCGTTGTGCCTTTTTTAGAGCATTTCGCAGTGATGCCCCCGGGAGGACTATGATGAATTCTTCGCCACCGTAACGTGCCAGGAAGTCTTCATCGCGGATGAATTCAGCGCACTTTTTAACTAAGGCTACCAGAACCCGATCACCGATCTGATGTCCATACCCGTCATTAATCTTCTTGAAATCGTCGATATCAAGCATGAGTAATGAAAAAGGTGAGCTTTTGATTGAATTTTGGTCCACGATTTTGCGTATATAGCTGTCAAAGGCTTCCCGGTTGTATGCCTTGGTGAGGCCATCGGTCATTGCCTTGGTCTTAACCTTTTTCAGTTCTACGTTAAGGCTGCTGATCTGTTTGGCGAGTGCCTCCATCTGCTGCCTGTCCTGTTCCTCTTTCTTGCGCACGATTGCCTGAATTGACATGACTTCTTTTTTTATATTTTTCTTCATGGTCTTGATATCGTCGAGTATCGTTATGGCTTCGATCTGTTTACTTTGCCCATGCACCTTTCGATTGTATGTCTGGTTCTCCGTACCCAGGGTTGAAATCGCCGTTCTCTGAAGACCGATTATGTCCCATATTTCCCTTTCTCGGGTATTCAAATACTCTTTTTGTCCCCTGATGAAAGCGGGAATCGTTTTCTTACGTCTTTCAAAAATTGATTCAACAGTTTTCAATTTTTTTTCGGTAACGAATGTTTCTGACAAGTCATCAATCTGCTTAACAAATTGATCGGAACCGATTCCTTCAAAATCCATGGAAAAATCCTTCATGAACAGCAACAGCGCTCGGATAGCATTTAAATAGACGCCCTTCTTTTTCGCGTTGTCTCGGATTTCTTCAATAAATCTTTCCATATCAAAGGCCTCATTTTCCTTGTTTCTCGATAAATTTGCCATTAAATCTCCTTGTTCGGTGCCATGTTCAAAGGGGACCGTTTTTCTCGAAATCAGTTCCGCTAAATTACGCTTCTGCCTTAAGCAATTTTGTTATATATGATGGCAATGACCCAATGACCTCCATCGGTGCATTCAAGGGTCTTCGTTTGTCAATTTGTATTTGAGGTGATTCAGCAATATTTATACTCCCAAGATCGATTGGATCCGGCTTTTTTGCCAGGGGTCGGCCATTGGTATCGGTGCACGGAAGAATAATCGGACCATCACTTAGAAGTACGTACGCCATTTGACCATTCCTCAAAGTGAGTATGCTTCCGGGAGGATAAATGCCGATACTTTTTACGAATGAATGCAGAATTACTTGGAGGAAGGGATCTTTATTTGCATAGGTGCGGAAAATACTTGTTACAGCGTTGATAGGATTGAAGGCATCTTTGTAGCACCTTTTACTTGTCATCGCATCATAAATATCGGCCAGTTTTGCAATTTTGACATATGGCGGGATTTCAATGGGCAGTTTGTTATCGGGGTAACATCTTTGTTCGTGATTAAATAAACCACTATGGTGATTGCTGAGTATGTTTTCAATAGTCGCATTATTTATTCTGTTTTTTTCAAGGACCTCAAGGCCTTTTTCGTAAGAATGGGTCTTTACGATTTGAAATTCTTCTGCAGAAAGGCCTCCTTTCTTATTTAATATTTCGTCCGGAATCAGCACCTTTCCAACATCGTGCAGGAAATAACCCATTGACATGTCCCGCAACTCTGAAGGTTGATAATTAACATAGAATTTTAAAATATTTGCATCTTCACTTTCGTTTTCACCCAGGGACATTGATGCAAGATAATTATTAATGATACTACTAAAATGGTCATTGAAATGGTTCAATATCGCCGTCCCTATAGTACAAACATTGACGGAATGGTGGTAAAGATAATCATCGTAGGAGAAAATTTCCTTGGCAATAGATGAAAAGGCAGCACTATTTCGGTTCAGCAAATTAAAAATATCCGAAACAGTATCTTCCACCAGTTGAACATCAAACTGCCCCCCTGATTCTTTTATTTCAGAAATTACCTTTTTGATATTATCCTTTGCTTTTCTATGTTTTTGTGTCGCCTCTTTCTTGACGCTGTTTATTTGCTTGATTCTATTTTCAACATCGCTTAAGTCCGGCGTATCAACTTCAGGGACCGCTGATGCCTCTCCAGTTGTCAACGGTATAGGCCGACCTGATTTATCCCACACCCCGCCTTCTGATGCCGAGTCTATATCCAAATCGCATAGCCCGTTTTGTTTGATAACAAGCAGAGTACTTACGCTGCTAACCCGGACATTCTTCTCTAAAAGCAGAGCACCCTCTTTATTATGGATATCGATACCGGTCTTAACGCTTCCACCTCTGACAACAATATCTAACAATCTATCTATTTCCATGGCTGTTTCCTAACAGTGCGGGGAGCCCTTCTCTAGTATATGCTGTCAAACTAACCAAGGCTCTCCTCAAAAAGAAGTTTCATTTTGGGTCTGCGTCTCATTTCAATGTTTTCCATTTCCCCCCCTATTGCCAACAGTCAAAAATTGCGCCGGGTCGTAACATGGATAAGGTTTTCCCCGTTATTTACTGTGATTTTGAACACTAACATCGAATGGAGGGCCTGTCAAGAATAGAGCCGAAAGGAAGCCCGGTTAACCGGAACGTCAATCGCTTAGCTCATTTCAATTAAATTGAGCAATCGCAATCTCACTGATTTTTTGAAAACGTCATTTGAATTATTGATTTTCCAAACTTGCATAACACCTGCGAATGTGCGATAAGCCACGGTACAAATAGCATCTGAAGGTGTTGGGAAGGCACACGACATTCGAAAATCAGCTTTGGTGTGCCGCCCCGTGCCCAATGTGTAAAAAGCGCATTTTTTCGCGTTTGCACTCAGATTCATAAGTTTAAATAGCAGGGTCAAGAGGAGGTTGGAACATTGCACGTGGCAAGTGAAAGGGATGCTCTGCAATTAAAGAACCGGATATTAAAGTCTCTGAACAATTTGCCGCCTATGCATGAGGTGGTGATGAAAGCTCAAGAGATCATGGACGATCCAAATTCAAATGTAGAGGACCTTGCCGTCATAATTGAGACGGATCAGTCGATCGTTGCTAAGGTTCTGAAATTGATGAATTCCAGCTATTACGGTTTAGGAAGAGAGATCTCTTCCATAAGACAGGCATGCAGCCTTCTTGGATTCCGAATATTGCGGGAAGTTATTGTCGCAGTCGGTGTCTCCAATGTATTGGGAAAGAAATTGAAAGGGTACGAATTCGAATCAGGCGAATTGTGGCTGCATTCCATTGCCACCGGCTTTTGTTCGCGCATTCTTGCTGAAAAGAATAATCGTGAATTGGCAAATGATGCTTATACGGGGGGGCTGCTTCACGATGTGGGAAAAATAATCCTTGATCAATATGTCTTGGAAAGGAAGGACGTGTTTGATGATTTCATGAAAGATGAAACCAAGATGGTTCTTGATGCTGAAAAGGCGATATTGGGTTTTGATCATGCTGAAATCGCATCTGACATATGCAGAAAGTGGCATATCCCTGAAAACGTAACCATTGCAATACAATATCACCATTATCCATCACTTTCGGAGGGAAGTGAGTTGGCCCATATTGTTCATATTGCGGATTATCTGGTCAGGCTAAGCGGTTTTGGGTATGAGGATGATGACTTAATGTGTGAGCTTGAAGAGGGTGCACTCGAATTCCTTGGTTTAGAGCAGGAAAACTTCAGCGCTATTACATTTCAGGTTCTTGAATATGTCCAAAAACTTGACGGCGCATATCACAGGTGATTTTATTCCCCGGTTGTTTGGATAACTTCGGTCCAGATCTTGAGAGGTTTATCTAAAACGATCTGTTTGTTCGTAAACATATGGGGCTTGTTGGCTTCCGGATACTCGTTCATAGCCTTGTCTATCTTTGTCATCAGCCTTTTGGTTTTCGTGTCACTCCATAATTCAATGATCTTAAAGTTGTCCTCTGTTTCTTGATAACGAAACCGCATTTTGGCGTACCCATCTTCATAATACCTGATCCTCTCGGCAAGCTTTGAAGCGTAGGCTTTGAGTTGTTGAATGAGCTTGATATTGTAGTCAATACGCGGGGACTTAATGGCCTCTTCATAGGACGTTATCCCCATCACTCTTTGTTTAGCTAAAACCTCCAATTTTAACGCCAGTATCTGTTCATTTAATTTTTCGCGTATTGAAGCTGCCTGCGCACGCTTTTCCGACAATTTGTCACGGACAACCAGAATCTGCTGCATTTTCTGTTGGAACATTTCGGATTTGGTAAGAGGGTCCGGTTTCGCCTCTGCCTGGGGCGAAGAAGCAGTAGCCTGCGGGGCCTTGACTTGCGATTCGGTTGCGGGGCTTTTGGGTAGCGGGGGGTCTGAATGTCCGGCATCCTTAACCGCGGGTTTGGGGTTGAGCTTTTGTATCCATTGGGCCAAAATGGGATGCTCCAATATATTGATATCTTTGTCGTATACGAACCAGACACAGACGACGCCGAGTACCATAATCGCAATGACACTCCACATGATTGCTTTCCCTCGACCCCTGCCTCTCCGGCCGATCTCTGCAATGTCAGGGTACTCGTCCCACCCATCTATGTTTTTATCTGATTCATCATTTGCGTCAGATCCCTCTTGATACAAATCCGGTTCTGCTCCCATCTCCCCGGTTCTTACCTCATCTCTTTCCTCACCGGGAGATGGTTTATCCGGGGTAGCTTTCTTTTCAGGTGCAGTTTCTTCCAGATTCTTCTCTCTTCTCTCTTGAACCCCCTCCCCCTTCTCAATCTCGTCTATATCCTCCTCGGACAGCTCAGCAACCATCTCGTCCACTTTTTCCGGTTCGGTCAGTTCCTCATTTACCCCTTCAACATCAGATTCCGGTTCTTTCGGTTCTTCTTCTTTCGTTCCTTCTTCGACAGCAGGGGGTTTTTCCGGTTCGGGATCATCTTCCTTTCCTTCTTTGTTAATGTCTTCAATATCCGCGGACAGTTCGGCAACCATCCTGTCCATCTTTTCCTGCTCTGTCAGTTCCTCGTCTGCCCCTTCAACTTCAGTCTCCGGTTCTTTCAGTTCCTCTTCTTTCGTTCCTTCTTCGACAGCAGGGGGTTTTTCCGGTTCGGGATCATCTTCCTTTCCTTCTTTGTTAATGTCTTCAATATCCGCGGACAGTTCGGCAACCATTCTGTCCATCTTTTCCTGTTCGGTCAGTTCTTCATCTGCCATTTTCTGTCTCTTTTATTCGCGGGTATTGGCGAGATCTTTTTCAAGCAATATATTATTGAGGGGTCCTAAGAACCGCCCCCATTGCACAATTTCTTCCATCCATAATTCCCGTTGTTGCCGGACTCAAATCCCATCTTCTTCCAAAATCCGATCGCGGTGTATCGTACCCTGTCGGCGGTTATGGCGGTAAAGTGGGCCTTGAACATCTCGATCGTCTCTTTGGCATAGCCGCGGCCCTCAAACTCAGCAAAAATATTGATCGAATGAATCGTCAGCTTCTTACCGTCAATCAAGCCTCTCACCTTGCCCACGCGAATATCGCCGCAATCGATATTCATCCAGTCAAAATTTGAATGCTGGATGTTGCGGGCTATCAATTTAAAAGTCAGTACATCCGGCATATTTTAGCCTAATCATCAGAACTTATTAACCATTTTTCTGTTCCAATTCCATTTCCCGCTCTGCCTGGCCACGCCTGACCTGGAGGAGGGAATCAATGACCCAACTGTGGTGCGTGTTGGAAATGGGTGGCCCGTGTCCGGGGTATATGGTATCCAGTTTATGGCAGGCCAAAAGAAACAAGATATTGACAAACGCTTCTTCATCAACGTAGTCATTGGTGCTTGACATGATCTTCATGGGTGCATCACCTGAGAAAAAAATCCCTTCCTCTTCGCAGTAAAGGCCTATTGAATCATCCGTATGGCCACCAATATGAAGCACCTTGAATCTCCTGTCGCCAAGCTTAATCATTTCTCCATTCTTAAGGGTCCTGTCATTCCCGCATGTGGGTGAATAGGCGCAGATCGTCGGATTGAACATCTCTTTGATCTGCGGCAGCAGTTCTTTATGGTCATAGTGACAATGCGTTATAACAACCATTTCCACCGCCTTTTTGCCAATTCCTTTGGGCGCCTTCAAAAGATTTTCGATAACAATCGGATCACGACCGGTATCGATCAAGGCGTTGACGTCATCGAGCTTATTATTATCGCCCGTTATAAGATAAGCGTTCGAGGTGTATTGAGTGTGTCCTTCTGCGAGATTTGTGATTTTCATAAGCCGATATCCTTAGTTCCGAGCAATTACCTGTTTATATGGCATGGCCCTGACAGATTTTGTCCAGCATGGATAGCAGTCTATTGGTCTCCGGTTTGGTGATGTAGGCGTCAGCACCCACTCTCTTGCATTTCAAAACCATCTGCTCGTTTATCAAGCTGGAGAAAATGATAAAGAAGATATCGTTCAGGTTGGGAGTCTCCTTTATTTTTCTGCACAATGTCAGTCCATCCATCTTGGGCATCTCGATATCGCTTATTATTACTTGGGGCAGATCATCCGGATGGGGGCCTTTCAATTCAGCTTTACCACTAATGGCCGACAATGCGTCGTATGCGTCCTTGCCGTTGGCAAAGGCCTTGACATTCGAGAAGCCTGAATTCTTAAAGATGCGCACAAGGCTGTTACGGATTGTTTTTGAATCCTCCGCAAACATGATACGCATATTTTCCCGTGACTGTTTCTTTTCTCCCCCCAGTATTTCATCAGTTGGTTCCTCAATGGCCATGGCGGGGATTATTTCTGCGAGGATGTGCTCAAGATCGATCACCAGCACCTCACTTTCATCGATAGTAACCGTGCCGATAATACTCGCGCTCGAGCTGCCGATGAAATCACCAACAGGTATAAACGCGTCCCATGAAAGCCTGTTGATCCGTTTTACGCCATCAACTTTGAACCCGCAGACAACATCGTTGAACTCGGTCACGATTACAATCTGCCGCTCGCTTGCAGTTGTTCCATGCATGTCCAGTGCCGCAGACAGGTCGATAAGCGGCACGGTCCTGTCTCGATAGAGCAGCATGCCGAGCAGGGTCGCAGGGGCCGCAGGTATCTTTGACACCAACGAAGAATCAAACTGCTCGATTGACTCGACCTTCGCCACATTCAGTCCAAATGGCTGGTCACCGAGCAGGAATGTCAGCAATTCCATCTCGTTAGTGCCGCTTTCAAGTAGTATTTCCTGATTAGCCATGACAAACTCCTCAATCATCAAACCCCTGGCAAAAGGCAAGCACGTTCTTACCGAGATCCGCCTGGTAATAGCCGCCCTCAAGAACGGCAAACCTTCGCCCGTCACACAGCCTCTTGGAGGCCTTTTTCAGGAGTCGGCCCATGAGGTAAAAATCAAACCTCTTGAGTTTTTTGCCCAAGTCCTTTTCATAGGAATCAAAACCTGCCGAGACCCCTATGATATCAATCCCTTTGATTTCTTTCAGGGTCTTTTCAATTTCCTCGATATAGGCTTGTCTGTCTGTAGAGAATGGGTTCAAAATCCTGATTTCAGGGTGTTCGGAGAGGACGTCGATGTTTCCATCCCCTTTGTGGGCATCAAAATCAAGCACAAATGCGCCCTTTATCTCATCCTTCGACATGAGTTTAAGCAGGGCAATCCCCATATTGTTGAAATAACAGAACCCCCAGTGTGAGTTACGGGAGGCGTGATGGCCCGGCGGCCGTATGCAGGCAAACGCGGGTTCTCCTGAATAGGCGATTTCGGTAGCAGAAATGGCGCCACCAGCCGCCAAGAGGGCCATATGAAAGAGCTTATCGTCTTGCCTGATCGTATCAACATGCTCCCGGGTATGGGCACGGAGCAAATCATCAACCCCGGCGGCCACCGGTTTTATCACAGGATACCCGCTCTCCCTTGAAAGGACATCCATGATAGCTTCCATCCTGCCCGCAGCGGCTGCCGTATCCGAGACGTAAGTTGAATCGTTGTAGTCTTCATGGAAGATGATTTTCATTTGAAATGCCTAAAGCACCTAAAATAGATACTCTTTTGGGTCAGAAACGAATTCGAACCCATATGTTATGCCGCCATCGGAATTCCTGGTGGCCCAGACAAATTGGGCCTCCCGGTCGCATAATTTTCCATCAATATCGATTCTCAGGTGAATTTTTAACGGCTCTTTTGTATCAAAACTCAGACCGGTTTCCGAAATATCAACCGACTTGGCAGCAATGATATCGGCGTTCACAAAAAACTCGATCTCGGTCTCCAGTTCTTTTCGAGTTGAAACACGTCTTTCGCGTCCCTTTTTCTCATTCACACCTGACCTCCTCCGTCTTTTCGACGCTTTTATCAGCTGATGGGGATGCAAAAAGGATCATATCAAAAAATCCTGCTCTTCCTGACATTATCAAGCGAAATATACAGCATCCGCTTGACACTATCAGTTATCGGCTCACCATGTCCCGGATAAATCTTTTTAATGTCCCTTCGTGTGATCTTTCTAAGGGCTTCGACAAAATCCTTTTGATACGATCCATTGACGGCGGTAATGCTCAGGGATGTATCCCCTGAGAACAAAATACCATCCTGTTCACAATAGAGGCAAATCGAATCACCGGTATGCCCCGGGATATGTATGACCTCAAACCATCTGTCTGCCAGTCTCAGGTTCTGCCCATCCTTTAAGGTGTGGCTTATCCCATTAAATGAATGAAAGGCATAGGCCACAGGGTGAAATTCGGCCTCAATTTCAGGTAGGAGATCCGCGTGGTCAAAATGGCTGTGGGTCAGTACTACCTTCTCCACCTTCTGTTTGCCGGCGCCCGTGTTAATCCGCCTTATTTTCTCAACAATCAAAGGATCTCTCCCCACGTCTATCATGGCGTTAACGTCCTTTATACCGTTCCGATCACCGAGAAGGAAATAGGCGTTGGATGTGTAAATACGACTGTTACGGGTAAGGTTTATTATTTTCATGATTGTTGGATTTGAATTTAAATTTCAGGCATTTACCTTTTCTGAAACAGCTGTATATTCGGGATTACATGTTTGAACAAATGCGCTGTTTCCCTGGGCATCTTTTGAGTCTGTTCGCACACAAAAAAGCCCCCCGGCATAAGAGCGCTACGGAACATCTTTATGACATCAATACGCTCTGACTCGTTTAAGTGAAGCAGAACATTTTTGCAAACAATCAACCCGAGACCTTCCCGGATCGGCTGCAAAGAACGCAAATCATGTTTTTGAAAAGAGACACTGTTCATAATCTCCTCTGAAATTTTGAAATGCCCCGGCTTATTGTTCGGTGCAAAATATTTATCGAAAATTTCTTTTGGTATCCTTTTCACTGTCTCTTCCGGGTAAATACCCGCAGTGAGAATCTTCCCGAATTGATGGCTTTCTTCATCCAGGTCTGTGGCGAATATTTTGAGCCTCTTAAATTCGTAGAACCCGAGAGCCTCTTTAAAGATAATCGCCACGGAATAAGGCTCAGGCCCCATGGCGCAACCTGCATCCCAGACATTAATAAAGCGGTTTTGACGAAGTTCGGGAATTACATGGTCCCTGATTGCATGCAGTGAAGGAAGATCCCTGAAAAAAAATGTAAAGGCCATTTTTGTCCTCTAGGTTTGAAAAGAAAACCGCAGAACCGCAGGAGTGAAAGAGGTTGTTGAATTATGAAGGATATTTTTTTTATTTTTTCCTTGTGCGGTTTGACATTATAGGCTCCCTTTCCCCCACCCGTCTCCCTTGTAAAGGGAAAGTCCCGGGTGAAGAAAAGGAAGGTTGATTATTGATTAAAAGTCCGCAAAATCATCATTATCGCCATCATCCCCTAACGGGATGACATCCTCGGGTTTTTTGCCTTCTTTTGCCTTCTTGGGCTTATGAACCTGTTTTGGGGAAGGTAGCCGCTTCTGTGCAACGGCAGCCTGTTTGCCTAATTTGAAAGCGGCAAGCATGCTGCTAAGTTCCTCAGACTGTGCGCTCATCTCCTCAGATGCCGCCGCGGTTTCCTCGGCGTTAGCAGCATTTTGCTGGGTCACCTTGTCCATCTCAGCCATGGCCTTGTTTATTTCTTCAATCCCCTGGGACTGCTCATTGGACGCTGAACTGATCTCGTTCACCAAGTCACCCACCTTGGTGGTGTTTTCAGCCACCTGGGTGAAGGCTTCATTGGTCTTGGTCACCAGCCCTGATCCGGCATTCACCTTCTTGACCGTGTCTTCAATCAGCGATGCCGTATCTTTGGCCGCCTCCGCCGAACGCATGGCCAGATTGCGCACTTCCTCGGCCACAACAGCAAACCCGGCCCCTGCCTCTCCGGCCCTTGCCGCTTCAACCGCCGCATTCAAGGCCAAAAGATTGGTCTGAAAAGCAATTTCATCAATGGTCTTGATGATCTTCTGTGTCTCTTCGCTCGCCTGAGAGATCTCTCCCATGGACGTGGTCAGATTGCCCATGGAATCACTGGCCGCACTAACGTTCTGAGAGGCTTCCTGCATGAGCGAATTTGCCTGATTGGCGTTGTCAGCATTTTGTTTCACCATGGAAGACATCTCCTCAAGGGAGGCAGAGGTCTCTTCTAAGGAAGAGGCCTGCTCAGAAGAGCCTTCAGCTAAGGCCTGGCTCGATGAAGCAACCTCACCGGAGGCAGATCCCACCTGATCGGCAGCAGAGGCAGCCTGGCGCATGGCGTCTTTCAAGTTTCCAACGGCCTCGTTGATGTTTTCCTTGAATTCCCCTAATTGGCCTTTGTAGGCCCCCTTAACCAACGAGGTAAGGTCTCGATTGGCAACGTCTCCGAGCACCTGCATTGCCTCGTTGATGGGAATCACAATCGCCTCCAAGGTATTGTTTACGCCTTGGACGATCACGCCGAAGCCTCCGCCGAACTTGGATGCATCCCCACGGGTATCGAGCTTTCCTTCAACCGACGCATTGGCTAATACACCCATCTCACCAATCAGATTGTTTACAACATCAATAAGGAGGTTCAGATTATTCTTGATTTCGTTGAAGTCACCCTTGTACTCATCCGTGATCGGCTCGGGGATATCCCCCTTGCTGATTCTATCCACGTACTCGGCGGTCACGTTGATCGGCGCCACAAAGGCCTCGACCAGGTTATTAACGCCGCCAACGAGCTCACCCCAGCCACCGGCAAATTTTTCGGCCTCGCCCCGGGTATCGAGCTTTCCTTCCACCGTTGCCTTGACCAGCTTGTCGGTCTCTTTGAGCAGGCCGTTCATGACGTCGATGCAAGCGTTCAGGTTGTTCTTGATTTCGTTGAAGTCGCCTTTGTACTCGTCCGTAATCGGCTCGGGGATATCCCCCTTGCTGATTCTATCCACGTACTCGGCGGTCACGT
>ERZ890953.1443-NODE-1443-length-11935-cov-12.495118_pt1 | contig 11935 bp, 19 predicted proteins | sample MGYA00521264_ERZ890953 | MGnify/ENA primary metagenome ERZ890953 (study PRJEB32303, sample SAMEA104408629) | aquatic metagenome | biome: Brackish water; feature: Chemocline; material: water | place: Baltic Sea | collected 2014-10-26T21:54:00 | depth 200 m ... | reverse complement strand
AGCCGTTGCACCAACTGCGGCAACGAGGTGGGTGGGTCCTGGGTCGAAACCTTTGTCACGGAGGAGGACGGCACCCCCGTGTGCACCAGCGTGCTGTGTACTGGATGTGACCTGGACAAACGGCGCAAGAGCTACCGTGAAACCGGGGTCATCGATCACGACCTGCTGTGTGCTGCCATCGGGTACAACCAGGATCCCAGTCCGAATGATCCTGTTTTGCATGTGGTCTACCGGGACTACATGACCATCCTGCAAGCCGTACAAGCCTTTGAGCGGGACACCTGGCGGCATCCCCGCATCCCCATGGGGGAGGTGCTGGACGGCACCTGTGACGCCCTGTGTGGCACCGTGGGGTATCTTAGGGTATGCCTGGACAAACACCAGGACAGCGTTCGGATTACCCTACAGGACACACACAACAATCAGAACATCCGTTTGTCCGTCATGGATGGGGGCCTGGGGATTGAGGACATCAGGGCACAGCAAAGCATTGTCCTCGGGTTGCTAGACGCTACGGCACGCTCATGGGGGAACGGACGGCTGACGTTTGAGTCCCCCCCGTAACTTTCAAAAAACTTCCAAAAACTATCTAGGGTAGGTCTATTCTAGGTTGGTGTGGGGTAGTGTGCTTCATAACAAGGAGGCATCATGGGGAAAAAACCCTACAGCGCAGCCGAAAAAGAGCTTGCAGCCTGTACACTTACACCGGAACTGAAACTACATCTTCTGGATCTGCTGAGGGGTAACCCCTACGACATGCAGCCTCCAAAAGAAACCGAACCAGAAGATCTACTCACGATTTTGGACACAAAGGAACCCACGCAGACAGTAAATGGCACAGCCAGAAACCCGTTTCGTAAGGGAACCCTGGTACACAGTGCCTGGAACAGCATTCAGGGGAAAGACGTTGTAACAAAACGTCTTTTTCAGGTCCTGTTCGACTTGCCCCCCAAAGATGCCACCAACCTGATGTTCCAGTTATATCGTGCGGGCCAGGTGGTGCGTGTCCGTCACGGTAAGTACATTCCGTTAAGCGCAGCCAAAGAAAACAGTGACGAGGGAGAAACCCCCGTGAAGGTATCCCCCCCTGGATACAACGGAGGATCTGGTTTACACAGCCGGGTGCCTGTGCGGCAGGGGATCGAAACCCAAGTCATGAATTTTATGACAAACGTGAAGGGGGACAGAAAAGCGCACGAGATCGCAAGCGAAAAGGACCTGAACCAGGACAGTGTTACAGCAGCAATGTGCACGCTGGCCAAAAATGGCTGGCTGGTCCGTGTGAGGAAAGGCGTTTACCAGCGGGCATAGGCTCAGATCCTACCAATCCTGCGTAGTCCTTGTAGGAGAACAGGCATGGGCTGGGCACCGCTAAAAAAGAAATACATCGGGCACTGTGCCCCCAAAAACGAACTCCCCATCGGCCCGGGGATGCAGGTCCGTATCCCCAAGGGAACCCTTGTGTTGAGCCTGCACCCTCAAAAGGATGGCTGGACTCCTTCGGGCACCTCACGGACCATCACTGTCCACCATCTCTACGAGGGCACGTCCTGCCGCATCGGCACCATGGATGAGGGGGAGTTCGTCTCACAAGCCTACTGGAAAGACCAGGAACAGCGATGCCGAAAGTATGGCATCAAAACCCATCCCCCCTATGACCAGGAAGCCTACGCAAAACTCCTGGACCTCCCGCGGTGTGAAACCAGGGGTGACGAGGTATGGTTCCACGATCATGACCCCATGGTGGTCTGGCCCGGTGCCGGTGGTTACTGGTGTCAGGCATCCATTAACGACATCCAGGTACAGGAACCATGAAACTCGTTTCGATGTCCGATGTGACGCTGGAGACGGAGCCTGTTGTAAGTGGTGGCAATGTGCGCTGTGCCTACACCGTGTTGGATTCGACCGGCCGCCACAGGGGCATCATCAGTCAACATGAATACAATCGGAAATGGGCTGCTTGTTGGAACATGATCCCCAACGATGACGACAGTTTCATTTGGGGTTCCAAGGAGGAGGCTGTGGACGCTCTTTACAAAAGGTACCTATGATGTGGCGCTACCGTAAGATCCAAGTCGGCCAGTACCTGGCCCTGTGGAACCCCCGGAGTGAAAGCGAGTCTCTGGGCAATCCTTCGGACGGCACCGAGCTTGGCATCGTGACCAAGTGCGGGGACTGCGGCAAGTGGAACATGCCCGGTGGAGGCTATCACAAGACCCGGAATGAAGCCTGTGATGACCATGCGAACCGCACGTACTGGTATCCCAAGGCAGCGGAAGCCAACTTCGAAACCTTCGCGTGGTGGCAGCGGGTTCCCCAGGTTCAGCGGACGGTGCGCACCCTGACAGAAGATGCTGCCAACCACATCTACACCATGCTGGTCAATGCGCTTCTGGCCCCTGAGAGCTACCGTGATGTCTTTGTTCACGACCAGACCGGCCCGGACCCCCCGTATGAGTGGCGGTTTGGGGGGATGTTGGGGTTCGGTGGAAAGTTTCGGAACGAGTCGAGTAGGTTCAGGGTGGACATGTATCAAGAGGATCAAACCCCTTATTTGCTATGGCTGGAGGCCAAGGCCAATCGGCATCTGGTAGAGATGTACAAACGGATTTTCCCTGAAAAATGATGCGTTTCGTAGGCTCAGATCTCCCTGTGTTGGCGTAGGTATGCTGAACAGAGGAGATACCCGATATGTCAATCAAGCACGCACGTAGGCAACTCCCCAGCGGTTACAGCCCCAGCGACTTTGAGTACAAGGGTCGTCCGGCCAAAACCCAGGGGGACTTCGGTTCTGACGTGGGCATCGCGGACGGTGCCTGTGTCAACCAGTTCGGTGAGAGCAACAATTCCAAGCACTACCACGGCGGCGTTGTCCAGAGCAGCGACGGCAAGTGGTGGGCGTACTTCGAGTGGGGTCGCATCAAGCCCGGTCCCTCCTGGAGTGGCAACTCCTTCACCGGCAATAGCCAGGATTTCCAGTTCATCGAGTGCTCGGGCGAGGACGAGGCACGCAAGGAATTCGCCAGCAAGCTCAAGTCCAAGAACCTGGCCAGGCTGGAGGAGAAGACCATCGCGGGGGCCAAGATCTGGGTCGCCAAGGTGGACAAGAAGGGCAAGGCCAAGGACGGATACATCGTCATGTCCCTGGCCACCCGTGAAAAGGGTCTGCCCGACGCCGCCAAGATCAAGGACGATGCCGGGGTCGGCAATGGTTCTGCCAAGAAGGCAGCGCCCAAGAAGGCTGCTCCTCAGCGCACAGCGGCACCCAAGGGCAAGACGTTTCAGCCTCAGGTGGTCAGCCTGGCCAAGTCCCTGGTTGGCGGCACCGCCACCTACACCAAGGCGCTGACCGACGCCACCGGGGTTGCCCCCACCATGGACGCCATTGTCCAGGTGCGGGACAGTTTGATCCCCGCCGCCCTGAAGCGGATCAAGGCCACAGGGGCTGACATCAGCAAGCAGGCAAGGGACAAGCAACTTCAGGACATCAGCCGGATGGTGTACAGCATGGTCCCCCGGTACATCCCCCGCCAGGGGCTGTCCCCCGAGGAAGCCATCCTGTCCAGTGCCAACGTCCTGACCCTTCAGAACGACTTGGACGCCTTCGAGGCCGCCCTGGAGTCCGAGGATTTCCAGGTTGCATCCCCCACGGTCGGTGGCTACGACCCCGACGCCGCCATGAACGCCAACCTGCGCTGGATCGACCCCCGCAGCCAGGAGGGACGGTGGCTGGCCAAGTCCTACGAGAGCATGAGCAAGAACTCCCACGGCTACCTCCGGGGACGTGGGCTGCGGATCCTGAACATGTTTGCCGTTGAGCGTCCCGACCGCGACCGGCTCTTCATGGCCGCGGTGCGCAGGGTGGCTCAGTTGCGGCAGGGAAAGTTCAACCTGCGCGCCAACCTGCAGCCCGACCGGATCGACATGGGTTCCGATGCGGACCTGTTCAAGCAGGCCAACGTCATCATGTCCATTCACGGCACCCGTGCCGTCAACATCGGTCCCATCATGGGCAGCAACTTCCGGTTGCCCCGCAGCCTGCCTGGTGCCCAGATCACGGGCGCGAACTTTGGCCATGGCATCTACTTTGCCACCGACTGGCGCAAGTCCTACGGCTACACGGGACACCGGAACAGCTACTGGTGCAGCGGTGGGCAGATTCAGGGGCGCGGGTTCTTTATGTTCCTGAACGACCAGATCCTTGGGGACGCTTACCGTGCCCCGAGGACCGGCTCCTGGAACTCCCCCCCGGACGGCAAGGACAGCGTGTTCGGGGTGGGCGGGGACCGTGGCCACCGGCTCGAGAACGACGAACACATCATCTTTGACCCCAACTACCAGCGCATCCGGTACTTGATTGAGGGTGACATGTAACAAGCTGGTTGCACGGGGGTGCAGTACCAAGGTACCCTCGATGCCCCATAGCCCCCGTGCAACCTTTCAGTATCTTCGGATAAAGGAGAAACACCATGAAAAAGAGTGTTGGCGTGTTGCTGGCCGTCGTCATGTTGCTCGCATCGACCCTGGCATACGGGAAACCGAAGGCGGTTGAGCGTCTGGGTATTGACCCCGTGCTGCACGGGATTTGGTACGCACACATGACCAGCCAAAACGGGGGTAAAGCGAAGGCCATCAACCCACCAGAAGCCATTTGTAAAGTGGGGGCATCCAAGGTCACGATGGCAGGTGGGGACACATACAAAGTCGTGAAAGTCATGATCACGACAGGGAAAAAAGGCGAAACAGCCAACGTCATCCTGTTCGACAACAGTGCCATGTGGGCTGTCACCAAGATACCGAAGCAGCCGTACTATTTGGTACAGGTATTCGGGAATGATAAGGAAATAGCCCGTTTCATGGTGTCCGTCAGATAGTCGGTTGTAAACCCCCCTTGGTCAGCCCTTTTCAACGAGGAGTTTGGACGATGATCCATCGCAGCATGCCCCCCATCCCCACGAACCCCGCAGCCATCAAGGCTGAGATCCTGTGGCTGCAAACCCATCCCCTGTGGTCACATCATGACCCGGACGGGGCACACTGGGGGGACCTGGCGGATTGCATGGACATGATGTTCGTCTACGTGGACCCCGTCACGGAATGCATCGAGGACGATGCCACACGCAACACAGAGTTCCGGGTCTGGGTCGAGGCTGGTGGCTGGTACGATCAGTCCCAGGATAAAAACGTCCCGACACCTGATGGGGGGTGGAACCAGTACAACAAATGGATCGGATGCCACGATGTGCGTCTGAACTGCGGGGCTCCCACCGCGGACGTGGCTTTGCTTGAGCTGGCCCGACTGGTACGGTTCAACTACAACGACGACGGCACCGACCGAGAGGGTGTCCCTGAGCGATGCGAGGGGACGTTCCTGGATCCTGAGAACATCGAGGACTACCAGACCGGCTGCGTGGATGCCGGGGACGGGTTTTGTTCTGTCTGTGGTTTCGAGATGGACAAGGAGTAGCCATGAGCCAGCGGGATGCACTGAGTCTGCGGGAAACAATGGCCGCGCTGTGTCATGAGCAGTGGTCAGGATGGATGCGGCACCTGTTCAGCAAATGCAAAACAGCGATCCACGGGGGGGATGTCGTGGAGGATATTGGGTTGCTGATCCCACAGGCATACGTGGAGGCACTCCAAAAGCAAATGAGCATGGCATACGATGAACTGTCCCCATCCGAGCAGGACAGCGACAGACGTGAGGCCGACAGGTTTCTCGCGCTGATAAAAGACGACAAGGAGTAGCCCATGGCCGAATCCACAGGGAATATGGTTGTCGGGTTCCTGCTGGGCCTGAACCACCAGCGTGTGGTCCTGGTACGCAAAAACCATCCTGCATGGCAAAAGGGCAAACTCAACGGAGTCGGGGGGCACATCGAGGCAGGGGAGTCACCTGAAACCGCCATGGTCCGGGAGTTCCAAGAGGAAACCGGCACCGTCATCACCGGCTGGGAACACTATGCCACGATGACAGGTCCCAACTGGCGGGTGTACCTGTTTCTGGCTGCGGGGGACCTCAGTGGCATCGAGGACACTGCGGCGGCGCACAGGATGGCTGGTAAAGCTGTCGAGGATATTTTGGTGAAACAGGTAGCCAACCTCCGGTATGAGAACACCATCGGCAACATTCCCTGGCTGGTTCACCTTGCCCTGGACAACGGACCAGGCAAACCCGACTGGCCTATCATGATCCGTTACGGGCTGAAACAATGACCGACCAGATCGACCAGCTTGACGCTGACATCCGCTGGTCTGGGATCCGTTTGGCACTAGAGTCCTGCGGGGAAGCGCCCCCTATCAGGAATCCCAAACACCTCCGTGAGTGGCTGGGCCGGTATTGCTGGATCCAGGTCAATGCTGGCCACATTTCCAAACACAGCCGTGTCTACGTGGTCAGCCATTGGGATGGCAAGCTGAAGGTCCATCTCCCAGCGCAGCGGAACCATGATGTGCCTGTCATGGGGGGCAAGCTCAATGTCCGGGTGGACAGCCACGATGAGGTTTCTGTGGATCCTAAGGACCTCATTTTGTGCTGATTAGGGTACAATCCCCACCATGTTTGCCTTCGGAATTGCACTTATGTTAGGGGCACCCCTTCTCGCACTTTTGGTGTGGTGGGGTCTTTGTCGGCCAACAGATGAAATCCAGCGAAATGCACAGGACAATGCAAGGGCTTTGGAGGAGGCCACCCGTGCGATGGAATCCTACTACCCGCACGCATTTGACTCCCGTACAGCTCAGGAAGCCATCGATTTCAATTTCTGGGTGTGGCCCCGTGTATGCTGGGCCATGTGCATGGTTCTGTTTGTCGTGGGGGTGGGGATGGTGGTCAGCACGCAAGTGCCGCTAAATCTTCCGGTTTCCGTTCCTGTTCATTCCCCCAAGTAACCAGGGAAGGGTCGTTTTTGTGATGTATGTTGGCCCGTTTCCACAGGTCCGTCTCATCGTATTGTGCCAGGACCATCCGTGCAATGACTGAATCCGTAGGGGGGACGCCCACTTGACGGTCCACGTTCACGCATAGCTCTGCAACCTTGATCCCCCGTCGACGGACCTTGACGTGGCTCTGTCCCCTGATGATTTGATAATCCAACCCGCTGGCCCCCTGGACCACGACGAACCCGTAGCGGAGGTACCTGCGAAAGTCATCCTCATGCAACAGGTTTTTGAGGAGACTCAAGGCTTGGATCTCAGATCCACTGACGAGTTCGAAGCTGGGGGCTTGAAGGGCACGGGGACGTTCGCCCCGATGGTTGTCGAGGATTTCGATCCATCGGACAAAACTAACCTTGGCAAACCGAGGCCGATTGTTCAACATGGACAGGGGCATGAAATGGGGGTCTTTCAGGTCCACCCATTCAGGTCGGCCGCCAGGGCTGCCGGGACCATGGGGGCCACAGATGCGATGCATCATGGTGAGCCCCTCTTCGTTCACGGGGGATTTGGTGCCGAATGCCTGATACACATCCTCCACATGGACCCTTCTGTTGAAGTCCATTTCCATCCCTGCGGGCTCATGGGGCAGTGCCGTGAGGGTTATCAGGGCACCTTCCATGGTGGGGTATGTGAACGTGGGAAGCCCAGGCCCCTCCTCGGGGAACGCAGAGTGCATCCAGTTAGCCGCGGAATACTGAAAGGAGGGGGTCTTTGCCCAACCGGATGGGGGAAGACCTCGAGATGCCTCGGCAGGGACAGGCATCAGGATGCCAGCCGAACCAGGTCTTCAGGCTGTCGTTGCTGCTGGTTTTTCCATCCCTTTAATGCAGGGTGGTTCCTGCTCCTGAGGTTGGAACGCCGCCACAGATCGGGCTCGTCATACTGAGCCAGGACCATGCGGGCGATCACGCTGTCCGTGGGGGGCATAGCGCCCCTCAGGCCTACGCACAGCTCTGCCACCTTTTTGCCCCGGTTCCAGACCTTGAGGTGCCATGCACCCCGTACAATCTGGTATTCCAACCCGGATGCACCACGCACCACCACGAAGCCGTAGCGGAGGTACCGTTTGAAGTCCTCCGCTGACAGCATCTTTTTGAGCAACTGCAGGGCTTTGATCTCAGGCCGTGTGACCGTGGTGAAATCCGCATGGTTCTGGAGGGCCCGCGGGACAGCACCGTGCTGATTGCGCTCAATGACTTCGATGTGGCCGGGACGACGCCGAGGGGATACGACATCCCCGACTGCGTAGAAATTGTTCGCGTTGAACATCCCAGGTGTACCGAACACATCGTTTTGCGGCATCGCCGCGGGGGTCTCGTATTGATACCCTTGAATCCGGGGCCATTCCACGAGGACATTCTGAACAGCAGCACCCACTGCGGTTTGCGTGGCCTGCGTGAGGGGCTGGCCAATGAAAGGCACCACAGCAGAATATATTCGGCTGTCCAACCCATCACCGGGCCACGTTGTAACAGAGGACGCAATTGTTGACGTCGATGTGCCGTAGTCAGCACTAATGTTCCAAACACCCGACGTGGTGCCGGAGTTGGTGGTGCTGTACCCTGTTGTCGTGTACATTGCTGAGTTGTCGATGGCGGAATAAGGCATGATCTACCCCGGCACGGTTGGGGGAACCATGACAGCCTCGCCCTTGCCCTTGCCTTTTTGCTGCGTCAGGATCAGTTCCTCGGCCAGCGCGTCGAAATCCGTGCACCGGCTACCCCGTGACCCGTCGGTCCTGACGGCATAGGCACGGTAGCCCTTCCTGATGTGCGCATCGAACTTAACGCGGGCCTCGTTGATCTCAGGGATGCTGTGCCGGTTCCACACCAACCGGCTGTCCCCGCTGTCATCCAGGATGCGCACCAGCAACGTGCCCAGGACGCGCTCTGGGGGCACCAGACGGTACTCCCCTACCTGCGGCAGGGGGATGGCTGGGGCTCCCCCAGCGGGCTTGTAGCCTTGCGCCTGAGCGACCTTGATTTTGCCCGTGGCCTCTTCGAATTGGGCCGGGTCGGTGGGGTCCCATGTGAACGTCATCGGAAGCCCCAAATCTGGGGGCGACTCGCTTTGAATCACGAGAGGCATGGGTTTCTCCTATTGTTCCAGGTCGGAGCCGTTGCAGGCGTCGTCATCGAACGTGGGGTCCAGGTCGGCATCGAGGTCGCTGCCGTAGTCCTCCAGCATGGCGCGTGCCCGACGGATCAGGCTGTCAGCACCCTTGAGCATCCCCAGCTTGAAATGATTCTCAGCAGCCAGGGCGTCTCCCTCGGTGGTCAGGTCCTTTTGCTTGACCCCGACGGCATCGTCCAGCTTGTCAATGGCATCCCCGAGGAGATCCATGATACTGGTGTCTCCAACGTCCTTGACGGCTTTGACGGGGGAGGATTTCTTTTTCGTTCCGACTGTTTCTTTGGCTTCGCCCATGCGTGTATCTCTCCTATCGGTGTTCACCGACGGCTTCTGCTTCTCTGATTTGTGCAATCAGCCCACGTTTCCGCCTGTTCTCAGGTGGGACCATAGCTGATTTCATCATGATGATTTCGTCTGCGATGCCCAGGCTCTCGTTGAACCGGTCCCCAGTGATGATGCCTTTTTTCACTTCCCGGTAATGCTTGTGCTCGCAGTTCCCACAAACGATGACGTGGTTGCCCTCTATCGCCAGGTTCAGTTTGAGGTAAGCGTAGTGGTGGCAATTGGTACAGTAGAACTCGATGCTGACCTTGTTGCCTTTCACGGGCTCAACCACCACCGTGGGATCCTTGTAGAGGGGGGTGATACCTTGGTCGTGGCGTCCCTCTGGGGTGTCCGGTGGATCCCCCCACTTCCCTTCAGGTTCTGATGGAACAGGTGGGGTGCGGGATCCGTGGGGCCCAAGCTGTTTCGGTTTCTTTGCTTTTTGCACCGGCTTTGCCTTTACCTTTTTCTTTTTTCTTCTAGGCACGGATCATCTTACCCGGGTTCGCTCCAGAACGAACCCCCGAAATAAGGGGGAAGCTCAGTTTTTCCTGTGGTGGCGTAGAAATATCAAGGAGAGGTATCAGGATGCCGAGCAACAAAGTACGGGGCCACAAACTAACCGCAGCCATCGATTACATGCGGGAGCATCACAAGGGCCAGGTTCGTAAGGTATCCCAGACACCCTACGACCTACATCCGCTGGGTGTGCTCGAACTCATGGAGGAGAGCCCGTTTTTTTTCCCTGAGCGGGACAAAATCATGGCCCTCCTGCACGATATCAAAGAGGACTCCCCTGATTTCTCCTGGGACGACTTGGTGACCCAGTGGGGGGCATGGGTGGCTGGTGGTGTGGCCCTGTTGTCCAAGGGCAAACTGGGGGAGAAGAGCCCGAGCACCTATTTCACCATGCTGCGGATGGTGCACCCGACCATCATCGGCATCAAGCTCATCGACCGCATCTACAACACCAGCGATTACAACGCGATCAAAAGCGTCAAGTGGCTCCGCAAATACCGCGAGGAGACCATCGAGCACGTCCTGCCCCTCATCCAGATCATGGTGGCGTCAGGTGCTAACGTGGGAGACGGCTACTATGAGCTTGGGGTGTGGATCGAGGACAAACTTCAGGCCAACCTCCACGGGATGCACGCCCGGATCCTGGAACTGGAGGGGGAACGGGGCAGGCAACAACAGGAACTGCGATGAACCGAGCAAACAAACGATTCTGGACACGAGGCTTTACGGATGTTCAATGCAGAGTCTCGAGTTTCGACCACGGGGAGGAATCGGGGATTGACCTGGAGGGGGGCCATCTTGGATTCGCACCCTGCACCCCAATCTGGACGATGTACCGCAGCGATTATGACCCCGTGGAACTGTCCGTTTTGCTGGAGGTTCAACGGTTAATGGATCGTTTCGAGGAGTACGTTGACGAGTGCATAAGGGCATATTCCAAAGGGGACCCATCTAAGGCACGTCAAATGTCATCTTATGCCCGAACTTGCAGGGACAAAGCATCGGGATTGCTGGATTGGTGGGATAACGCTGGGATTGTGGGATGAACATCCTCGTCATCAGCGACCTTCACGCGGGCAAAGATGACAAAGACTGGCGTGGGGGTCCGGGCCAGTGCAGCAACCAGTGGTTGGATATCCTGCACCGCACCCAGGACATGATCCAGCTACACCAACCCGATGTGGCACTCATCCTGGGGGACCTCATCGAACCCGAGGTGAAACGGCACGACCCAAATTTCTGGCAAATGGTGCGCTACCAGGCGCAGGAGCATACGAAAGGTTGTCCTCATGTGTTCCTGGTGGCCGGGAACAACGACGTCGAAATGCTGGATGGTCCTATCAGCGGGTACGCCAAGGAACTAAACAGGGAGGTCGCTGCCTACGGCATGGAAGTGCTGGACGGGAACCCCATGATCGTCAATAATGTCGGGTTCGCTGGGAATGTGGGCTGGTGGGATGGATCCTTGTGGGAAAAGGAGTCAGGACGCACGAAGGAACACACATACAACCGGATGCAGGAATTCCATGAGGAGACTTTCGGGGACCGCGCGGACATGACCCTGCAGGAGTTCCACAGGAAATGCTACGGCACCCTGGTCCATGACATCGAGCGGTTGATCATCGCAAAGTGTCGTATGATCGTGGTGGCATCCCATACGGTGCCTGCCAAACATTTCCTGCTCTATGGCACGTCCCCCAAGTATGATTACAAAAACTCTTACATGGGCTGGAACGGCGACGATGAAAACCATGAGCGCCTGACCGCACGCTATCCTGATGCCATCGCGCTGCATGTTTGCGGGCACACACATCGGTCTGGGATGTTTGTACAGCCTGGACGAGCCCCGATTGTCAACGTGAGCGGGCCGGACCAGCAACCGTACCTGTTCCACCTGGACGACTGATGCCCAAAATCCTATTCCTTGACGACGATGAACTGCGGATCAAAACATTCCGGTCCCACTACCCCTCCGCGGACATCGCACGGACAGCATCGGGTTGCATCGAACGTCTGGAAC
>ERZ890953.1442-NODE-1442-length-11938-cov-6.700160_pt1 | contig 11938 bp, 9 predicted proteins | sample MGYA00521264_ERZ890953 | MGnify/ENA primary metagenome ERZ890953 (study PRJEB32303, sample SAMEA104408629) | aquatic metagenome | biome: Brackish water; feature: Chemocline; material: water | place: Baltic Sea | collected 2014-10-26T21:54:00 | depth 200 m ... | reverse complement strand
ATTATAAACAGATAGAAAATCTAAAAATTAAATCAAGAATAGAAAAAGATAGAGAATTTTATGATTTAATTAACAGTGAAAACTCCCATTTAAACACCCAAAAAGAACTAAATAATTTAAAAATACAAATAGCAGACCTAGAACTCAGACAAGTACAACTGCAACGAAATATTAGTGATAAAACACTGATTGATAATGGTTTTATACTCTATTCTATCGATGTTAAAGTTGGTCAAGTTGTTAATGTTTCAACACCATTAGCACAAATAGCGGATACATCAAGAGCACTTGTAACAATTTACTTAGATGAAGATGATGTTTTAAGTGCTAAAACAAAAACTATCTATATCAATGGAAAAAATACAGAATATAAAATCAGTAGAATTTTAAAAATAGCAGATAGCAAAAATATATCAAAATACAAAGCTCAAATAATTATAAAATCTCCTAAGTTATTCTCAAAACTTGTTAAAATTGAACTCAAAGAAAAACTACATGATAATCAATAAAACAGCCTGTCCACTTGATTGTTATGATGCTTGTGAAATTCTTTATGAAAACAACTCCATAAAACCGCAAAAAAAGGGTTACACTAATGGCTTTTTATGCCCCCATTTAAATCATTATACTCTACATGATAATTTAATTACACCTCGATACAACGGTGAGGAAATCAGTATGGAAGAAGCCCTAAATAAGCTAAAAACCATACTATCATCAACATATAAAAGTGAAATACTCCACTACAGAGGAAGTGGAAATTTTGCACTTATGCAAGAAGTGACCGAGCATTTTTTTGCATCTGTTGGAGCAACTTTGACTGATGGAAACTTATGTGATGGAGCTGGAGAAGCTGGTATTATTGAGGGTCGAGGTAGTAATAAAAATATGCCCATAACTGAAATAGAAAAATCAGATGTTGTTATCTTTTGGGGAAGAAATCCACACACTACATCTTCACATCTTTTGCCTCTTATAAAAAACAAAACCATTATCGTAATAGACCCAATCAAAACTAAAATAGCAAAAAATGCTGATTTACATATACAAATAAGACCTCATGGTGATTTATATTTAGCTATGTTACTTGCTCGTTTTTTACATATCAATGGTGCTTGTGATAATGAGTTTTTAAAAGAGTTTGCAAGTGAATTTGAAGAGTATTATGAATTAACTCAAGGTATTCGCATAAAAACAACACTCGAAGATATTGATGTAACACTTGGTCAAATTGGACAAATCCTTGAGATGGTTGAGAACAAAAAAGTTGCTATTGTTTGTGGTGTAGGTATTCAAAAGTATGAAGATGGTGCTGATGTTATGCGAGCTATTGATGCCTTTGGTGTATCTCTTGGACTATTTGGAAAAGAGGGATGTGGAGTTTCTTACCTTGGTCAATCTCGTGCTAATATCGACTCACCATTTCATACAAAAGCAAAAAGAGTTTCTAAAGTAAACACAAAATTTGATGAATTTAAAACAGTATTTATACAAGGAGCAAATCCTCTCTCTCAAATGCCAGATTCAACTCGTGTAAAAAGTGCTTTACAAAGAAGTGAAAATATCATATATTTTGGTTTGTATGAAAATGAAACAAGTAAAATAGCAAATTTAGTAATACCTGCTAAAAGTTTTTTATATAAAAATGATATTAGAACTTCATACTCTACAAATGCAATGATAGAGATGCATAAGCAACTAGAAACAGACCAAGGGATTAGTGAGTACGATTTAACTGCTTTTTTGTGTAAAGCTTTTGAGATTGAAATCAAGTCTGAAGAAGAGTATATCAACCATTTTAAATATTTCTCTTTACAAAATAGTGCTGGAGGTCTTGAAGTTAAAAGTAGAGAAAGAATTCCATATCAAAATGGTTTTGACACGGACGATGGGAAATTTCTATTTTTAGAGGAGTTCGAAAAGCCTAATTTTTCACAAGAGGGGTATCATCTTATAACTTCAAAAAGTCCTAAAAGTTTAAACTCTCAGTTTCACAGAGATGATGCTGTTTATATTCACTCTTCTCTTGCATTTGAAGAAAACACTCTTGTTAAACTCTCTTCAAAATTTGGAGAGACCACTTTAAAAGTTCGCTACAATGATAATTTAAGAAACGACTCCATTCTTATTTATAGTGGCACTAAAGGAGTTAATAATTTAACTTCCTCTCAACACTCTCTTGATGGTAAAAATGCAGTTTATCAAGAAAAAAGAGTCAAAATATCTCGATTCATCTAAGTATCTAATTTATTTAGATACCATATACCATGAAAGTTTTTTATGAAGGATGAAAAATGGGAGTGCAGGCATCTTGTGACAACTTAGAAGTCTTAGTGTTAGACGAAGTTACAATTACTCCAAATGAATATAATATTATATTAGAATTTCAACAAGAAATTCTTCAAATGATTGCCTCTCGTAAAAACAGTACAAAAGTACTAGAGAACCTCTGTCTCCTCGCTGAAAAACTTCTCCCTAACTCGGTAGCTTCTATTATGTTACTAGATAAAACGACAGGGCTAATGAATGTTTTATCTGCTCCTTCAGTTCCGCAGGTAGGTCATGTTGCATTAGCAAACCTCAAACCAGGGCTTGGTGGTGGTTCTTGCGGTAATGCTATTTTTCATAATGAGCCCCAATTTGTCGCCAATACTTTTGAAGACAAAAGATGGGTAGATTTGCACCAAGTTGCAGTAGATTTTAATCTATGTTCATGTTGGTCAATGCCAATAAGAAATCAAGATAATAAACCACTTGGAACATTTGCCCTCTCTTCATTTGAGCACCGTTCCCCTGCCCCTTTTCATAAAAAGCTCTTAGAAACTGCTGCTTCTATTGTTAATATAGTACTTAAAAATCAAGAAAATGATAGAAGAATAGAACTCTTTTCTACAGCAAACGAAAATGCTGTTGAAGGTATTATTATAACAGATGAGTCTAATAATATTATTGAAGTAAATAATGCTTTTAGTAAAATATATGGCTATGATAAAGAGTTTATTTTAGGAAAAAACCCTAGTTTCATCTCTTCAAAATTACATGATAAAGATTTTTATAAAAAGATGTGGCATAGTATTCATACAACTTCAAAATGGTCTGGAGAAATAATTAACAAAAATATCAAAGGAGAAGAAGTAATCCAATGGATGAGTGTTAGTACCATCCACAATGAAGATGGTATACCAGATAATTATCTCGCAATTTTTAGTGACTTAACAGAACTAAAACGAGCTCAAGATAAAATAGAAAATATGTTATTTCATGATAAACTCACAACACTACACAACAAAAGCTATCTAGAGCAGCTATTAAAATCAGATAATAAACATACACTTATTCTGCTCAATATCAATAATTTTAGCTATATTAATACTGCATATGGTTTTGAAGTTGGTGATAAACTCCTTATTAAAATTGCAGATATACTCAAAGAAAACTTCATAACAGATGCAACTTGCCATATAAATTCTGATGAATTCTCCCTACTCTTTAATAAAAAAATAGATATAAAGATGATGGTATCAGGGATAAGAAATTGCTTCTACTCTCAAGAAATACAAATCGACAGTATTGACTTAAATATATCATTTTCTTTTGGGGCTGTTTATGGAAAATATGACCTTTTAAGAAATGCCGCACTAGCACTCAAACAAGCTAAAGAGAGTGGTAAAAATAAGCTGTATATTTTTGACTATACTCAAGAAAATATCAATCATTCTCAAAGAGAAGGATTTATACAAGCTAATAATCTCATACATAATGCTCTCAATGAGGACAGAGTTGTTCCATTTTTTCAAGGAATAAGAGATAATGAAACACAAAAAATTATCAAATTTGAATCATTAGTAAGAATTATTGAAGATGGAGAAATTATCTCACCTTTTATTTTTTTAAAAGCAGCAAAATTATCAGGTTTACTTCCAGAAATCACTAAAGTGATGATAGATAAATCTTTTGCCATTATGCAAGACAATGCCTACACTTTTTCAATAAATATCACAGAAGATGATTTAAACAATGATTATTTAGTAGAGTTTTTAAAAGCAAAATCTTTACAATATCATGTAAAAAGCAATCGCGTAATTTTAGAAATTCTTGAAGGCATTAGCTCTAATGCTAAAAGGAATCATATAAGTCAGCTCAAGCAACTTAAAAACAAAGGTTATGCTCTAGCAATTGATGATTTTGGTTCCGAATATTCGAACTTTGAAAGAGTTTTAGAACTTGACATTGACTTTTTAAAAATAGATGCCAAATATATTAAAGATATTCACACCAATAAAAAAAGTTATGAGATTACTAAAGCTATTGCCTTTTTTGCAAAAAATGTAAATATCCCTTGTATAGCAGAATTTGTACATAATCAAGAGGTTCAAAACATCATAGAAGCCTTAGGAATAGAGTTTTCTCAAGGCTATCTATTTTCAGAACCTAATCCAATACTTCCATGAATTATCACATAATATTTTAGTTAAGAATATTATTTTTTCACTATTCCTCTTAAAAGTCGACCCAATATATCTGCACCTGTTATAATTCTATGCTCTTTTTCAGCCCATACTATAATAATATCTTTATCAATAACATCATCTTCAGCATGTTCAGATACTACATGTAATCCAGACAAGACATCTTCAAGAGTTGTTTCAGTATTGGTAATTATCATTGGTCTATGACAAAAGTCATATGGGTTAAATGTATCAGCTTTAAAAAGTACTGCAATAATAAACTCATCCGCATCTATAACTTGTCTTGGGGTACCTTGCATATCAGTAAGAATAACCCATGGTTTGCGTGATTTTTGAATCTTTTGTAAAAAAAGATCATCTACAGATGATTTAATATTTGGAAATATTGGACGGCTTCCTTCAAAATCAATTGCAACTATACTTAAGGGATCAATTATCTCTCCCTCATCCGCAACTCTTAAATCATCAATAGCTAAAAAATTTAGTGCCCCTTTTCCTTCTGTTCTCGTAATCTCTGTAGTACCATCATTCATATGAAGACGAAGCATCTCTTCTATATCTTTTTCTCTAAAGAATTGAATTGCCTCTTTTCCAAGCCATATATCTAAAAGAAGTGCCGACGGTTTTGCAATAGGCCACAATAAAAACTGATAAAAACGAAGTAGCGGAGAAAGCATTGAAGCCATCTTAAGTGCATTCCTAGAAAAATATGCCTGTGGTGTTATCTCACCAAAAAGTGTAATAATAATAGTTGAAAACATAAAAGCCGTCAGACCTGCCATAACCGAGCTTGAAAGAAGAGTTAGTAAAACATTGATACCAACATTTCCCCAAAGAATTGTTGTCAAAAGAAAGTTTGAGTCCTCACGCATCGCAAGAACTTTTTTTGCAGATGTGTTGCCATTTGTTATTTCTATGTTTAGTCTCATTTTGCTAACACTGAAAAATGCCAAATTGAGCCCTGAAAATATTGCTGATTGCGAAACACAAAACACAATACCAATCCATGTTACAATATCTTCCATTCAACTTCCTTAAATAATATTTTATAAGTACAATTGTATCTGTTTTTAGAGTTATTTGACTTAAATGTTTTGATTGGAACCTTGGCTCGAATAGCACAACAGTAGCATGATAAGACTGCAGTGGATTATCATGCTATTTGTAACTTACTTACCCCATAGGGTACAGTATCTCTTGATGTACTTTATCACAAGCTTTTAAAACCTCATCACTCAGTATTAAATCCATTGCAGCTAAGGTAGCATCAAGTTGTTCTGGAGTTGTTGCACCAATAATAGTTGAAGCTACAAATGAGAACTGTTTTGACCATGCTGTTGCCATAGTTACTGGATGAAGTCCTGCATCTTGTGCAATTTTTAGGTACTTTTGAGTCGATGCTAAAGAGCGGTCATTTGCAAATCTATCTGCCATTAAACGTTGACGTTTGTCTGTCGCTTTAAAGTAAGAGACAAAACGTCCCTCTTTATTATCTGGCTGATTATATTTTCCACTAAGAACTCCACCAGCTAAAGGGGAATATGGCAAGAGTGAAATTTGCTCTTTTTTCGCTAGAGTTGCAAGCTCATCTAAAAAACGACGGTTTAAAAGTGAGAAGTTATTTTGAATAGATTCAAATCGTGCATATCCCTTAAACTCACTTGTCATTAAAGCTTTAGAAGTTCCATAAGCTGTGTCATTGGATGTCCCAATATAACGAACCTTACCACTTTGCACAAGTCTATCAAAAGCTTTTAAACTCTCCTCTATGGGTACACTGTTATCAGGCCAATGCATCTGATAAAGATCAATATAATCTGTCCCTAATCGCTTTAAACTCCCCTCTATTGCTCTCTCAATATGAAAACTATCAATAGCAGTTAAACCATGACGAATTGGTGGTACAAACCAACCATTTGCAGCACCTGCAACCTTAGAGGCTAAAATCACACTATCACGAGGTTTTGTTTTTAACCATCGTCCTACCATCTCCTCAGTGATTCCTGCTAATTTTCCAGATGGGGGCACTGGATAAAGTTCTGCTGTATCGTAAAAATTTACTCCAGCATCATAAGCCTTATCCATAATTTTAAAGGCTACTTTCTCATCTGGAGTTTGAGTTCCAAATGTCATCGTTCCTAAACAAATTGGGCTTACTCTAAGTCCACTTTTTCCAATGTATCTATACTCCATACTTACCCTTGTCTGCTATAATCATTTTTATATTCTACACAAAAGAGATAAATGCACACCGACTTAACCAAAGGTTCTACAAAATCCCATCTGATTAAATTATCTATTCCCTCTATTATAGGGTATTTTTTTCATACTATGTTTAATGTTACCGATACTTTTTTTGCAGGAGAAGTCTCAACTGAAGCACTTGCTGCACTCTCACTCTCTGCTTCTATATTTTTTATGGTTTTGGCTATTGCCATTGGAATGAGTGAAGCACTTACTGTTTTAGTTGCTAATAGTTTTGGCGAAAAAGAGTTCAAAAAAGCCCAAAATACTGCACTTAATGGTATTGTATTCGCTTTTGTTCTCTCTATTTTTTTAACCATTATTTCTATTGTAAGTATCCCCTACCTCATTGCCTTACTAGCAGATGCGAGTTACATAAACCAAACTATGAGTTATGTAAACATAATCCTCTATGCCACACTTTTTTTTATAGCTTCGTTCTTTTTTAATGCTCTTTTAGTAGCTGTTGGAGACACAAAATCTTTTAGAAATATTTTAATTTTTACCTCTTTTTTAAATATTTTTCTTGATTATATTTTTATCCACTCTTTTAGCTTTGGAGTAAATGGGATTGCTATTGCTACTGTTATTGCTGAATTTATAACAATGCTATATCTTTATTATAAACTTAAAAAGACAAAACTTTGGACAGGATTTAAACATTTCACCTTAGACATAGAAGTTCTAAAAGAGCTCCTCAAACAAGGATTTGCTCCAAGTATGAATATGTTTATGATGGCATTTGGTATGTATGTCATTACCTATTTTGTAGCACCCTATGGTAAAGAGGCAATTGCAGGATATGGAATAGGTATGAGAATAGAACAAATTTTTCTCATACCTATAGTTGGTTTAGGCATAGGAACTCTTAGTATAGTTTCTCAAAACAATGGAGCAAAATTCTACTCTCGCATAGAAGAAACAACAAGTCTAGCCATTAAGTATGGTTTTTATCTTAGTACTCTTGGCATCATAGCATTCTACACTATAGGAGAAGAGATTGCATCCCTACTTAGTGAGAGTAAAATCGTTCAAGAATCCGCTCTTTTATATCTGCATATTTGTGGTTTTGCTTTTTATGGTTTTGTGATGATTTTTATCTATATTTCCATGTTACAAGGTATTAAAAAAACAGGTATTATTTTCCCCTTAAGTGTTTACAGACAAGTTGTAGCACCCATTATACTATTTTCATTTTTCTCCCTACTCAATGTAGAAATATACACTCTTTGGCTTGGACTCAATGCTATAATCTTTTCCTCTGCTTTTTATCTTTGGTGGTATGCAAGAGGACAACTCAACACTCAACTTTTACAAGGTGAAATAAAGTGAAAACTCCTGCCATCAAAAAGACCTTTATCACTCAGTTTTATCTCTGGAATTACAAGTAAAGCCATAAATGATAGAGTCATAAAAGGAGCACTCAGTTTTGAGCCAAGTTCCTTTTTTACAAATCTATCAATCTGCTCATACTCCTTTGCAACACTAAACCCATCTCTATTACTCATAATTCCAGCTACAGGTAAAGCTAATAAAAAAGAGTTTTTATCATCTACAGCACTTACCCCACCTTTAGCATTTATAACTAAGTTTGTAGCTTGAGCCATTGCTTCATCACTGCACCCCACTACTATAATATTATGAGAATCATGTGCTACACTTGAGGCTATAGCTCCTTTTTTTAAGCCAAATCCTCGTACATGAGCCAAACCTTTGATAGGTTTATTCTCATATCTATTAATAACTGCAATTTTTAAAATATCTTCATCATTAATATCTCTTGAAACTTTCTCATAAGTCATAAGCTCATGGTCAACTACTTGAATTACCTCCATATTTTCACACTTTGGCAAGTAAAAATCTTTTGCAGTTTTAGGAGTGGCTTCAAATTTATTGATAGGTTCTACTTCTAAAGAGTTTAAATTTGTCTTGCCATTTTTTGCAACTATTTCTCCATTTATCACGGTTTGCAAAACTTTAAATTGTTCCAAATCTTCTACCTCTATGAAATCAGCACTATCGCCCACTTTCAAACTTCCTACCTCAAGATTATAATGTTCGATTGGGTTTAAACAAGCCATCTGCAAAACTTTAAACTTATCATATCCAAAAGAGATAGCACGACTCACCATTTCATTAATATGCCCTTTTAAAAGGTCATTAGGGTGTTTATCATCACTACAAAACATCATATTTTGGAAATGCTCTTCTATAAGAGGATGCAGAGCTTCAAAATTCTTAGCGGCTGAACCCTCTCGTATGAGTATTTTCATCCCTTTTTGAAGTTTTTCCAAACCCTCTTCATAACTAAAAGCTTCATGATCTGTAGATATTCCCGCATTTATATAAGAACTCAAATCATCCCCTCTAAGAGCTGGTGCATGACCATCTATTGGTTTGTTAGCCACTTTTGCAGCATTTATTTTTTGCATCATATCTTCATCTTGAGAAATTACTCCCGGAAAGTTCATTACTTCACTCAAAAACTTGATTTTAGGATTTTGCAAAAGTTTTGTTACAGCTTCCACATCTAAAGTAGCACCACTTGTCTCAAAAGGAGTAGCTGGAACACAAGGCGATGCTCCAAAAAAGAACTTAAACTTAGTCTGCTCTGCATTTTTTAGCATAAATTCCACTCCCAGGGCTCCCATAACATTTGCAATCTCATGTGGGTCACTTACAACTGCCACACTCCCATGCACAACAGCCAAACGAGCAAACTCACTAGGAATAACCATAGAACTCTCTATATGAATATGTGCATCAATAAATCCAGGAAGAACAAAAGTAGAACACTCTTCATCTATCTCTGTAACTGATTCTATAAAACCATTTTTCATTTCAAGCAAAGAGGGTGTAATTTTTCTTCTTTTAATATCAACTAAATTTGCTTTTATCTGCATGACTTATCCTTTAAAATATTTTTATCACAACAATATGCAACTTCTACATGATAATTACTCAACAAAAGCTTTATCATAATGAATTCCTAAAATTTTGCCATACAGACAATATCAGCATAAAATCCAGCAAACTCCAAATCATGCATAGATTGCAATGAACCATCTGCCTTGCTCTTAGCATCTACTCTCATTTTAGACCCTTTGAGATATAGTTACTCCAATTAATTATATCACTACCTTTAATTAAATAAAATTAAAGACTCTTCTATTCCTCATTTTTATTTTCGAACTAAAAACTAATTGTTTCTTCATTGGCAGGGAAACTCTTTCAAAAGTAGAAGAACATAATGTTTTTTAGCAGTTTTCACCAAATATTGGACACTATGTCCCATTATTTGATAATATCGAGCAAAAGAGACATCTGAAATTTCTACAATAATAGCTCTTTTTTCAATTTAAACTCATTTTCATTATAATTTGCAATATTTTCTTAAATTAGCAAGACATTTTCAGTGTCTAACTATTTATGTTTTTTAAGGTTGAAGTATATATAATGTCTTCTATTAAGTACTTAGCTATAGAGATGGAGACTTATGAAGAAATTTATATCTAATTTAGATAAAGGTGAATTGCATGTTCACTTGAATGGATTAGTGTCAACAAAAACAATTCAAAAAATTTTAATTGACGAATCAATAGAAATACCAAAAAACTTTAATATAGAAAGTGATTTAATTATAGAAAGCCCTGCAGAAAGTCTTGAAAAATATTTAAAACCGTGGGAGGTTTTGAGACTATTTCCTACAAAAAGATCGACTTTAAGAATCATGATGTTAAATGCATTTGCAAATCTGCAAAAACAAAATATAAAATTTGTTGAAATACGCAATAGCATAATATATTTAGCTTTTTTAAATGATATTAGCGTTGATAAAGCATTGGCTTGGTTTATAGAAGAGATGGTATATGCATCTGAAAAATTTAATATTAATGCAGGTTTAATTCTCACGATATCAAGAGGCGATTATTGTACAGAAAATTTCAAGGTATTGATAAAAGCATACGAAAAAATTGGAAAACCTAGACAAGTGATTGGTTTGGATTTAGCAGGGAATGAAGATATTCAAGTTTCTAAGAATATTGGAAATTTATTTAAAGAAGCAAAGCAAAAATATAATTTCAATATAACAATCCATGCAGGTGAAACGGGAAATATTCGTAATATTATTGAAGCGATTGATATTTTTGAAGCTGATAGAATTGGTCATGGCACAGCTGCAGGAGCAAGTCTTGAAACGATGTTGTACATAAAAGAAAAAAATGTATGTATAGACGTTTGTCCAATAAGCAATAGGCTTACCAAAGCTGTAAAAGAAAATGATTATCATCCAGTTCTTAAGTTTATTGAACATGGAGTGCCTTTTGTTATTTGTTCTGACAATCCATCAATTCATAATAAATCAATAAGTGATGACTATCTATCATTTTATCATGAAAGCAAAAGAAAAGACATTCTTGAAGGGATGTTTAAAATGCAAAATAAATATAAATTTTTGAAGGTTTAATATGAAAATACGATTTGTTACAAATAATGAGCATAAACTCAAAGAGGTTCAATCATTATTAACGCAGGCAGAAGTAATTGCTGCTAAATTAAAAATTGAAGAAATTCAAACTGATGATGTAAAAAAATTAGTAAGTGATAAACTATTAAAAGCGTTTAAGAAAGTAGGTAGACCTGTATTTGTTGAACACACCGGTTTATATATATCTAGTTTAAATGATTTTCCAGGTGGACTGACTCAAATATTTTGGGATAAACTACAAGCTGTTAGATTTTCAGAGCTATTAGGAACGTACAAAGACACTAAAGCTATCGCAAAAACAACAATTGGATATTGTGATGGAAAAAAGATGTTTTTCTTCAATGGAGAGGTTATTGGAAAAATTGCATCTGAACCAAAAGGAAATAGAGACTTTCAATGGGATTGTGTTTTTATACCAGATGGTGAGGAAAAAACATTTTCTGAATTAGGTGAAAAAAAGAACGATATTTCAATGAGAAAAATTGCATTTGATGCTTTTAATAAACATTTAGAAGAAGGTAATTAACTATGGAACAACTACAGGAAGCATATAAACAAAATAATGTAATTTTATTTGTTGGAGCTGGTGTTTCAATGGGATTAGGAATACCTTCTTGGAGTCAATTAATTGATAAAATTGCTAATGACCTTGGGTACGACCCTGAAATATACTCAACATTTGGTGATAATTTGGCTTTAGCAGAGTATTATAGAATTAAACAGGGTAATTTAGGAA
>ERZ890953.1441-NODE-1441-length-11939-cov-4.541400_pt1 | contig 11939 bp, 6 predicted proteins | sample MGYA00521264_ERZ890953 | MGnify/ENA primary metagenome ERZ890953 (study PRJEB32303, sample SAMEA104408629) | aquatic metagenome | biome: Brackish water; feature: Chemocline; material: water | place: Baltic Sea | collected 2014-10-26T21:54:00 | depth 200 m ... | reverse complement strand
TCTCCGTCATCGGCTTTTTGCAGTAGAGTCTTCAATGCAATCCGCATAAAAAAACCTCGCAATAAACCTATTTTTTGCTGTAATACGCAATGATCGCCCGCAAAATTTCCGGCAAATCCAGGCTTGGGCGGTAGCCAATCATTGCCGAAATTTTTGTTAAATCGGGTAAACGGCGCTGCATATCTTCAAATCCACCAGCATAGGCTTCTTCGTAGGAGATCATCTGGATTTCTGATTCGCTCCCGGTAAGTTCTTTGACCAGTTCGGCAAGTTCGAAAATTGAAATCTCTTTTTTATGTCCAATGTTGAATACTTGTCCAACCGCGGCGGGAATTTCTGAGAGCTTGATAATGGCATTTACCGCATCGCCAACCCAGGTGAACGAGCGTTGCTGGGTTCCGTCGCCGTAAACTGTTATGGGGGAGTTACTGAGTGCCTGCTGCACAAAACGCGGTGCGACCATACCATATTGTCCGGTTTGCCGAGGGCCAATTGTGTTGAATAAGCGAAAAATCACGACGGGTAATCCCTTTTCGTGATGATAAGCCAACGCCAAGAATTCATCCATCATTTTGGAAGCGGCATACGCCCACCGATTATGGATTGTCGGACCAAGAAGGACATCGTCCTCCTCCCGGAATGGAATCCGATTCCCTTTACCATAAACCTCGGACGTTGAAGCGATGAGCACTTTTGCCCGGTATCGCAATGCTGCCTTCAATACTGCCTCTGTGCCGCCAACATTGGTTTCAATGGTATGCACCGGGTTCTCAACGATCAATTTAACGCCCACCGCAGCGGCCAGGTGAAATATCATGTCACATTCGCTAGCGATGCGATCCAGGACGATCTCATTTGTGATCGTATCAATGGCAAAATGAAAACGTGGGTTTTCTACTAAGTGCTGGATATTCTCAAATTTACCTGTCGAAAGATTGTCGATCACGGTAACTTCATGGTTTTTCGCCAACAAGGTTTCGGCGAGATGCGAGCCAATGAAACCTGCGCCACCGGTTATCAGAAAACGAGTCATTATATGTTATTCCTCAAGTGATATATCGCTCCAAAAAATCGTACGCGGCGTTATCCCATCTTCGGTAAAAGGAATTACAGCCACAATATCGAAATAAGATGATGCAACTCCACGCCGACCAATGAGTAGCACATCCGCTGCGTGGTCAATCTGTACAGCCTCTCTATGCGGCATATAGGAAAAATTATTTTCCGTCCCGACCAGATAAAATTCCATGCGCGGGAATGGGCGGATATAGGTGCCGCCCAAGCCAATCATCCCATCATCGGCCTCGAAAAATCGCGGATATAGTGCACGCCCATACCACACATCAGAGTCAGGTCGCGACAATAAGTCTTCCATACGTTCTATATCATTCTGGGAAAATACTTTATCTTCGTTACTGATGATCCTGTTCAGACGGGTATTCATCTCAGTTGGCGTATATTGCCGGGGAATCAGTGTTTCGCTGAGGGGTAACACTAACCCCACTAGCAGAATCAACACAAATACCAGATACGTTTTTCCGGGCTTTGCTGAAAAATCCTCGACCGCCTTCGGACGCGGCGAACGATATTTTTTTTGGGCCGCCCATTGCGTGATCCAATCCAATAACTCAACCATCCCCACGCTGTAAATAATAGCACTGATCCAATCCACTTCAAGTATCCAACGACCTCCGGAGCGTCCCAAAGCTGCCAGAAGTGAAAAATATGCCATGCCAAAAAAGATGGGTACTAATCCCAGGAATTTCTGGTCACGCCACAGGGCGATAAGGCCAATAGCGGTTAGAAACAATATTGCCCCCATCGAAATCAAGGATTCGGGGGCCAGCTTACCGTCCCATCCGCTCCACCAGAAAGGCAAGGCGCGCACATACGCCTCTGGTGAACAACAAATTAAGGCCGCATTGCTCACCCGGCGAGTAATGCCCAGCGCAGTGGCAGAGATAAGCAAGCGCGGCGATAATGGGAAATACATCAGAGCCTGGAGCTGATTATTGAAAAAATGATGGAGGAATTTCTCACTGCCAGACCAGGAAGCATCGGAAGCGGGTATCGGTACACTCGTTACCGCAGCCCCTTGATCGGTATCTGGTATTGTGATTGCAACAGGTGGCTCACTGACCCCATTTGTTCCCGAATCGGATTGTATCTCCGGAGTTGCTTTCACAGCTTCAAGAATTGTAATATCCAGCGGTACAACGCGGGAAATCTTATCAATAATCTTCTGTTCATAATCCGGCGAGATGATATACACCATCTTTGTGACTTGCCAGTTGCGCCACATCCAGGGCGCAATCAGCAATCCAAAGCCAATCACGACCAGCCCAGCTCCTTGAAACATTTTTCCTGCATTGCGTGGCACTAAATAAATCGCGGCAAAAATTAACAACGAAAACAAAGCCCACGATTCCATACGGATCAGCAAGAAGAAGCCGATTGCGCCTCCAGCAAGCAGAGGAAAAATGCGCTTTTCGGGGGATTGCAACCAACGCACAAAAAGCAATACCACCAAAACAGTACCTAATGTGGCAGGGAGATCAGCCATCAATAACTTGGCATGTGAAACCGTGATCGTGTCAGCCAGGGTTATCGCGTTGTATTCGCGGAAAATTATCAGCAACGCTGCCAGAAAACCTGAACGACGTTGATGTAGAGTTGAGGTTAATTGGAATACCAGCGTGGGGAACAATGCAAGGAGCGCAACCTGCAACCAAATGATTTCTTCATATCCTAACCCAGCTACCCAGTGAAATAGGGCCAAAATTCCCGAATACATCGGACGCAAGACCATCGCACCCCACTGAGGATGCCAGAAACCAGCCCCAGCCAATAAGCTTTGCCCTACAGTTTCATAAAGATACGCATCAGAATTTGGCGAAAATGTGTAATTGGCCGGTCTCGGAGGGTCAACAAACCAGCTTTGCTTCAATGGTGCCGCCATCCAGGCGCCAAAAGCGATACCCCAAATCAGAAGACCCAGCAAGAAATTCAGTGTTAGATTTCTTGCTTGCAGAAACATTATAATTCTTGCATTTCTAATTTTTGGCCAAAGCCACATTCCCCCAACAAGCACTACACTCAGAGCAAAAAGGATTTGAAAACCAAGAATGGGAGTGCCAAGCGATCGGAACACACCCCTTTCTGCGGATTCTTCTGCAAATCCATACCCTTTTACAAACTGGAATAATCCGACCAACAAAAATGCGGCCCACAGAATCAGAATACTTACAGCATCTTTATTCTTCCAGGGGCGTATATCGTTTTCTCCCCAATGCCAAACCCAAATCACTATCAGCAACTCTGAAGCCATCAACGCACCACCGATAAGCAGCGGTCGCAAACCCATCAGCACAGCTTGCATCACTGGCTCCTGAGCAACACCGGCATAGATTGCCAATTCGGAAGCCGCCCAAACGAATACTGTCAGTAGAATCGTAGCGATGGCAATTGGCTTTCGTTGGGCAAAGATTCGACGAAAAACGCTTTCCCGCTGACCGAATTGCACCCGCTGCCAATATGAGAATATCAACAGCCCAAGTGAAATCAGTGCAAAGAATACAGCGCTCCCAAACAGCACTAAACGCGCAGTTGACAACCCCCAGAGACGCGCACTGGCAGCCTCGGAAGGCGAATATAATATCGCTCCGGCAACCAGACTATTTTCGATTGTGATAACGAGGAGTGCAATTCGAGAAAAAAGGAATTTCATTTTGCAAAGCTCCGCCCTTCCGACATTAATTGCGGTCAGACAGAAGATTAGTTATAGAAGCTTACGCGCCAGACCTCTCAAAATAGTGTGAGAACTTTGAGCGGTAGGATTATTATATCAACTCACGCAAACTCGTCCGTCTTTCTTTCCCCCAATCTCTTTTATATTCTAGGCTGGGGTATTGTACTATCCGCGATATGCTTTGACAACCCACCTACTCCATGCAATAATACATTCCCAGATTGAGGTGTTTTACTCGGCAATTAAGTTGCTTGACAATGTCAACTTACACAAAAGGTGGTCGAAACTTGCTGCCAACTTGGCATTGTCAAGGTAGTTACCAACCCTAAAGGATTGAATATGTGTGGACGATTTTCGTTAACCGCTACACCCGATGAGTTAGCCGAGGTTTTCTCATGGATGAACATTGCTGTCGGCGCACAGGGGGTTCGCCCCCGATACAACATTGCCCCCAGTCAGCCGATCGCGGTCATCGCCAACACTGGGAAAAACGATCTCGATTATTTCATCTGGGGGTTGATACCTTTCTGGGCCAAGGATCCAAAAATCGGCTACAAAATGATCAATGCCCGCGCCGAAACACTGGCCGATAAGCCATCATTCAAGGCCGCCTTCAAATATCGGCGGTGTCTAATTCTCAGCGACGGATTCTACGAATGGCAGAAACAACCGGGTAGTACTACAAAAACCCCATATTTTATTCACCTGAAGTCTGGTAAACCGTTTGCCTTTGCCGGTCTCTGGGAGCGTTGGAACGCCCCGGATGGCTCGGAAATTCTCAGTGGCGCTGTTATCACCACCGAGCCAAATGATCTGATGCGTCCCATCCACAACCGTATGCCAGCGATTCTTCATACAGAATCCTTCCAACAATGGTTGACTCCTGGGGAAGTGCACCTTGATGCCCTCAATTCCTTACTAGGTCCTTATCCCTCAGATGCAATGGAAGCCTATCCGGTTTCAACCTGGGTCAACAACCCGGCGAATGACGACCCGGCGTGCGCTGCGCGGGTATCATTGGGCTGAATTCGCAACCATCACCGATAAAGATGAATCCGCAAGCACTCCAAACTGCCACGTTGAAGAATTCTCCTTTTGGAGAACAAATCACACGGATCATCGCCGCGGCCATCCGTGCAGTCGACCCGGTGGTAGCTGTGCAACAAAATTTACGATTCGATGGCGATTCGCTTTATGCGGGAAATCATTGCTTCGCGTTAAAACCTGGAAAAAAAGTGTTTCTGATCGCGTTTGGAAAAGCCAGCATCCCGATGAGTCAGTCGGCAATGGGAATTTTGGGTACTGCACTCACCAATGCAATCGTGATCACCAAGCATACCCCTACAGAATTTCCGCTTTCCAATTTAAAACTTCAGATATTTCAGGCCGGGCACCCCATTCCCAATAATAGTAGCCAGCTTAGCACGCAAGCGGTTATAGAATTGCTCAAAAGCGCTTCCTCGGATGATCTCATTATTTTCCTGATCTCCGGGGGTGGGTCTGCGCTGTTATCCGCGCCTGTTGCCCCCATCGCGCTGAACGATCTTCAAACCCTCAATACTACCTTGCTGGCCTGCGGCGCTACGATCACTGAAATCAACACCATTCGCAAACATCTCTCGCTGGTCAAGGGTGGGAAATTAGCCGAGCTCGCCTTTCCAGCGAATTCTATCGCTCTCATTCTCTCGGACGTAATTGGCGATCCATTAGATGCAATCGCGTCTGGGCCAACCGTTGCCGATCCAAGCACATACGCTGATGCGCTGGCAGTAATCAACCACTATGCTATCGCCGAGAAAATACCCGAATCCATTCTTCACTATTTAGAACAAGGAGTAGCCGGGAATTTTCCGGAGACTCCCAAGCCCGGTAATCAAATTTTTGCGAACACACAGAATGTTATTATTGGGAATAATCAGATCGCCGCAAAAGCTGCGTTAGCGCAAGCGAGCCTCGAAGGATTGCATACAATGCTACTCACCACACAGCTTCAAGGTGAAGCCCGGCAAGCGGGCGGATTCCTGGCGGCGATTGCACACCAAATCCACGCCACCGGTGAACCCATTTCTCGCCCGGTTTGCCTGATTGCCGGGGGGGAAACAACGGTTACTCTGCGCCGTGAAGGCTTGGGTGGACGCAATCAGGAAGTGGCTCTGGGGGCCGCAAGAAGTCTTGCAGGCCTTGAGAACACGTATCTCCTCACATTCGCCACTGATGGCGAAGACGGCCCCACCGATGCCGCCGGAGCCATTGTGAGTGGCGACACCCTGAAACAAGCACAGCAACTCGGCAACAAACCGGAGCAATTTCTAGCGCGTAATGATTCGTACCACTTCTTCGAACCCCTCGGCGATCTCCTCAAACCCGGCTCCACGCTGACGAATGTGAATGATCTGAATTTTGTTTTTGTGTTTTAAACCTTGCTATGAACAATCATCTCCCCACTGTACTCATCACGCACCATATTGGCTCGGCAACCCGGCGCACGCGCCGCCGCATGGCGAAGTTGGCCTGCGAAAATATTCTGGCTGGTCTGCGCGGCGAACGATTACCGCATTGTGTCAACGAAGAAATTTATCATCGTTAATTTCTCCCGGATAGGCGAAAATACTCACCAAAAAAATAAAACTCCTCTATGTGAAACATAGAGGAGTTTGGTCGGGGCGAGAGGATTCGAACCTCCGGCCTCTTCAACCCCATTGAAGCGCGCTAACCGGGCTGCGCCACGCCCCGACAACGGGCTGGATTATAGCCCATTCTTTTTAATCATGCAAGCGTTTAAGCGATACAATTGCGCAATGCGTAAAGCTTTTTATATATTATTCTCGTTAGCGTTCACCTTTTCGGCGTGTTCGCCAATGGTGGTGGATAATTTCAGCGTGATCCCAAGCCAAACACCCACCATCGAGCACACTCCCACCTCTCAGCCGAGTCCTGCACCCACACTGGAACCCACGGACTCGCTCGAGGTTGCTTCGCCCTCCCCCATCGCATCTCCCACCAAAGAGCCGCCCGCTTTACTTTGCTCCCCACTAGCCGAGCATAGCATCGAGCAGTTGAACGAGATCGTATCCTCACCCTATGCGCCACCCCCGGCTGGAAAAGATGATCGCCATCACGGCGTTGATTTTGCCTATTACAATCACGCCGGGCGTGCCTCAGTGGCAGGCGAAGGCGTTCAGAGCATCCTGGCCGGGCGCGTAGCTGCGGTCATCGTCGATCGACTTCCCTACGGGAATATGGTGATTGTTGAGACGCCCACTGATTTGCTCCCCGAAATAGTACAAGCGGCCTTGGCCATCCCAGAGGGATATTCGCTCTATCATCTCTATGCACATATGATGGAAACGCCCTTGGTGGAATTGGGCCAAGTTGTGGCATGCGGAGAACTGCTCGGATATGCCGGAATGACAGGCTATAACATCCCCGTGCCCCACCTACATCTCGAAACTCGGGTCGGCCCAGAAAATACTATTTTTGAGGGTATGGTTTTTTATGACACGCGGGCCACTACGGCTGAGCAAGCGAATTATCTACGCTGGCGTATTAGCGGGGATTTTCAACACGTTGACCCCATGAAACTTTTTAGTGAATAGGCAGGGTAAAAGAAAAGATGCTGCCCTGTCCGTTGGGCGGTTTCCGATATTCGATACTTCCCCCGTGCGCCTCCACAGCGATTTTGCAGAAGGCCAGCCCCAAACCAGCACCGCGCCAGCGCCCCAACTGACCTGATATCTGCGAAAATCGCTCAAAGATCACGGAGCGAAATTCTTCGGCCACCCCTGGTCCATGATCAAAAACCTGAATTTTAACGTACTCGTCTTCCTGAACAGCACTCACACGAACGGTTTTATTTTCGGGGGAAAATTTTACGGCGTTATCCAAAAGGTTTTGCAACACTCTTGAGATTTTATCTTCGTCGGCAAAAATAATTGGCAAATCTTTGGGGAAATCGTTTTGCAAAACAATACCGTATTCACCGCCAATCATAGCCAAATCATCCAACAGGCTTTGTACCATAACCGAAAGATCTACCGGCACTTTGTGCAATTGAATATCGCCAGACTGCATGCGAGCGACATCGAGCAGAGAAGTAATCAGGCGCAGTACCCGCTTGGCCCCCCGCCGGGCCACTCCCAACGAACGATCAATCATCTCCCGATCGGAGTCCCGGGGGATAATTTCATCTAGCAAATCCACCGAGCCAAGAACGGCGCTGATGGGTGAACGCAAATCGTGAATCAGGGCATCGGCGATCGCCTCTCGCTCCTGGTTGATGCGGTGCTCTTCGGTCATATCGCGCCAGATCATCATCCAACCCATCGCTGCTAACCCGTGCAACATCACGGGGTACAATGTTCGTTCATACACATCCCCGGGCAAAATATCGGGGCTTTGATAAGTTTCGTTGAATGATTCCAGAGAATAACCACGGATGAGGTCGGCGATTACCCGGTCAAGACCCGTGCGATCGTAGCCTAATCGGCGCAACACACCATCGGACAACTCTGCAAGATGCATTCCCACCAATCGCTCAATGCTCAGGCCGGTCATCACAGCGCAGGGTTGATTGGCCAGAGTGATAATCGCCTGGGAATCGAACATCAATATGGCTTCTTCGACAGAATTAATCACAGCGGTGAGTTGCTCGCGCTGCTGCGCTATGGCGTCAAAGAGATTTACATTTTGTAATGAAATACTCGCTTGCACAATGATCGTCGCAATTAGTTGATTCAAGCTCACCACATAGGCATCGGCTTCGGCGTAACAGAGAACCACCAGACCCAGTAATTGTTGAGCGGCCAGCATCGGGAAGAGTATTACGCGGCTTTCACTGCAATCCACCCCAAAGGCGTTCGCTGTTTCTCCACTAATTTCTATCGATTGGGTGTTTGCCCCATCAAAAAGCAACTCACTCATACTCAATTTTGACAAATTCTTAACAAGTTTTTCTGTATGTTCGTTAAGATGGGAGGGCTGAAGACAATACTTTGTTCGGTTTTCATCCAAAAGATATATACCCAACATACAAGGTTTTGCGATGGCATCCAGGGCATGATAGAGTATCTCGACACTTGTAGATACGTCCAGGCTACTGACGAAGCGGGCTGTAATTTGATAAAGAATGGATTGATCATGCAAATGACGTTGGGTTTCATGGTGAAGTTGTGCATTCACCAACGCAACCGCAGCCTGATTGGCAATCTGTTGAACCAGAGCTTGCTCACTGGATGAAAAAGCCGCTCTTTTATTACTCTCAAGTGTAATTACCCCCAACGATTTATCTTCGTGGAATATCGGAACACTCAGTTGCGATTTGACTTCATCGCCCTTGATATTGATGTACTCCGCATCCTGTGTTATGTCTGGGATATTCTCAATGCGTCGATGACGAAATGCGCGTCCCGATATTCCTTCACCGGGCAAAAGCGTTTGAAATTTTGGGTAGCCCCTTTGGGCTTCAATCACCAACAGATCCCGTTTGTCATCATAAATGCCAATCACCCCCCAGGGTGCTTGGGTGAACTCCATCGCAAAATCCAAAATCAGCAAGAAAAGCCGTTCCGACAAGGTGGCTGCGGACAATTCACGACCAACCGCTTCCAGAATTGCCAACTGCTGTAATCTTCGGGCCAAATTCTCGTCTGTGGTGGTATGAAGCCGCGCATTATTCACCGCCAATGCCGCCTGGGACGCCAGCGTTTGTAGGAGTTCTATTTCTTCTTGTGAAAAATCATGTGGAGAATCATAATAAACAGAAAGAAAGCCGATTTGCCCATCTGGAGTGATGAGCGGGAAATCAGCAAGAGCGGCAATTTTCTCATTATAGAGCGCTAGTGAGAGATCGACCGGCAGGGGCGTATTGGGAACATCGGTCGTAAGCTGATATTTACCTGTGCGCAGGCAGCGCGTCCGATGACTGCCCCCAATGGAGAAGCGCTGGTTGCGTTGCGTAAAATCGTCTGACATGCCGCTGGCGTGAGCCAGATAAACAATATCCATACCCGTATCTTGCAGGTAGATTGCGCTGCGCTGGCTTCCACCCACCAGGCCGACGGCGTGGCAGACTTGATCAAGTACCTCATCCAAATCCAGGCTGGCCGTAATCTGGCTGGTGAGATGGTTGAGCGTTTCGAGTTGAGCGGCGCGGTATTGCAATTGATCATAGAGCAGCGCATTTTCGATGGCAATTCCAACCTGACTGGAAATCGTGGTCAACAAATCGATATCGAAATGGCTAAATTCCACGCCATCCGTGACATCAAACACTGCCAAACAGCCAATTGTTTTTTCAGGTGTGACCAGTGGAACCCCTAACCAGGATTGGGGATTTTCTTCGCTGGCCGGAAATCCCACCGGATTAGGGCCGCTCTGAATTTGCGGAGTAAGCATGAGGATTTGACCTTCGCGAATCACGCGGTCGGTCAAGCGGTCGGCGATTCGGCGACGCGGCCATGATTGGCGCTGGCCGGCCTTGACAGCCAATGGATACCAAATTTCATCAGTTTTCACGTCGAAGAGTGCCACGTAAAAATAATTGACCCCCAATATTTCCATCACTTGTTCTTGAATAACCGGTAGCAACTCATTCAACTCCAACGACGAGCGCAATACCTGGCTTACCCGGCTAAGTGTGGATAATTCCTGGATTCTTTTTTGCAGCAAGGAACGCATGCGGGCAATCACGGTCGCCAGGATCACAACAACGCCTATCATCCCCAAAACGCTCCACAAGGCCACACCCTTAAACAATCTGGGCAAGATGAAGATAACCAACAACACGCCAAGGGTGATGATGGCGACGCGATAATAATGCTGCCTTTCTTGTTGGGCTATCTTCATAAAAGTTATTCCCCCCAGAGCATTTTTAATCGCCCGGGGTGACTGTAAGGGTTGGCACAGGTGTACGGGTAGCTGTGAGAGTCAACGTAGGTGATGAGGAAGGTGTTACGGTACTTGTAGCTGTTGGTGGATTCAAATAAAGGTCAGCTGCTTGTAACCAGTGCTCTGGCACAACACCTTCAGGCAAGTCCTTCAAAGCCTGCCAGTCTAAATCTGCGCGCTGAAGTTCTTTCAATTCCGCGGCGATTTGCGCTCGATAGTAATACAATTGAGCGAAATCTTCATCAGAAATGGCAAGTTTTTCGCTGGCATTCATTTGGGTCAGTGCGTCCTTGATACTACCGTTGAGCCACATGGCTCGCCCAAATCCCAGACTAATAGCAAATGTGTTGGGGGAAAATTCCCGCGCCTGGTATAAATCTTTTACAGCCTGGCTTCCATCGCCCAACTCAAGCGCCGTCAATCCCCGGTACTGATAAGCCAGAGCGTTTTCGTCATCAAGTGCAATGGCCTGATCAAATGCATCCAGTGCCGCCTGGAAATCATCACCGATTTCATAATACACTCGCCCCAATAAAGTCCAATATCGAGTGTCCTCGGCTGCATATAAACCGAAGGTTTGAATAAAGGGTAATGCGGCCTCGGGGCGGTCACTTTCAAAATAGGCTTCGGCAAGCAGCAAATATACGGATAGATCGGTAATATCCAATTCGTAAGCCCGCGTTGCATCCTCCAGGGCTTGTTCATTCTGACCAAGCGCTAAATACACCCGTGAACGAATAGAGTAGAAACGCGGATGCTCAGCCAATCGCTCGGCTGAGCTTTCCAGCACTTGCAGCGCCTCATCGGCTCTCTCCACAGTAAGATAATACGATGCCAATTCCAAATAGGCATCCCCAAATTCTGGCCCTAAATTGATCGCTTGTAACAGGTCGGCTTCGATATTGGCATTCGAATTTTGCGTTTGTTGGATCAAAGCGCGCCCCAGATAGGCCGCCGGGAAAAATTCGTCTAATTGGATAGCGGCATCATAGGATTGCAATGCCGCGCCTTCATCACCCAACAATCGATACGCTTCACCCAGGTAATAATAGACATCGGCGGCATCTGGCTCATTTTGCTGCACCTGTTCCATAAACGAAAGCATCGATTCATAATCGCCACGTTCATAGGCGCGCAAACCGATGCGATAGGCTTCACTGCGGGGATGCGGCGTATTGACGAAAGCTGGCCTGGGTGTGTAGGTGGCATCAAGCTGAGCCCAGAGCGGTTCTGGCGCTGAGGGGGTAGCCGTTTCCAAGAGTGATGTTGGTGCCTCGCTGGGCGTCAGCGTAGGGGTATCGGTCCA
>ERZ890953.1438-NODE-1438-length-11955-cov-8.064706_pt1 | contig 11955 bp, 12 predicted proteins | sample MGYA00521264_ERZ890953 | MGnify/ENA primary metagenome ERZ890953 (study PRJEB32303, sample SAMEA104408629) | aquatic metagenome | biome: Brackish water; feature: Chemocline; material: water | place: Baltic Sea | collected 2014-10-26T21:54:00 | depth 200 m ... | reverse complement strand
AGCATAAATACACTCAATACAACTGCGAGTGGTACTATGCGACTTTTTGAAATAAAAACAACTAAACATATATCAGAACTAGATGCTTTCTACCTTACAGAGGAAGCAGTCAGCAGTTCGTGGATTGAAGACTTATCGTACGACGAAGATACAGGCAGTGTTATTATGACAACACTCAGTGGCGGAGAGTACGAAATTCCAGATGTTCCTCGTGAAGAATTTGAAGAATGGGTTAGTGCGCCTAGTAAGGGAAAGCACTGGTGGAGTGATATCCGTGGTGTTTTCACATAGCCATTTGCATACTAAACCAACAACCAACAAACAGAAATTTAAGTGAGTAACTAATGAAAATAACAGACTTTATTACAGAAACAAAGGTACTAGTGGAAACTAGAACACCAAATCAAATCTTACTAGAATTGAATGTAATTAATATTCCGCAAATTGATACGTTCTTGAATGACATTGCACAAAACTTACCTACTAAAGAAACACAAAAATGGTTTACTACACGTGCTAAGAAATATTTAATCAACAGCGAAAATGATAATGCTATTGTCACACATTTTAGTGGCAAAGCAGAACCATGGATGAAACAAAAGCAGAAGGAAGGCGTAAGTTTATATCGTTTTAACCCATCGGCAGACTTAGCCAATAAGTTCACACATATAGTTGATTGGGTACGTGCAATGCAAGATACTGTTACAGGCGTGAAAGCAAGTGACCAACAGAGTACAGCACGTGCTAAGAAAGCACTTAAAGGATTGGCTAATACATCGATTACACAGGCAATTGAGTTATCCAATCAATGGGTAACTGATATGAACTCAGGTAAAGATGCTTCGTATAAACGTGCAGAGGACGAAACAGGCTTGGTACCAGTAATGGTGCATGGCGAGTACAAATGGTACAAACTAACAGACCAAGACTGCCTTGACAGAGAAGGCAAAGTTATGGGACACTGTGTTGCTAGTTACGGTGCATCAGTAACAAGTGGTAAAACAGTAATTTATAGTTTAAGAGACACCAACAACTTTGCACATGCAACGGTCGAAGTACATAGCGGACAATTAGAACAAGTAAAAGGTAAACGCAATGCACCGCCTGTTGAAAAGTACCAACGTGCTACAGTTGCATTATTGAACACATTAAACGTTCCGCCTACTTCAAATGGTATGCGAGATATAAACGGCATGGGATTCATATACAACGCATCTAACCACAAGTACGGTACAGTACAAGATGTAGGTAATAAATTACGCGACGAAGGTGGCATGACTGTTTGGTCAATTGGCGGAAATACTCCTGAGACTATTAACTTGCGTATTTTTGCAAACGATAAAGAAGTGTGTCGTATCGCTCCAAATAGATACAGTAGTGGCTTAAAATACGAAGTGGTTAACATATCGAATATGAAAAACATTGCGGTTAAAGGTGCAAAGCATAATGACCCTCACTACAAACTAGCAAAGTTTATCACGTTAAAAATGCCGGAGACGTCGACGACGGGCATTGACTTAGATGATTTGACACCGTTTATGGACATAACAAAAGATAAAATGTTAGCAATGCAAGAAGACATAGGACAGTCTGTGTTTGTAGATGGAGACGATGAACTACGCCGCGTTGAGCCAAATACATTTACTATAAGAAACAGTGGCAGAGATGGGCGTGATATGTTTATACACACACACAAAGGCGGGTACGTAGGTCAAGTTCAGTACAATGCCGAAGAAAAGAATATAGCAGACAGACAAACTATAGGCGCAACTAACGATTACCGCGGTATAAATGGCAACACACTAAAAATTGTAGCAAAGTACATTAACACACTTAAATCCAAAGACCGTCCTATCATACAAGACGATGGTGTATATCAAAATCCGAAAACATTTGAAGCAAGTACAACAATTACTAATGCTAGTGAAACAATTGCTGTTTCTAAATCGGGCAAATTCGGTTGGTACAAAATTATCAACTCCACCACAGAACAAAACAATGCAAGTCACCGTAGAAGATTTTCAATGGGCGACTTGGATACATCTACTGATAAAGCAACGGAAGTGTTGTACAGATATGCATTAATGAACCAAAATCAAAAAATGGTAACAATTGGTGTTAATGCAGATGAGTCGAAACATAAATTTGACATATATTACCGAGACTCAATTGATAATTTAAGCCAAGCAGACGCAGTTGAAGTTGCAGACGTGTTTAATAAGTCTGGATTGAATAAATTCTACCCGTTTACTGATGGTAGCGTAGTGAGTGCATTTGAAACAGTTGGGTTATATTTCTTACGTGAGTCACGCAAGTTCACAACCGACCATAGTGTTGCAGGCGAACAATTTCAACACGACGATAAAGAGTTCAAAGCAATCAAAACACACAACCACTTAAAGATTTATTTTAAAGGCGCTGAAGTTGTTATATTTGATTTAGATAACTCAGAGCCTGTATCAATTAGCGGGTTTCGCCTTAAAAATAAATTAGCAATGCTTAACAATGCTGGAAAGATTGCTGATGTACTAAATCATTATGAACTACATCGCGGAGACCCAGGCAATTACGCATATGCACAGCGCGACACTAATAAAAAGATAGCACAAGCAGGCTTAACATATAGTGACGCAAATGGATGGAAAGGAATGAAATCAGGTCCTAAGCCAATTGAGAATAACCAAGGAGAGACAACTACTACTATTAATGGCAGTGAGTACGAAATACACAGTTTTAAACGTGATTTTTTAATCCAAAATGCAGGCACACATGAACTAGTTGCAACACTCAAAGGGTTTAAAAATGTTAATGACCCTGTGCTATATATTTCTGAAGTAAAAATGGAAAATCAAAAAGATGCATCGTTTGATATCGTGGCAGACGCATTAAACGAGTTACATCAGCGCGATGGTGTAAGGGTTACTTTGGACTCAGGTTCATTCAAGAACGCCGAACGTTTTGATTTTAACTACAAGATGCACGAACGTGGATACACAGGTACCAAAGGCGGTTGGGAGTCAATAGTAAACAAATACCCATCGGAAGTTATTTCAAAAGGACCTGGTGGTACTTGGGTTAGCGAAGCGTTTACATCATCATCTGACCCTTCAATTGAAACACAGCAAAACAAGAATAAAAATAATAGATACAGAGATGACCAAACAAGTGCCGATAAAGCAATGAGAAAATATCATGAATACAACACTGGGCTAGGCAAGGAAAGTTACACACTGTACAGCAGAAAAACTCCTATCCTTAGAGCATTTGTAAGACGTGGCGGTTTACAGGCAGTGTATAGTATTGTCGCAAATGAAGATGGCGAAACAGATGCACAACTACTGCATAGCAAAGAATCATTAATTAAACACGGAAACGTAATTGGTCGTTTATTGCATAAGTTAGGTACAGGAGGCGGTGCATACTTAACAGACCATCAGTTGTACTTAGCAAAAGGAAAAATTCAAGATATTACAAAAAATCCTAAACTAGCAGGCTTTATAAGCGGCGAGATTGTTTATGAAGATGGGCACAAATGGAAACGTGGTGGTTCTTATAGAGAGGACGAATGGTTATTGACTATGCCAAATGACCAAGGAAGAGACATTACGTTGATTAAGGCGTCTATATCCAACGACGGACTACAGTCAATTGAGTTCACAGACGAAAAGATTAGAAAGCGTACTAAGTTATACAGACCATTCTTAAATGATATTATGGATATTGTAGACGAACTACATGGGAGTGATTAATGCGGTTTAAGGAACTACTAGAATACAAAAGAGACATAACTGCTACCAACTTAGGAACGCAGTTAATCAATGCTATTGCAGAAACATTAGGTAGTCCATTTGGCGGAACTGCCGCTAAATTAAAAGAGATTATCCCAGGCATTGAAATTAGTTCAAGGCCAGATGACGACGAAGTCATGTGGATAGTAAACGAACTAAACACTTATGTAAGCAATCTATTAAAGTATTTTGAAGACGCTGACCCTACCCCAAATAAGCAATACACTGAATGGATTGTTAGACGCTATATTGATGGTGGTATTAGATATTTAGAGGACGTTGATAGTACAGTTGCAGAGAACTTAGCAATATACCACGAACTTAAAACACGCAGAATGATACCACCCGAATTGATGGATATTAACAAGTTCAAAGGCAAAGCCATGATGCATTTCTTTAGAAAGGTTTATAACATATATAGAGAACTTCCTGATCAAGTAGAAAAGGCAAAGGGCAACGCAAAAGAGTTCTACGACGATGCTGATATAAGAATCGTCGTTCCAGCAGACAAGACTGCGGCTTGCTATTATGGACAAGGAACACAGTGGTGTACTGCTAGTACAAAGGCAACTAATTACTTCGACCATTATAATTCACAAGGTCCTTTGTACATTATTATTCCAAAGAAGCCAGAGCATGAGGGCGAGAAGTACCAATTACATTTTGGTACTGATTTTTACGCAAATGAGAATGACAGTGGCGTTCCGTTAAAGAAATTAATAAACCGTTGGCCACAGTTACATAAAGTATTCCACGAAGAGTACACTAACGCATGGAATGATAGCGATGATATGAAAGGAACTGTGTTCTTAGCAACTCCTGAAACATTAGACAATTGGGAAGATATCACGCATGATGAGATACTCCCTCGCATCAAACCACATCTCGAAACTCCTGTAAGTGTTTATAACTGGATAGGCTTAGCGCGACTTGAGAATCGCTACCAAGCGTACATAGATAATGATAATGACGATGATGATGATGAATACACAGCCTTTAACGACATGATAACTAATGCGCTTGATGAAATTACTGAGTTCATTTCCAAGAACAAAGAAAAATCATTGGGGGTAATTGATGGCATTATTTTAGACTTAACTGAAATTAATACAGCAATGAAATATAACGATATATCAGGAACAATATCACATCACATTTATAAAATGATGCCTGACGCAGAATCGTCGGCAATGCATAAAGACCAACCACGTGTTCTACGAGACCTTAGATTTAAAGTTAATGAGCAAATATGGACTGCAATCTCACGCTCATTAAATCCTTATTTTGAAGATGTGTTTGATGGAGTTTAAGAATTTATGATAACAATAGCAATTGACGTAGTTGGAACTGCACTAGAATATCCCGAACGTGTAAACGAATTGTTTCTAAGAAGGGATACCACGGTGTTACTGTACTCGTCGCGAGATGAAAGTATGCGTGCAGAAACAACCAAACTACTAGAAGAAAAAGGTGTTAAGTACGATGCGTTAGTTATGGGGAAACTTAAAGCCGATTATTACATCGACGATAAGAGTGCTAACTTCGACTTAGAAACTACAAAATTAGTATAATTACTTATTTGGATTTTCTTTAAACACAGTTGCGAATCTGTTTCCTTTATCTAATTCATTATGTTCAATTGAGTGTACGTACTTAGCATTAGCATCATGTGCTACAATTTCAGATAAACGCTCATCATCCCATTTAACTGGAACAATAGTGTCTAACGATTTAACATAATGTTCTTTGTACAAGTACACCATTTCATAACTCAGGAATATAGGGTTTTCCAAATCATTTATTTGTTCCATAAACAACGGAACGGTACTTTCGCCTCTAATTCGTGTCTGTTGGTGGTTAAGAATAGATTGGTCTCTGCCAACAATTGCCCACTGAACTTCAATGCCCAATTCCTTTAGTTTATTACTAAAGTTTGTAAGTCTAGGCACGTACAACGGATTAAGGTCGTCGTCGGGAATACCTAACGGAACAGATATGCTTGTTGTATAGTAATCGGATTTTGACCAATCAAAATCGTCTAATAAATCAACATTTTTCCATTCATTTGCAAATGGTTCACTGAACCTGTGTGACTCCCAGTAGTTGTCTAATAGTGTATTCCATCCAAAAACTTCTGGGTGTAAACTAAAGATTTTAGCCCACATGTGATTTCCAGCACCTTGTGGTCCTGTGATTATAAGCATTTTTTTCATATTTAAATTCCTAATAAATTTATTATTTCTATAGGTAGCCAAGGAGTTTCCATTCGTTCTGGATGCCATACCACACCAGCGATATTATTATCTATCCATGCTTCGATATTATTATCTTTGTCAGTAACTAATACTTTTCCATTTGAATGCAACTGTTTAATACTTAATGCATGATAACTATTGACGTTATATTTTTTATCGTTGTAGAATACATCATGTTCTGTATTATGGTGCTCTTCGATATCTGCAATTGTTCCGCCTAAAACGTCCTGTAATAAAAAACAGCCGTGACAAACACCTAGTATTGGTTTTTGCAATGCCATCATCTTAGTTGCTAACTTTAATTCAGTAGTTCGCCTTATTGCGCTATCATCTCCCCCTGTGATAATAAGACAATCTAATGTATTTGCTAATTCAGTAAAATCTTGGTCTAACCTATTTGACACAAAAAAAAGCGTATGACCCTTTAGAAATCGGTACCAACCGTGTTCTAATGAATCGTACGCTTTATTGTTATGAAATAGGACTCGTTGTGTGAGTCCTATATTCATTTATGCTACAGCAGTGTTTTGCTCACTAATTGACATTAGGTCAGCGCGCATCTGCGGAGCCAACGTATCAATACGTGCAGTAACACTTGGGTCTGCCGCAATTAACTTCTCAAGCTTGATAGCACCAATTGATGAATGGAAACCTTCATCACGTGCAATCTTAGCGTAACGTGAAGAGATAAAAGTATCTTCAACACAATCAGCCATTTCGTCCCATACAGCTTCAGCACGACCTTCACCAATTAGTTGGTACAATGCTAGTGCAACTTCGTCAGTTTCAGCTTCGTACTTACTAAGTAATGAAGCACCTTTAGCGTGGTTGCCTTCAGAAACTTCTTTAGCCGCTTCAGAAGCCATAACAGCTTTTAAATCAACTGGAGCGCCTTGAATGTGCTCGATAACTTCTTTAACCATACGGAAGTGAACTGCTTCGTCGTGTGCTTGCTTACTCAAGTTTTGTAATTCAATTGGGTCAGCGTCAGCAGGCATGTTAGCAACTTGCTTAGCAATCTCTACCATGTTCATACGCTCATTTACCATACGTCCAGTAAAGTGATCAACTAACTCTTCTTTAGAAGGGTTACTTGCGAAGTACGCACGTGCGTTTGCGCGAGATGCTGTGAATAAGTCTTGGTTGTCTGCTGTAATACCAGCAACGTAGTTTTTAGAATCAATTTTCATTTTAATTTTCCTTTAAAAAATATATTATGTTTACTTAATAAAGGATAAACGGAAGCGAACACCCTTTACTAAAGTCTAGTTTAGTTAAGCACTCGCTTTATGATAACTCCACATTGGAAGTTCTTGTGATGCACAACACTCGTTGCACTATGTTATTTAGCCTTTCTATCTAAACATCAATACTTTCTTTTATTGCTTTGACGATTTCTTCATCTAGCCAATATTCATCAACGTACTTCATGTACTTCTTATTTGAATTATGTTCTACAATCTGTTTAATAATATCTTCGTCGAACTCATTAGGGTATTCAAACAACTTCATAAGGTACGAAGCATATCGATTACCATGAAGTACTAAACTTTCGTGCGATATCATATGGTAAGGAAGTTCTTCGGCATCTGCTCTGTCCATCATTTCCATAAAGTTATGAATTGTGGACTCTGTTCTTACTCTAGTTTGCTGATGCTCTAGAATATTTTTATCTCTAGTAATTATTCCAAGTTGGACATCAATTCCCAAGTCCTTTGCTTGATTATAGAAATCAATTATGTCGACATTAAAGTTTCCACCCTTGACCAAGACCGGTATAGATACCGAAGTTACCCAATAATCACTGCCATCGAAATCTTCAATTGCTAATTTTCTATCACCGCGCCACACATAATAAAACGGTTCTAAATGATGTCCTTCCCAAAAAGTTTCATTAAGATTTTTCCAACCGCCAACATGCGGGTTAGAAGCAAACATCTTGGAGAATAAGTGGTTACCTGAACCCTGTGGACCTGTCATGATAATTAATTTTTTCATATGTTATTGAGTAAGTGATTTGTTATGATTATTTAGTTACGATTTCTAAAGTTACAATTATAATAATTTTAAACATAAATACACATAACTTAAACATTCTAATAACAATGAACTATACTAGACAAACAGACTTTACAGACCTAAGAGAAACACTTAATAAGATTGACAATGCGACATCTAACAGCACGTTAACAGAAAGTGTGTACACGGAAAGTGTATTAACAGAGCGTGAAGTTTCTATTACTACATTGAACCGTTGGGCAAAGTACGCTAAAGACGTTGCTGATTATATGGGCAACCAACTTAGTAGCGGCGATACAGTTCCTACTACAATAGATTCATTCTTAAAGAATTCTGGGTTCGATGATGCAAAAAAACAAGAAATCATGGATGACCCGTACTACTTTAACAATATTAAGAAAGTTGCACTAGCAGTTAACAACAATGACCTTAACTCACTTGGTAGTACTGGTCCTAAGTCAGAAAGGGGTACTAGTTTTAGTGGTGGCGGCGATGCTACTGTTACAGGTAGAGAACGTCAAATTAAGTTAGACCCTGCACTAAGTAGCCTACGAACACTAGCAAAGGAAAAGGAAAATGCAAGCAACGCTACTGAATATTATTCTCCAAAGCCACCTAAAGACCTAGAGTTTGTATTGCACGGTGCAGAAGCTGACCCAATTGAATTAAGCGGAGCATTAGGCGACACAGTAGAAGCAACATGGGACGGCCAAACTGCAGACGAAATTAGAGCAGAGTTAGACCAAGTGTACAGCGGACGTGAAAATTGGGTAGATAAAACAAAATTCTCAGATGAATTTACTGCTACTGCTAAGCCATCTGATATAAAAACAAAGGCAGGCGACAATGCACAAACTGATGCTAGAGACCCATCAGGTCAATTAATTACAGACCCAGACGACGAAGGCATTAAAACACCAATGGATTGGGATATGGATGATATTGATGCACAGTTTAAAGAATTGGATAAAGATTACGATGCTGATCAAACAGCAAAAGACGAATTAAGAAAAGAAGTCCAAACTGATATCGATATGGAGAAGGACATTGCACAAGATAGTTCACGTGAGCAATGGGCAACAAACTTTAGTTCTATGTCAGACGAAGAATTTAAGAATGTTGACCACAACGCATTAATTAAAAAGTACGGCGACAATGCATTAGACGGTTACTTAGATAGTAAGTTCAATAGACGCGATAATGCATCTGTTAATGCAGTGGACGCAGAAATTAAAGACTTAAACAAAGCAATGGGAGATACTCCTGAGCCAGAAGCAATAGTTGAGCCTATTAAGCCCGTTGTTCCTAAAAAAGAAGTTAACTACGGTGCCATGACAGATGATGAGTACGAAACAGCGTACGACAAACGAATGGATGATATCATTGCTAAAGGATACGACACTGATAAACCAGAATGGGATGAAAAAGAATTCGACAAGGACATGTGGAAGCAATTGGGAAATCTAGATGCTACTCGTGCAACGCAAAAGAAAGACGCACAACAAGATACACGCATGGATTGGGATATGCGCAGAGCAGACGACCAATTTGCTAAACTTGATAAAGAAATTGCAAACAGAGAAGTAAAAGCAAAAGCAAACAAAGAAAAAGCAGAGATGTACAGATTGATGCGCGATGCTGACAAAGACCAAAAAGACATGGAACAGCAGTACGCTAAAGATAATCCAGAAGGTTTTGATAAGGTTAGTTCACAAGCAGGCAAAGCATGGGATGAGATTAAAAAGACAGGTTCTGAATTGGGCGATTACGCAGAACTAGGTAAAGTTGCAGATACTGTTACTAAAGGTGCTACCGATGCATATGATTATGCTACTAAAGGCGACTTAGAGAAAGATGTTACTAAAGCATCGGATTACGTTACTAAAGGCGGTGTTAATAAAGACATGTCGCGTTTAAAGAAATACGTTCAAAGTCCACAAGTAAGAAAGGATGTACAAGCAAAAGGCAAAGAACACAAAGCATACTTAGACCAAAAAGCGGGTAAGGTTAGTGATTACTTCAATGACGGCGAGTTCGGCAAAGATGTAGACGATGCTAGTGATTGGATAGGCAACCAATGGAATAGTTTATTTGGCGACGATAAGAAAAAATAATTTATTTACACTGCGTTGAGGAGGGCATGTGAGAAGATTAATGGGTTTGGCACTATATACATTGGGCGTGGTACTGTTTTGTACTATTGTCCTTCCAAAACCAGCACTAGCACTCGATGACATTGTTTTAGAGGAAAAAACACGAGAAGAATTACTAGCAGAGGATAGAGCACTTGAACTAGAATGGTTAAAAGAAGATTATAAAAAAATGGGATATGACATTGATGAGTGAAGAATTGGATATCCGAAATTAGACAAGATTACATCTAGTTCAAAAATATGTAAATTTATATAAAAGGGCTGTTTAATTACAGCCTTTTTTATGATAAATAGTACATGGAAAAACATTTTGTAAAAGTATTATTTGATTTGCATTGCGATTGGGAAGGTATTCCACCTGACTACAGAGTGTACGTTAACGATGAATTATTTTGTGAACGTACATTTAAATGGGAAGAACCTGTGTACTTAACAGAAATACTACAAGTAGAAGCAGTTCCTGGAAAATACAGGTTTACATTGGAGAAAGTCGGTCCACAGATAAGTACATTTAATATAGTAGATACACGCATTGAATACGGGCCAGGAAAAATAATAGATAAGCACACATTCGAAATACTAGAAGAATAAATTATGAAAATAAACGAAGTTACAAACAACGAACAATTAAATGAGTTTTGGCCACAAGCAGTAGCAGTAGCAGGTGCAGTTGGTAAAATTGGCAGTAAATTGCTTAGCAAAACTCCAAAGAAAACTCCAAAGTCCAACAAAGCAGACTTTGACGATATTCCATTGCCACAGAAAGTAACAGGCAAAGTACACACAGACCCTAAGATGGGCAATGTTACCAAATGGAAAAAAGACAGTAACTTACACTTACAAAGTAAATAATCTTATGAGAGCAATAGAATTTATTATAGAAGGAAAAGGACAACGTATCTACGGAGGAAACCAGTGGCCTCGGATGTCTAAACTTATAGCAACGGGAATTAATCGAGACCATACATTAAATAACGAACTTGCTAAGTCAGAAGACGGCCTTCGACAAGTAGCAGATCAACTTATTGCTATTGACCCATCACAAGGAAGTTACGAACCAGCAGTTGTTACGTGGTTCAGTAACGGAGAGTTTTTTGTAGGCGAAGATAGCGAAGGTATTACCGCATTACTTAGTCAGTTCGATTCATTGAAAAAACGTAAGAAACTACCACAAGGCCAAAATGATATTAACCGTTTGACAAAAAACCAGACAAGTGAAATTGTTAATAGTATTTTACAAGCAGATAAAGTTGCACAATTAGCAACACAAAAGGATATCAACAATAAAGAACGTTTTGCACGTGGCGAGAAAGCGAATGTAGACCGTGGCGAAGTTATCATCGATGAAGGTGGGTTTTTAGTTTTACAACCGCGTACAAAGGAACAAGCGAGAGAAGTATGTAGAATGCCACAAGGTTCAGTGTTTGCTAATAGCAACGCTTCGATTCCTGGAGAGCCAGCGGCTAACTTCTGCACAGCGAGTACTAATAATTTTGAGACTTATTCATCAAAAGGTCCATTTTATACCATTATATTAAATGATGGAGACCCTGCTAAGATGCGTGTGTTTCAATTTCAATATGAAAGTGACCAATTTGTTAATGAATCTGATTCTTCTGTAACAGATAAAGAAATTCGCATCTTATCGCAATACCCAGGATATACAAAGTTTCTTAATTCAATGATTGAAAACTACTACGATGAATATCTATAGATTACATTCTAATCCAAATGAGTTAA
>ERZ890953.1437-NODE-1437-length-11958-cov-3.900025_pt1 | contig 11958 bp, 9 predicted proteins | sample MGYA00521264_ERZ890953 | MGnify/ENA primary metagenome ERZ890953 (study PRJEB32303, sample SAMEA104408629) | aquatic metagenome | biome: Brackish water; feature: Chemocline; material: water | place: Baltic Sea | collected 2014-10-26T21:54:00 | depth 200 m ... | reverse complement strand
ACAACGATGTAGTAGGTTTTGCCGGCGGTCACTTCCATGTTCATGCCCGTGTCGCCAGAACCCAAGCAAGCAACCTCAGTGCAGTAGTTTTCCATGAGGCCGAGGTCGTGGTCCACGCCGCCGGTCTCTTCCATGGTGAGCATGAGGGTGTCGTCAACCGTGGCGGTGAAGGCGTAGATGACCTCCGGGCCAGCAGTTTCCCAGCTACCACAGGCAGACGCAATCACGTTGCTGCCGTCGGTGTTGTCCCCTTCCAGCACATCGTCGCAAACAACGTCCTGAACTGAAGAGCAGGTCTCTTCGGGAGGAACGCAAGCGAATTCGTCAGAGCAAACCATGCCGGTGTCGCAGGTACCGCAGCTACCGCCACAGCCATCATCGCCACAGACTTTGCCGTCGCAAGACGGAGTGCAGCAGACCCCAGCATGACAGACATCGTCGCCGGTGCAGCCACAATCCTCAGGGCAGTTGGCGCAGGTTTCCCCGCCTGCGCCATCCTGACAAGTAGCGTCGCCACAGGTGTCGGGCGCTGCCACACAACTGATGGGGTTCTCCCCGGAAGGATCCTCGGTAGCGGTGTCGCTACAGTCGTAGAAGCCGGCGTCCACGCTCCAACCGCAGGTCTTGTCTCCAGACGGGCAGTCGATGCAGTAGAGGGAACCGCCGTCGCACCACACCACTCGGTTGGTGTCGTCACAACAACCGATGGTGTTGATGTCACCGCAGTCGGTTCCACTGGGGGTGTCCAGGCCGAGACAATCCGTGGGATAGTCCGCCAAAGCCGGGGCTGCCGTCAGCATGAAGCTCACAGCCAGCAAAGAAAGTACGAGTCTTCTCATCGTGTCCTCCTAACAGATCACGTTATCAAGCTGAATGAGGGCACAGACTACTGAAACGGGCTTTCGAAGTCAACGGTATTGCGGGGCATGCGCGTCTCAAATGTGCATTTTCCTTGATTTTTGTTCAGCCTGTCCGGCTTTTTGTCTCACCGGCGGTTTGCTCCTACAATCGAAGACGTGCAAACCCGGGTCCATTTTTGGTTGAACAGACGGATCCAGGCGGAGTTGGAAATACAATGCAGACGGGACCCCTGGTTCAAATCGGCCGTTACGAGGTCAAAGACAAGGTCGCTTCCGGCGGTATGGCCACGGTGTACCGGGCAGTGCAAACGGGCATCGGCGGCTTTAGAAGCGTAGTCGCCTTGAAGGTCCTGCACCCCCACCTGGCCCGAGAGGACCAATTTCGAAAGATGTTCTTGGAAGAGGCTCGTATCGGTGCCCTGCTCCAACATCGCAACCTCTTGCCGGTTCTCGACTATGGGGAGGAAGAAGGGGTCTACTTCCTTGTCACCGAGTACTTCCCCTCCGATTCCCTCGAACAACTCATCAAAAAAGCCGGGAAGATTCCGCTCCAAGAGGCCCTCTACATCTTGGCCGAGGTCGCCGACGGGCTCGGTGCCCTGCACGAAGCCCGGGATCTCGACGACAAGCGGTTGGGTCTGATTCATCGGGACATCAGCCCGCAAAACGTTCTGGTGGGGACCGATGGGCGCCTCAAGCTCATTGATTATGGAATCGTCAAGAAGGACGACCCCACCGAAGAGACCCGCGCCGGAGTCGTCAAGGGAAAGTGCCGCTACATGTCTCCGGAACAAGCCGGGGGGGAGGAGCTTACCCCAGCTAGCGACATCTACGCGCTGGGGGTCGTCCTGGTCCGAATGCTCAGCGGAAAACGACCCCACGGAGAGGGAAGCACCGGGGAAATCATGGCGCGGGCCCGAACGGGGCTCGATCCAGAAGGGGAACTCAAGAGACTCAAGCTGCCGGAGAACGTCCGAGACATCATTCAGAAGATGTTGGAAAAGGAGCCCGGAAAACGCCACAAGAACGCTACCGAGGTGGTCCAGGAGGCAAGAAAGGCGCTGTCATCAGTCGCTTCACCATACGACATGCACTCCTTCCAAGGGTGGCTCACGCGTCAAAGCTCGCCACGAAAAAAGGGGGCAAAGGGCGCCCGCAAGAGTCCGGCAGCAAGTGGAAAGAAGGGCGACGTCGGCACTCGCCACCGGTCCTCCCTTCGAGCAGAACCCAGTTACATGGATACTCGTGGCATTCACCCAAAGTGGGTCTTCTTTGGATTGGCGGGACTCTTCGGCGTGGCGTTAATGGGTTACCTGATAAGTCAACTGGTTGGGTAGCCATTCTCTATCTGAGCCCGTGCCTTCTCTCTTTGTTTGTGGTACCTTCCTTCTATGGATAAAACACAATCAGAGTTCTGTTACAAGCCCTCCCTGGACGTCGCCATAGAGACCATCACCAACAAAGCCCGTCGCTTCTCGAAGGTGCAGGAGGTGGATGTCCACAACGCCCTTTTTTGTACAGTCGCCCGGGATATTGCCTCCCCCGTTGACGCGCCACCGGTGACCTGGGCCAGAAAGGACGGGACCGCCGTGGGAGAAAGCGGAGGACGCCCCTTCACCGTCGACGTGCGAACCGGAGAGCCCGTTCCAGAGGGCACTCAGGCAGTGATCCCCTCGGAGAACTACGACAAGGCAACCGCTCGAAAACAAATGGAAGCAGCGGTAGCCCGAGGTCGTCTGGAGCTGGTCGTCCCAGGTTCCGAGTATGCCAAAGGTGAAGCCCTGCTTCACAAAGGGGATGTATTCGACCTGCCTGCGCAGTCACAAATGCAATACCTGGACATCTACTCCGCAGTGGCGCTGGTGCAGCCCGCCCTGGACATCCTCGTTTTCTCAGACCAACCTCCTTCAAGTATTCCCGCTGCCACCTGGTTGTCCAACTTCGCTCGCTCATGGGGATTCAAGGATATTCGAACGACACTGGTCAAATCTGTGGCCAAAATCCCCACGCACCTCTCCCCGAGATCACTGGTCGTCGCCCTCTCCGATGGAGCCCCGGGACGCTACGCGGAAATGAGTCCTTTGTGGAACCCCTCCCAACCCAACGTGGAGTTGGACTTCTGGAAATGGCAACTCTATCCCTGCCGGCATGTTGGATTCGGCACCCTCGACGGTCACCCTCTGTTGATTCTCCCCGACGTCTTCTCGAAGACTGTGCTCTCATCCCTCGTCTTCTTCCCCGCATGGTGCCAAGCCCCTCTGGACATGCCCCTCCACGAGCAATCTTTCGAGCTTTCCCCGGAAATCCCCCTCGAATCGGGCTACCCCCGCATGGTTCCCGTTGAAGTTCGGCCAACCCCGTCCGGATTGAACGCCAGACAGTGCTCTTTGCTGGAGGCTTTCTCGGGAAAGGGGGTTCTTCGAGCCAATGGGTACGCTCTGGTAAGCGAAGAAGAGAAGAATTCCTCGTCAATCACTGTCACTCGGGCCCTTCGAGGGAGGTGGTAATGTCCAAACTGGAGCAGGTATTTGCTCGGGCCAGACAGGACAACGCTCGAGTGTTCTTCCCGGAGCTGGTCTTCGGCCACCCTTCGGTGAACCTGTCGCTGCAGGCGATGACGTACCTCTCCACTCTGCCCAACACCGTGCTGAAGGTTCCCACACCGGCCTGGGAGAACCATCCATCCAACACCAGCGCGCCCATCATCAAGGCCCACCAGAGGGCCATCTTGGAGGGATTCCACGCCGACCGCGTAGTGGAGGCTCTGGGCGCCTATCACCCCAACTTTCTGGTGGTCTACTCGGACGCCGTTCACGACGGAGTAGAATCCTTCCTGGAACGGTGCCGAGGCCGCGTCGACGGCCTCATCTTCGTGGAGGGACTGGCCGGGAAGGAGGTCGCCTTGGTGGAGAATGGGGTTTGCCCGGTAGAGACACTGCGACTGTCAAGGAAGTACGAAGTGGACATCGCCCGAATCGTCTACACTGGACATGAGGATACATTCGAAGAGCCGGTCACCAACGCTTCCGGCCTTATCTACCTGGCCTTGAACGACGCCCCCGACGGCCCCATAAGAGCGCTCCCCAAGATTCGCAAGGCTGTGGAGCGAATCAAGAGCATTCGTGATATTCCGGTAATGGCCGGATTTGGAATTAGCTCGCCAGAGGACGCCCGTGCTATCGCTTCCATCGAGGGCATCGATGGCGTCACAGTTGGAAGCTGGCTGTTTCGTGCATTGGACGAGGGTTTCAACAGCTTCAAAGCGGCGGTGAATGGCATCTCTTCGGCTCTCAGAACTTAGCCTGGCTCCCTTCGGTGATGAGTTTTCGTCCTCCTTCGGGTATACTGCCGCCCGCACCGTGGAGGGAATCATGCGAGACCGGGCAAGACAACTACTCGTGGTACTCTTTCTGATTGGCGGATGCTCTGGAGGCGGTTCGTCCGATTCCAACGACGTCCAGGACTCAGACCTGGGCACATTGGACCTGCGCGGAAATCCGGACGCAGCGGTGGAGGACGCCCCCATGGACATTCCGCTGCCTGACTTCGTGGAAGAGCTGTGGCACCCGGACTTCGCAACCTCGGACGACCTCGAAGAGGTGGTTCCCACCGTCGGGTGCGGTTTCAAGTATTCCTTTGCTCCCTGGCCTCCTTTTGAAGACTACTACGACACTCCGAAGTCGACTCCCCGGCGAGAGGGAACGGGCTCGGTGGACTACATCGCCCACGCCGAGGCACCGCCGGAGAGCACATACATCGTCAAAGCTCCCGGAACTCGAGGGGAGATCGTCATGCCGGCCTATCAAGACAACATGCCCCTTTTCGAGCGGGGGGAATTCTGGGGGCCAGCAGAAACCCGGTGCTACGAATTCCCAACTGGCCCCGTGGACCTCACGGAAGCAGAAGCCCACTACCTGTACAAGCGCATTGCACAGTGGACCACCGGAGCGACGGTGAACGACGAACCTGGCACACGCTGGGTTGTCGGGCTTCGAGGGACGTCTCCGGGGATGTTTGAATGGAACGGAAACATGGCCAACCGTTTCAACGACACGCTGGTTCTGGCATGGCGGGATGAAGACAATACCCCCCACGTCCTTGAGTTTCCGGGACACACAGACACGGGAGCCTACGACTTCGGCTACCACGCCAGTTCTTCTCTGTGGCCCAACCGCCGCTACCCTTATGCGTGCGGCTGGCACAAGAGCTACAACGCTTTGCGCATCCAGATCGATGGCTACAAAGTTCGCGACGATTCAAACAAGAACGGACACTGGGACAGCGACCGGAACGGTTGGCTCCCCGGTTTGTTCGAGGACGAAGACCACTTCCGGGCCGGAGGAGCTCACAACATTCATGTCGCATCGGTGGACTCTCCCCTCTCCACCGCTTCGGTGGACGAGCACTCTGCGGGATGCCAGACGATCCCCGGGATGGCAAATTGGACCCGATTCATCACCACCGTATGGACCTACGAGGGAGCCCCGGTGGACTATTTCCTGGTGGACGCCCGGGACATCGATCCCAACGTCTGGGCCCCCTGCCAGCCCGACGGTTCCCATTCCTGTCCCTATCGAATTGCAGCCCTTCCGTTCGCTGCAGCGGGGAACACGACCGGCTGGCCGGTGAGCGAATTCGACCTGTACAACTGCTCCTTCACCGATCAGAGCGGTCCCGAAGTGGTCTACCTGTTGACTCCCCAGGAAACCACCCTGCTTCAAGCGACTCTGGATGATGACCCCGACGATTCCGGACCCGATGTGGACGTTCATCTGCTCATGTCCGATGACCCGCTGGACTGCCTGACCCGCGGCAACGTGTCCTTGGAAGAAGAGGTTCCCCCGGGGCGCTACTTCATCGTCGTCGACACCTACGTGGAGAACGGACTGGAGATGTCCGGCACCTACCAACTGACGGTGGAGGGAGCAAACGCTCCCGATGCCACGGAGTGACCGCATGACTCTCGAGATCCACCCATCACTGGTTGAGCTTCGCAGCAAGGTGGACGACTTCATGGTGCGTGTTCAATCTCAATATCCCCGGGACATGGCCTGCCAGGCAGGTTGCAGCTCCTGCTGCCAGGGTGGACTATCGGCCTTCCCGGTGGAAGCCGGCCCCATGATGGCCGCAGTGGAATCGCTTCCAAGAGAGCTTCGAGACGTGGTTCGCAAGCAAAGCGAAGACGCGGCCCACTGCCCGTTTCTTGTGGATGAAAACTGTGTCATCTACGATCAGCGACCGGTCATCTGCAGGACTCAGGGACTCCCCCTGCTGCTGGAAGACGGCTCGGTGGACTCCTGCCCGCTGAATTTCACCAAAGCCGGCCAACGGGACGCCCTCCCTCACGAAGACGTCTTGAATCTGAAGAGTCTCAACTTCCTGCTGTCGATGTTGCACAGCGTCCACGTTCGCCAGAGCGGCCAAGCGGACCGGCGGATCTCCTTCTCGGAAATTGCGGGCTGAATCACTGTTTGCGAAGTTGGAACGCCTTGCTGGTTGATCTTTCCTTCCCATAGGGTAAAAGGGAATTCGAATAGATGGACGATTGGAGGCTGCTATCATGCGCAATGTACTGTTTGGACTTCTGTGGCCGGTTCTCCTCCTCACCACCCTTTCCTGCGGCGGTGGAGACTCGGTCAAGCAAACCAATGACGGGCCAACGGACAGCCAGGTCAGCATGGACACGGACACGAGCGGTGACACAAACCCGCAGTCCGACAGCATCGTCATTGCAGACCACACCGCTCAAGACACCGATCTTTTCATCCCATCGAAGCCCAACCCGGGCGAGTTCGGAGCCCCTTGCACCTCCAACGAGGATTGCATCAGTGGCTACTGCATTGAGGGACTCGACGGCTATATCTGCACCAAATTGTGCACCGAGGAGTGCCCCACAGGTTATGACTGTGTGGGGCTGAATAGCGGGCCTGACCTGGTCTTCATCTGCGTCCCCATTATCGACCGAAGCTGTGAAGCGTGCAACTCGGACTTCCACTGTGCGTCAGGGCGTTGCGTCTCCTTCGGCACAGCAAGCTACTGCCTGTCACCCTGCGAAACCAACGACGATTGCAACGCCAACTACTCTTGCCAGAACAAGACGTTGGAGAGCGAGGAAGTGGTCCCCCTGTGCGTTCCCACGTCGGGCACGTGCGAGTGCGTGCCGGAGAGTTTGGGATTGGAGAAAGCCTGCAAGAAGTCCACGGGCACCGCTGTGTGCTACGGGGTCCAGTTCTGCGAGGCTGAAGGATGGGGAGGTTGCCAGCTTCCCACCGAGGTCTGCGACGGGAAAGACAACGATTGCAACGGTTGGGTCGATGACCCCTGGCTGAATCCGGCCTCCGGACGCTACGAATCAGACGAACATTGCGGTGCCTGCAACAACTCTTGCGTGAACATGGCAGCGTCCCACGCCTTCGGAAAATGCAACGAAACGGCTCCGGTGCCGAATTGTGTTTGGAGTTGTGACGACGGCTTCTTTGACGTCAACAACAACCCCACAGACGGATGCGAATGCGAGTTCCTGGCCACATCAGACGACCCCGACGTGCCGGGAGATGACAACTGCGACGGCATCGATGGAGTGGTCACCGACGGCGTCTTCGTTGCCAAGAGTGGCCTCGACGGTGCCCTGGGAACAATGGAAGATCCCCTGGGAACCATCCAGGCAGGAATTGAGAAGGCGTTCTCCACCGGAAAGAGCAACGTCTATGTGGCCACCGGTGTGTACTCTGAGTCCATCGAACTGCAACCGGGAGTGAACGTCTACGGCGGATACAACGCCCAATTCGACTCTCGGGACACTAAGGCCAACCAGACGGCACTCATGGGACTCCCTTTCACCGATGCGCTCCCCGGCACAGTGAACGCATTCTCCATCAGACAAGCCAACACCGTCTTCTCCGGCTTCTGGATCTTCGCTGCCGACGCCGTAGTCATCGGGGACTCCTCGTACGGCGTCTACCTTCGAGATTGCGACGCCCACTTGAAATTCAGAAACAACTGGGTGGTCGCTGGAAACGGCCGAGACGGCGAGGCCGGAGTGGATGGCATCGACGGCATCGACGGCATCAGCGGCGTTCAGGGATTGGATGCTTACGACACCATGGAGGAGACCTGCTCCAGTTCCCTTTGGAACATCGGAGGAGGAGGGGGCGCCCGGGTTTGTGGAAGCACGGACGTTTCGGGGGGACAAGGGGGCACGGCCATCTGTCCCGACAATGACGAGTCGGGAGCCCAGCCCCGCTCAATACCCTACGACCAGACACAACTCGCCAACGAGTGGGGTCAAGTGGGCGACGGTCCCATCGGCGGAGACGGAGGGCAACCCGGCTACGACAGCCTGATTCACGACGGCTCTTCATCCAACTGCGGCATCTGCAATGTTCCAAAAACCCCCGACGCCAGCCAGTTCCTCCCAACCCTGGGACAGGATGGACACGACGGGGCGTCGGGAACCGATGGGGCCAATGGTCCTGGCTGCCACGACAGCGCAGGGACGGTTATCGGCAACTTCTGGGTGGGCTACCAGGGAACCAACGGAACCAGTGGTGGGCCCGGTAGCGGTGGCGGTGGAGGGGGCGCCGGGGCCGGAGTGGAGACGCTCAATTGCTCTGACCACACAGCCATCCTCTTCACCGATATCGGGGGAAGTGGGGGAGGAGCAGGGTCGGGAGCCTGCGGAGGCACCGAAGGCTCGGCGGGGAAGCCCGGCGGGGGCTCTTTCGCCATCTTCATGGTGGCCACTACAACCCTGGAATCTTTGCCGGAGGTGAAGGGGAACACGGTGCAAACGGGGTTTGGCGGAGACGGCGGGGACGGCGGAAACGGCGGCGTGGGCGGAGACGGTGGCTCGGGTCGCCCGGGTGGAGCTTCCGGTGAGGCCGACCCCAGCGCTTGGTGTGCCGACGCGGGCGGACACGGTGGAGACGGCGGCAGAGGAGGACACGGTGGCGGAGCTGGCGCAGGATGTGGCGGTCCTTCCTTTGCGGTGTACCTGTCAGGTGCGGCCCCCGCTTTGGCGGGAGACTATCTCTTCGACAACGAATATGTTCTTGCTGGAGACGGTGGTTATGGAGGGCAAGGGGGGAAATCCCTGGGCAACGACGGAGAGTCGGGTCTCGATGGGGCAACGGGAAAAGCCAACTTCTAAGCAGCACCCCCCTTTGAGCCCTCTTTCGAATTTCAGTCGGCAGATTTGAACGTCGCCTGACCCATGCTGAGAACCAACTTCCCCTTCGGATTTTCCAAAGCAAACTGAACCGTGTCCCCTTCCTGACGCGTCTTCAGCGTGAGCTCCTGACCGGGGTACGCCGGCTTGGCAAAACGCAATGAAATCGATGCCAATCTCGTGGGATCACCGCCTCCATAGCAGTTCACCAACTCGGCGGTGGTCCGAGCCATGACGCACAGCCCGTGGGCGATACACCCCTTAAAACCGCTCAACTTCGCAAACCATGGAGTGGTGTGGATGAGGTTATAGTCCCCGGAAGCCGCCGCGTAGCGGCGGGGTTGATCTGGGGAGATGGAATAGGTCGCAATGGTCTCCAAGGGCGGGGGATCCGCCTTCTTCGACGACTTCTTTGAACCCTGCGAGGGCTTCTTGCCTCGAATGAACATCGTTCCACGCCCGGTGACTACGGGTTGGCCGTTCTCTTCCAATCCGACATCGATGTCCACAAGCTCCCCGGTGGAGATGTCCCGGACTCCGGCAAATCGAGCATAGGCGTCAAGCTCCATTCCCACAGTCAACGGTTTATGGAAGGTGAAGGACTGTTCGGCGTGGACCAACCGAAGGAGGTTCGCCCCGAGGTCCTTGTGCAGAATGGACCATTCAAGGACGTCTCGAAGAAGCTTTGAGGCATACAGAGGGGGAACGGGCGCACCCGCCTTGTCGAAGTAATTGGGGTTTGCATCTCCCGACGCCATGGCATAGGCCAACGCCTCTCCGTGAGTCACAATCTCCCCCGTCTTTCGAACCCCTTGACCAGCAAGCTCTCGATTCACTCCAGACCTGGTTGCATTGGCCAGCACGCGCATCCCTCGAGCAAAGCCCGATTTCTTTGTAAAGGTCGATTCAGTCATGGTCTCTCCCGGTGGCGGTTCCCTGTCCTCCGTTTGTAGATCATCCCGAGTTGGAAGGCAATGGCTTGTTCTGGGAACCCAAAGGTGCCATAATTCGGGGTCTTTAACGGAGGAGATGTGCTCCATGGCGGACCCGGCAACATTGCAACTGGCAGAGTTGAGAAAACGTCTGGAGCAACGCACCGTTCCTCCGGTGGTGCTCTACCACGGAGATTCTCCGACGTTCTTGAAGAAGGCCCTGGCCATCACCCTGGAAGTGCGCCTCTCGGCGAAACAGCGCTCCTTGAATTCTGAGACGTTGGACGGGAGGGCGACCTCCCCCGAAGAATGGTTGATGCACGTCAGAACGGCGGACATGTTCAGCGTGGGCAGAGTGGTCGTAGTGGAAGACACCGACGCACTCTTTGCAATCAAATCCAAGAAGGGCAAGAAGGACGACGACGGCCCCTCTCCCGAAGTGGAGGCGCTGCGCAACTACCTCACCGGTCCCGATCGTCGAAACCTGCTGGTTTTGACAGCAGCCAACGTGGACAAGCGCTCTCGAATGTACAAGGCGCTGCAAACCAAAGACGCCATCTTTGACTTCTCCCCCTTAACCAATGCAAACGAAGTGGCCCGATTCATTGCCGATCTCTTTCGGCGGCGGGGCTATGAAGTAGAGCAACGAACCGTGTCCTTCCTGGCTGAATCCCTTGGAAACTCGGTGGAAGCCATTGTGTCCGAGGTGGAGAAGCTCATTCAACACTCCGAGAATTCCAGCCGCATCTACCACAACGATGTCGAAGACATGGTTCAACGCCTCAAGGGGCACAAGATATGGGACTTCACCGGCGCGGTAATGACCCGCAACACGGCGGAGTCACTGGTAATTCTGGGGAGGCTGTTTGACGCCCTCATCGACAGCGACCGAAAGATCTCCAAAGATGCCCTTCCGTTAATGTTGGTGACCAGCCTCGAGCGCCCCTTCCGGCTGGCTGCCACAACCCTGGATCTTCTGGAACAGGGGGCCTCAGAGGGTGAAATAGCGAAGGCCATCGGGTGCTCGCCAAAGGCTGTGTATTTCCGAATTCGGGAGGCCCGTGCTTTCACGATGGAGGAGATCGAGGTGGCGATGTCCCGATTGAGAAATGTCGACCGAATGCTCAAATCTACATCGGTGCCTCCTCGCCTGCTGCTGGAGCAATTCGTCGTGGATGTCACCTTGAGAAGGTGACCAACAGATAGGAGGAAGATAGGATGTCCAAGACAATCGGTTTGATCCTGAGCGGTTCCGGCGTAAAAGACGGTTCAGAGATTCATGAAGCCACCCTGGCCCTGCTGGGACTCGTCAAGAGAGGTGCGAACATCGTTTTCATGGCGCCGTCGGGAAACCAGTCTCGGGTCATGAACCACGCCACCATGGAAGAAGTTGATGAGACACGCTCCATGCTCGTCGAGGGGGCCCGAATCGCCCGAGGGGAGATCGTTCCCATCTCAGACGTGGACCCGTCGACCCTCGATGGGTTGATGATTCCAGGTGGATTCGGCGCTGCCTTGAACCTCTCGACCTTTGGAACCAAAGGACGAGACATGACGGTTCATTCCGATGTGGAAGGGATCATCAACAAGCTGCTTGACGCTTCAAAGCCCATCGCTGCCTTGTGCATAGCGCCTCCCATTCTTGCCCGGGTATTCCAGAACCGAGGGGGAAAAGGGGTCAAGCTCACCATCGGAAACGATCCCGCCACAGCAGCAGAGCTTGAGGCAATGGGGGCAGTTCACGTCGAATCCACTGCATCGGAGTTCGTCGTCGACGAGTCGCACAAAGTCGTGACCACCTGCGCCTATATGCTGGCTTCCGATATCGCCGAGTTGAACATTGGAATCGACAAGGCCTGCCAGGCCCTCATGGAGCTGGCCTGACTCCCGCCTACAACTGAACCGTGAACTCCACACCGAAGTTCAGGAAATAGCCCGAAGTATCCACGACCCCCCTTGCGTGAAAGCCGCCCAAGTCGTCTTGGAGCCCCACCTTGTT
>ERZ890953.1435-NODE-1435-length-11968-cov-4.869386_pt1 | contig 11968 bp, 13 predicted proteins | sample MGYA00521264_ERZ890953 | MGnify/ENA primary metagenome ERZ890953 (study PRJEB32303, sample SAMEA104408629) | aquatic metagenome | biome: Brackish water; feature: Chemocline; material: water | place: Baltic Sea | collected 2014-10-26T21:54:00 | depth 200 m ... | reverse complement strand
CATCATTTCTCAAGATCGTGAAATGTTATACTCACGTATATTTTTTATTAATTTTGTTCGAATTATTTTATTTCTCTATTTCTTTCTATTTCATACAAACGTATTTTGTCAAACCGATTATGAATTCTGGTTTGCTGCACCAGCCATTACAACCCAAACCATCCCGCCAAGTTCAGTCATTGTAACTCAATTAAATCAACCCATTTGTTTGTATATTACAACGGCTGAAGGCCCGGCAATGGTAAAAATCGAGCAACCCGCAAATTCATCTTTCATTCCCATCGTTATAACGGTTACAAATGATTCTGCCAAAGCAGTCAATCTTACACCTTTTCTGAATATCATCGAAAATAAACCCGCAGATACAATTTTAAATTACGGAGTGAGGATAACTTCAGATAAAAGGATTAGTGCGATTTATGAAGTACAATCTCCTGAGAATGCAGCAACCTATACATTATATGGGAAAAATGCTCTTGGTTATGAATTTATTATTCCTTCCCAAAAACATTTTTCTAATTTCCCGTTCTGCAATCCACCGGCAAGAAATGTTTTTGATATTGTAGCTACCGAAGATTCAACTATTGTTCAAATTATTCCCTCAAAAGACATTGTAGGTCATATTGCTAACGACACTTTTTCTGTTGTATTGAATCGTGGACAATCATGGAGTGGGAAAGCTGTATCAGGAGACTCCACTGACCATATTGGGGGCACCATGGTTTTTTCCAATAAACCAATTGCTGTGACAGTAACAGATGATATGGTATTCATCCCAAACACCGAACTAAATGCTTTTGATGTTGCCGGGGACCAGATTTTGCCCCGGAACATAGCCGGGAATGACTTTATAATAAGGGAACCATATGAATTAATTCCATTTCACTCCAGGATAATGGTTTACGCATATGAAGATTCAACTGCTATAACCTATAACGACAGTATAAATATCCAGAGTTTGATAATAGACAGAGGAGAATCTGCGGAATTTATTTTTCCAACTTATGGTAGTCTTCCATACGGGAATGTTGCATATATACATGCGAACAATCACATTCTTGTATCCGAGTTCACTGGTGCACCGGGTATTAACTCGCCACAAGCATCATTTTGTATGATTTCTCCTATAGTTTGTGGCCTTTCCAAAAGAGTAACATTTACACAGACGCCTCCTTCCGGAAATTTATTTCAGTTCAAATTCTTTCTGTTTACAAAAAATGGAAACCAAGGAAATTTCACATATAAACCCTCTTGGATAGCGATTCCTCCATCGGCATTTAATCCAGTACCAGGCACCTTTGGCGAATGGGTATCTGCAGAAAGTGGCGGGTATGGAAATTTTCCAATGTATCTTACAGTTCAAATAGAAAATCCGGAATCATTTCAGCTATCAGCCATTTCTTGGGATTTCGGAGCAACCAATGCACATTTCAGTAAATACACATATTTTTCTGATTTTAGTTCTCTAAATCTTGGTCCGGATATAGCTATCTGTCCTAGTGATAGTGTATTACTTGATGCAGGTTATGGACGTAGCTCTTACCTCTGGAGTACGGGTGAAACATCTCAGACCATCTGGGTTTATAGTCCGGGAACATATTGGGTGAACACAACAGAGCCAGACTGTAACCTTATGGATACCATATTAATTTCTTATTATCCATTAATTCCTATCAATCTTGGACCAGATAAAATTATTTGCATTGGAGATAGTATTCAATTAGATGCTGGTACAGGAAGGAATTGGTATTTATGGAGTACAGGAGATACCACCCAAACAATTTGGGTTCAGAATTCAGGATTATACTGGGTAAGCGTTCCAGATGGGGATTGTATTTTATCGGATACCACTGACATATCTCAAACACCCACACCATTTATTACAAATGTTCCCCTTGTAAAATCGATCTGTTCTGGTGAAGCAACTAATATTCCACTGACTTCCAACCTCTCTGGAACGAACTTCTTATGGACTGCAACAGGTTCCTCTCCTTTAATTTCTGGATACGGTCCCGGAACAGGTGATACCATTGACCAAGTCTTGACTAATACTGGATCTATCTCTGAAACTGTGACCTACACGATTACTCCGTCCATAGGGAATTGTGAAGGAGATTCGGTTGAGTATGTTGTCACCGTAACTACAGAAGATTCGGTGCTGGTTTATATTTCAGCTTCAGATGACTCTATCTGTCAGGGAACACAAATATCCTATGTGGCAACTCCAACTCATGGAGGATCTGCACCGAGTTATCAATGGAATGTCAACGGGATCAATCAGGGCACTAACAATTCTGTATTTATTTATACTCCTTCAAATCATGACACGGTTTGTTGCATCCTGACCTCTTCAGATACCGTTTGCATCTCCAACAATCCGGCTACTTCTAACGAGATCATCATGACTGTTTATCCTGATTTGCCGGTAACTATTTCTATTTCCACGACAAATAATCCGGTATGTGAAGGAAGTAGTGCAATATTTACAGCCTTAACAAGTAATAAAGGAACTTCACCTGATTTTCAATGGGTTGTCAATGGAAATCCTTTAGGTGCCAATGATTCAATATTTGCATATACCCCTTCAGATGGAGATCAGGTATACTGCATTTTAACTTCAAGTGAACAATGTACATCCAAAAATCCCGCTACCAGCGATACGATTACCATGGTAGCCAATCCTTTGGTACCAGTTGGAATTTCGATCTCCGCTTCGAATAACCCAGTATGCGAAGGATTATCCGTTAGCTTTACCGCAACACCAGTCAATGGTGGTGTAATGCCAGCATATCAGTGGCAAGCAAATGGAATCAACGTCGGAACCAACAACCCAGATTTGACATTCAATCCAGATGATGGGGATCTCGTGACCTGCACTCTGACATCAAATGCAGAATGTGTCACAAATAATCCGGCTACATCAAACGCCATCGACATGTCTGTTGGAGAGTCGCCAGATGTCAATTTTACTGTCTGTTTTGACACGATCACTACCTTAAACGCCAAGCCATTTAAACTCAAAGGAGGTATCCCGCTGGGAGGAACCTACTCAGGACCAGGGGTAGATCAGATAACTGGTTATTTCAATCCGTCTATTGCGGGTGTTGGATTGAAAACAATAAGCTATTCTTACACGAATCTGTTTAACTGCAGCGATAATGATGTTAAATCAATATCTGTGATGAATCCTGCGTCTTTTTCCTGCGGAGATTCCCTTACAGACATCCGGGATAACAAAAAATATCCAACCGTTCAAATCGGAAGCCAGTGCTGGCTGGCGGTGAATTTGAATCACGGCCAGCAGATCGGTGGATCATCAGTCCAGAGGGACAATTGCCTGGGGGAAAAATATTGTTACAACGATCTTCCGGCTAACTGCACGCAATACGGGGCACTCTATCAATGGGATGAACTGATGTGTTATGAAGATACAGAGGAGATCCAAGGGCTTTGTCCTCCAGGATGGCATGTGCCATCTGAGACAGATTGGAACCAATTATTTGCTGTATATCAGAGTAACGCCTTTGCCGGTAGCCCTTTGCTTTACACGGGGTATTCAGGATTTAATGTCGTATTAGCAGGCGTTGAATTTTTCAACCAAAGCCATCGGTTCGTTGATTTTGCGTCAATTATGTGGAGTTCAACGTCTCATGGTCCTTATAAGGCATGGGGTCACGGACTGAACGAATACAATTACTCCGTTTCATACTATCCCAGCTATCGGTCTAATGCATTTTCGGTGCGATGTGTGCGGGAGTGATCTATTCTGCAAGCCCGAAGAGGGGCTTGCAGCCAAGAACCGCCCGGTGCATAATCGAGTAGGCGGCCGGTGAGCAGAAAAGCCCACCGGTACACCTCTCACACCACCGTACGTTCGGGTCACGAATACGGCGGTTCAAACACCATCAACGTTTATCAAGATAGTATTCCAGAAAAGAGACATAGCCTCTGCGTTTCAAGCGGTCGAGAGTGATAGTCGTGACGAGAATCGGACTGCACGAGACAGCCCAGCCTCCCATTCTGCTGTACGCCCATTGCCAGGCCATATCATTGGGAACCCCCAGACGGGTCAGATTCTTTGCCCGTCTACGAGGCTTCTTCCAATGATGCCAAATGCAATAACGTAGCCGGTTTCTCACCCAGCCATCCATCGTTTTCAGTTTACCGAAGATCGAGGCCGGTTTGAAGTAGTTCAACCACCCACGCATGAGCAAGTTTAACCGTGCGATGCGTTCGTCGAAACTCGCCGGAATCGTTTTCCGGGTAATTTGTGTGATTTTGTACTTCAACTCTTCCCAACTGGATTCTGATACCACCAATTGGTACTGGCCTCTGACTCCTCTCTGGTAACTTGATTCAAACGCAAATCCAAGATACTCATATTGGAGTGGCCGGCGAATTGCGCTTTTCTTCTCGTTTACCAGTAAGTGGAGCCGGTTTGCGATAAACCCGGTGATCCGGCGTTTAACCCTGTGCGCTGCCCGGGGCGTTTTGACGAATACGCTGAAGTCGTCGGCGTAACGGACAAATCGGAGACCCCGTTCTTCCAATTCCTGATCCAATTCGTTTAAAACGATATTGGACAGTAACGGGCTTAACGGACCTCCCTGTGGTACACCTTTTCTTCGCTTCTGCAATTTTCCGTCAATCTCCAGCGGACTGCGCAAGTATCGCCAGATCAACCGTAAAACCAATGAATCCCTGACTTTCCTTTTGATCAGAGTCATCAGGTAGTCGTGGTTCACTTCATCGAAGAAATTCTTCAAATCAATGTCTCCGATGCACCGGTGTCCCTGATTGATGTACGTCAGAGCCTGTTGGATCGCCTGTGTGGCACTTTTTCCCGGCCGAACCGAGCGAAGCGAGCTCACGAACACCAATGAAATAAAAATATTTGTGAGTAAACCCATAACTGTATTCCGAGAACTCCGGGTCAAACAACGGACTTAATTCCTGATGGATCGCCTGCTGGATCATCCGGTCGAAGGTCGTAGGAATTCCCAGCAGCCGTTCTCCCCCATTGCGCTTGGGAATCTTTACTCCCAGTACTGCATTGGGTTGGTATATCCCGGCTTCCAGTGCGTCCTTCAATCTGTCCCAGTGATCCTGCAGAAAGGGTTTCAGGTCATCAATCCTGATGCCGTCAACACCAGCTGATCCTTTGTTACGGACTACTTGTTCATAGGCCGCTCTCAGGTTCTCTTTGCTTAGAATTCTGGTTAACAAGTCCATCTTGTTTACTGTTGTGCAGCAGTTTCCGGTGATGTTGCTCCCGGCCTGAGTACCCTCGTTTAGCGCCGGTATGCACGGTCATTCAGATTCCGCTGCGGTGTTTGTTCAGACCTTCGCTCTTTCCGTGAGACCATCAGTAGATCTGTTACGGCTCGTTTCCGGAGTTACTATGTCCTCGGCTGACTTCCCGGTTGCCCGGGATCTCCCCTGGTAAGAGCATCTTCCTTTGACCAATTCCTGCCGGATCTACATTACAGAATCTGCTGCTTCTTGCCTTGGGACGTCGACAGGCTGTGATGTCTCATCCGTTCTGTAATGCCTCCTATCCGGTTCATGTTCTTCAGTACCGGTCTTTGCAGTCCCGCTTCCTTCAGATCAGGCCTCACGGCCTGCACCCTTGCGGCTTGCTAACGGTTCGGGGCGTCACCCCCGCCCGTAAGGGACTTCCACCCTCTGGAAAATTTCACACCCTTCGTATCAGTCTCAGATAAATTTGTATTTTTAAACTTTTTATCGAGCCTGCGGAGGGTGTGCGCTGCATGCTCATGCAGGGCACACACAAGCTTGCAGCCGAAACCATGCAGGCTAAGTGATTCAAAGTAAACGGAATAGAGATTTATTCATGAAGAAACGAATACAAATATTTCACCAAGTAATCCCTGCACGTCGGCTGCAAGCCGACCGTTATGCCTCAAAAATATTAGCCATATTGTCAAGCATCCAAGTTTTTCGTATATTTGATAAAACTTTATCATATGATCCGCTATACTGACAGAATAATAATAAATCCAAACATTAGATTTGGCCGGCCTTGTGTAAAAGGAACCAGGATTTCAGTTTATGACATCCTAAGCTGGTTAGCATCTGGAATGAGTAACGATCAAATAGTTAAAGACTATCCAGAGTTGAAATTAGAAGATATCAAAGCATGTCTTGCTTTTGCTGCCGATAAAGAACATAAACTTCGTGTGGCTTAATGAAACTCCTTTTTGATCAAAATATCTCCTTCAGAGCAGTTAAGGGATTAAAGAATGTTTTTCCCGAGGCAAAACAAGTGTGCGAACTTCATCTTGAGAATTCTACCGACCGTCAAATCTGGGAATACGCAAAGAATGAGGGATATACTATCGTTACTTTCGATTCTGATTTTTTCGACCTCACCCTGTTATTAGGGATCCCACCAAAAGTGATCTGGTTAAGATTCGGCAACTCATCAACGGATAATTTGATAAATATTTTGCGTGAAAACCAAAACCTTATTCGAGAATTTATAGAAAACCCAGATTACAGTGAAGTTGGTTGTCTGGAGTTAAGTAAAGATATTTTCGAGGCATAACAAACCAGCAGCCGATCAGGTTGAGCGAATGATTCAAAGCTGGCAATTTACCATCTTTAAAATGAAAAACGAATACTAGCGGAATACCAGGCAAATCCAGCCCGGCAGCTGCTGGCAGGCCGTTACCAACCAATTTTTAGAAAATATGTGAAAAGTCTTTGAAATTCGCTTAATTGTACTTATATTTGTACACTATACCGTACGCCAAAAAGAAATAAAATGTTAACAGCAACAATTTCAGATTTTAGAAAGGATATCAAACAGTATCTGGATCGAGTAACGAAGAACTTTGAAACATTGATAATTAACCGGGGAAAAGATACCGGGGTTGTCATTATTTCATTGGACGAATATAATTCGTTGACGGCTACCCAACATGAATTATCATCCCGGGTTAATGAACAAAGGTTAGATTCAGCCATTGATAAGCTTTCCAAAGGGCAATCATTTCAAAAAAACCTGATTGAATCATGAAATTAGTTTTCGTTGATGAATCATGGGAGGATTACATCTATTGGCAGAAAACCAATAAAAAGATCCTGAAAAAAATAAATGAGCTGTTTAAAGATATCGCCAGACAGCCATTTGAAGGCCTTGGAAAACCAGAACCACTAAAATATAAATATAAAGGATATTGGTCACGTCGAATTGATAGTGAACACCGGTTGATTTATCGGGTTAAAAACGATGAAATTCATATAGCCAAATGCAGGTTTCATTATGACTAAAATGAAAAATCGGTTGGTAATCGAGTAGGTGGCCGGTGAGCCATACAGCCCACCGGTACACCTCTCACACCACACGATCCTTCGACAAGCTCAGGATAAACTCCCGGGTCACGTACCGGGCGGTTCAAACACCATCAACGTTTATCAAGATAGTATTCCAGAAAAGAGACGTAGCCCCTGCTTTTCAAGCGACCGAGGGTAATCGTCGTAATGAGAATCGGGCTGCATGAAACAGCCCAGCCTCCCATCCGGCTGTACGCCCACTGCCAGGCCATTTCATTGGGAATCCCTAGCCGGATCAGATTCTTGGCCCGTCTGCGGGGTTTCTTCCAATGATGCCATATACAATAGCGCAATCGGTTTCTCACCCAACCGTCCATTGTCCTCAGTTTACCGAATATCGAAGCCGGTTTGCGATAAACCCGGTGATCCGGCGTTTAACCCTGTGCGCTGCCCGGGGCGTTTTGACGAATACGCTGAAGTCGTCGGCGTAACGGACAAATCGGAGACCCCGTTCTTCCAATTCCTGATCCAATTCGTTTAAAACGATATTGGACAGTAACGGGCTTAACGGACCTCCCTGTGGTACACCTTTTCTTCGCTTCTGCAATTTTCCGTCAATCTCCAGCGGACTGCGCAAGTATCGCCAGATCAACCGTAAAACCAATGAATCCCTGACTTTCCTTTTGATCAGAGTCATCAGGTAGTCGTGGTTCACTTCATCGAAGAAATTCTTCAAATCAATGTCTCCGATGCACCGGTGTCCCTGATTGATGTACGTCAGAGCCTGTTGGATCGCCTGTGTGGCACTTTTTCCCGGCCGAACCGAGCGAAGCGAGCTCACGAACACCAATGAAATAAAAATATTTGTGAGTAAACCCATAACTGTATTCCGAGAACTCCGGGTCAAACAGCGGACTTAATTCCTGATGGATCGCCTGCTGGATCATCCGGTCAGAGGTCGTTGGAATCCCCAATAACCGTTCTCCCCCATTGCGCTTGGGAATCTTCACTCCCAGTACCGCTAGGGGTTGATAATTGCCGGCCACAAGTTCTTCTTTCAACCTTTCCCAGTGTTCCTGCAGGTAGGGCTTCAAGCGATCGGTGCCGGATCTACAGGACAAACACTTTCCCTATTTAATGGGATTGGGACGTTGACAGGCTGTGCTATCTCATCCGGTTTGTCATGCTTCATATCCGGTTTATTCGCAATATTGTCTATTTCATTTGTGCTCATGAGCTCGCTTTGTTTGGTTCTGTTCGTCAGTACCAACCAATGCAGTCTCACTTCCTTCAGCGTATACCTTACGGTAAGCCGCCTTATGACTTGCTAACGGTTCGGGACGTCACCCCCGCCCGTAAGGGACTTTCACCCTCTGGAAATTTACCACCCGTTGGATACGCCTCAATTAAATTTGTATATTTTTATCGAGGCTACGACGGCGTTAAGGGCACTTGGTAACACAACTAAAGATTGACCAGAATAAAAATTTTCATTACAACTTGACAATTGTTAACTATATGGTTAACTTTGCATAATGAAAAGGAAGATGATTTTTTGGGGAACATACTTCCATGACTTTTATTATCAGCAAGATATTAAGGTCAAAAAACGAATAGATTTTGTTCTTGACATAGTGAGGTATACTGATAAAATCCCCGGTAAGTTTTTCAAGTTTCTTACAGGTACTGATGGCATCTTTGAAATTAAGGTAGAAACTACGTTCAAGGGAATAAGAATGCTATCTTTTTTTGATGAAGGTAATCTTGTATTAGTTATAAATTGTTTCTCAAAAAAGACAAGGAAAACACCGAAAAATGAAATCGAATTGGCTGAAAAATTGAAGAATGAATATTTTGAATATAAAAAAAGGAGGATTAAGAAATGAATGAAATAACCACATTTGAAGAGCATCTGGACAAACAATATGGCAAAAAAGGCACTCCGTCAAGAGAAAAATTTGAGGCTGAATCTATGGCTTTCAGGTTAGGAGAGCTTCTCAAAGAAGCCCGTAAAGAAGCAAGCTTAACTCAGGAAGAACTTGCTATAAAAACTGGAACCAAAAAAAGTTATATTTCTAGAATTGAATCCGGTAAAAGTGAGATTCAGCTTTCAACATTTTATAGAATACTTAGATTAGGACTCGGGAAAGAATTAGAGATATCCATCCATTAAACCAAGCGCCCCTTAACAAGCCATCAGCCGATCATGTCGGCCATTGTGATCCAAAGTAAGCTACAAGCAAGTAACTTATGAAGAGACGAATACCAACATTAAAAGAATAAGAACCGCCACGTCGGCTGCTAGCCGCCCGTTAAGTTCAATTGGATCTTGTTGTGAAGGCAAGCGGTTCAGGATACAGCATTCTTTAGTATATTTGCATAAACGACATAATAATGGCGGAGGAAAGAAAAGATAAACTTGATTATGAGAAGAGTATCAACCATTGGATTGAGAGCTCAGACAGAGATTTTCTTACAATGACCAATCTTCTAAAGTCAAAAGATTACAGTTGGTCTTTATTCCTGGGACATTTAGTTATTGAGAAACTTCTCAAAGCCCTAGTGGTTAAAGTAACTAGTGAATTTCCTAAGCCCATTCATGACTTAGCCAGGCTAGCTAATAAAGGTAAATTAAAGTGCTCCGGCGAACAGCTTGATATGCTTGATGTTATCACTACATTCAATATAAGTGCCAGATACGAGGATTTTAAACTGGAATTCTATCGTCGATGCACAAAGGATTTTACGGAAACTTGGGTTAAAAATATCAAAGAGTTAAGACAATGGATAAAACCACAACTATAAACCTGCTCATTGAATACCTAAAAGCGGTTCCAAAAGACAAGTACCAGTTGTCGAAGGCATTTCTTTTTGGTTCTTATGCTCGCGATAATCAGCATGAAGATAGTGATATTGATCTAGCGATCGTTATAAAAAATCTTGCTGATCCGTTTAAAGCTCAAATAGAACTAATGAAACTCAGGAGAAGGTTTGATCTCAGAATTGAACCTCATCCTTTCCGCGAAAGCGATTTCAACGCACAGAATCCAGTTGTATCGGAGATCTTAAAATACGGGCAAGAGATTCCTGTAGGATGAATCCAAGTGAACTTAACAAGCTTGCAGCCTGCCAGGCTGGTTTATGTTCAAAGATAACTGTTTCCCTTTTTATTGAGAGTTCAACCAATTCTAACTTTCTCCAATTGGTATCAGCCCGGCGGCTGTTGGCAACCGTTAACTTTATTGTATGGACTTCATACAAGGAAGACCCCGCTCACAGCTTGTTCTTATTGAATCTTCCCTGGAAGAAAGGATAGAACAGGATAAACCGTTCAGGATTATAGATGCCTTTGTCGATAACTGCAAACTTGAAGAGTTTGGCTTCACCCATGTCAGGCATGCAAAAGAGGGAAAGCCTCCGGATCATAATACTATTGTCAACTTCAGGAAAGACAATCCCAAGGCCATCAAGCTGGTTTTCCGTAAAATGGTTTCCATTTGTAAAAATCTTGACCTGATAGGATGCAAAGTAATCGCGACGGACGGGACCAAACTCAGGGCTCAAAACTCAAAGAAGAATAATTATAACCAGAAAAAAATAAATGATCACCTGAAGTTCATCGAAACCAGGCTTAGTGAGTACCTCGATGCCCTCGATATAGCCGATACCGCTGAATCGTTAGGACTGGATCCGGATATTAACAAGGAAAAAATCCGCGAGAAGATTGCACGGCTCAATGAACGAAAGAATCAGTACAAAAAACTCGAACAACAATTGGGTGAAAGCGGGCAGCAACAGATCTCCACCACAGATCCTGAAAGCCGGAAACTTCCCATCCGTCAGAAGATCCTTGAAGTTTTTTCAATATTCAGGCCTCAGTCTTGTCCTGTCCTGCCAAATCCCAGTGTACCGTCGCGGCAAAAGGCAGGGTGATTGAACGAAACGAAAACATTGGAGCTATATCAGGGATATCAGCAACTTTTTCGGAAAAAATATATTGTTATCGATTTTGCCTAAATAGTTTGTAATTTTACCATAATGTGAAAATGGCCTGGAGGTTTTTAGACGGACTCCAGTTGGCGCTAATAATTATTACAAAGACAAAAAATGAAAAATACATTATTATTTATATTCATCGCCCTTACAATATCTGTTTATGCTGAACATAAAATTTTATTATACTATGAACAAACCAACAATGGTTATATCGTTTACGCTGATAATGAAGAATTCTGTCCTTGTTCTGTCAAAGTTGATTTCGTTCTAAATAATCTGGAATCGAGTACTGGAAATAATAAAGTGTTCATTTTACCTGCAAAAAGTAAAAAGAACTTAATCGCTGAATTAAAAGTTATTGATAAAAAAAAGGGATATAAATTCAGCTCTAATTCTCAGACAAATTATGGAGACGATTCAAAAAATAATTATGATCAAGATTTTGAATATTATTTACCTTTTAAAAAAAATGTATCGTATCTTGTTTGGCAAGGATATAATGGTGCTTTTTCTCATCAAAACATAAATGCCTTAGATTTTACCATGCCCATTGGAACAGAGATTCATGCTGCAAGAGATGGCATCGTTGTCAAGGTTATTCAAAATAATAACAAATCCTGTAAACAAAAAGATTGTGCTCAGTATAATAATTATATTCTTATATACCACAACG
>ERZ890953.1434-NODE-1434-length-11969-cov-4.985395_pt1 | contig 11969 bp, 4 predicted proteins | sample MGYA00521264_ERZ890953 | MGnify/ENA primary metagenome ERZ890953 (study PRJEB32303, sample SAMEA104408629) | aquatic metagenome | biome: Brackish water; feature: Chemocline; material: water | place: Baltic Sea | collected 2014-10-26T21:54:00 | depth 200 m ... | reverse complement strand
TGTGATTCCGGGCCGGTGAGGATCATTCGACCAGTGGCGCCAAAGGGCCGGATGGTGTTAAGGTTGACCTCTGCCGCCTTGAGGGCTTCATTGCAAGCAACGGCCAGATAGGCAGCTGGGGTCGCCTCCATGATGAGGATCGATTCGCCCGCCACCACCATGTTGCCCTTGGACATACCGGTGAAGGCAATAGCATGGTCCTGTTCGACGCCCCGGATGATGTGGTTGGCCAGGATCTTGACCTCTGCCCGGTCGCCGATAGTCAATCCGGTGACATCAAAGACGATGCGGCCCGCCTCGATGATCTCGCCCTGGTCCGGGTGCTGGATCTGCATCAGGCCGAATTGCCGCTCGGTTACCAGCGAACCCAGTCTGACTTTGGTCCGCTTGAGGACCAGGTCGATCATCCGGTGAATCTCCATGGCCGGTGCCAACTCCAGGAAGATGGCGGCATCGTATTCGGCCGGATCGTAGACCCGGTTATCCTTGGCCATGAACTGGGCGAGCTGAGGTTGCAGACTATCTATAAAAGTGTAAGTTCGCAGTTCAAAGTTTCCAACTGTCATGGGCGCATCCCCTCCTTGGACAAACAGTCACCAGTCACTTCATATCGGATCGACCGCTCAGAGGCAAGAACTAGTTGCCACCCCCGATGCATGAACAAAGCGAAGTCATGGTGAAGTTAGCGACATCCCCGTCACGTCCCTCCACTGCGAGGTAGTAGGTCTTCCCCTGGGTTGCCTGGAAGGTGACCTTGGCCTGTTTCATGAACTCGCCGGTCATCAGTCCAGCGGCGAGGCAGGAAGAGGGTTTACAACCGCTCTCTTGGTCGAGGGCCAGGATGTCCAGGAATTTCGTCATGTTGCCCATCATGCCCATACTCACCGTGAAGCTTACCTGACCCGTGCACGGGGAGACAAATGAGTAGACCCGCTCCACGGCCGGATAGGCGTAGGGGGAACAGGGGTAGCTGTCGAGGTTCCCAATGCCCTCCCCGGGGAGGCTGGAGAGGGCCACGAACCCGCACTGCAGGGTCGACGTTACCAGGCACTCCTGTTCCTGGCAATTCTGTGCGTCAAGGCACTGGGGGTCGGCACAGTCAATGGCTCCGTCGCCATTGTCATCGATCTTGTTGGCACAGATCTCATTACATACATCGGGTCCCGATGCACATTCTCCATCGATGCAGAGGTCTGGTTCAGTACACTCATCTTCATCGGAACACGATGTACCTTGCAGGAGCAGGCCATCAAAGATGCACTTACCGCTCAGGGGATCGCAGGTATCTGCTGTGCACGGATTGTCATCTTCGCATGGCACGGCCATGTGGCCGCAGGTACTGGTTTCTGCGAGGCAAGTGTCGACGGTGCAGGGATTCTCGTCATCACAGATGCTCGGGTCCGCCTTGAAGAGACAGCCAATGTCCGGCTGGCACGACTCGACGGTGCAGAAGTTGTCATCGTCGCAAACCTTGGGCAGGCAACCGCACTCGGTGCCGACGGGGGTGGGAGTCAGGCAAAGATTGTCGCAAACCATGGGCACGTGGGAGCACTCTCCTGAGGCCATGTCACACTCGTCGGTGGTGCATGGGTCTTCGTCGTCACAGGCAACGGGGTTTACTGCCACCACGCATCCCTCCATGGGAATGCAGGATTCATTGGTGCAGTTGTTGTTGTCGTCACAGTTCAGGATACCGGGGCCAGCGATGCACTGGCTCCCGGAACATTGGTCCCCCAAAGTGCAGGGGTCGCCATCTTCACAGGCCTTCTTGTTGGCCTGGTGAATGCAACCCTCCACGGAGCTGCAGGCATCATCTGTGCAAGGATTCTCGTCGTTGCAGTTGAGCTGCTGATTGCCGGGAATGCACTCTCCTTCTGCGCACTGGTCCCCAGCGGTGCAGGGGTTACCGTCTTCACATGAGACTTCAACAGCCTCGTTGATACAGGTGCCTTCCTGGCAATTGTCTGCGGTGCAGGGGTTCTGGTCATCACAGTCCATGAACTCCAGGCCACTGCAGATACCGTCCAGGCACCGCTCCTTGGTCGTGCACGTGTCCCCATCGTCGCAGTCAGTGCCCGGTGGAGCCTGGGTCTCCACGCACAGTCCCGTCTCGGGAACGCATAGTTCCCCGGCGCAGGGATTCTCCCACGGGGAACACAGGATTACAGTGTCCGGGGCGAGCTGGCACTCGCCCGCCAGGCAGAGGACCAGCCCATTGCACCTGTCGCCGTCGTCCAAGGCTTCACATTCGGAGTCGTCAATGCAACCCAAGCGAGCCTCCTCCAGAGTCTCAGAAACGTCGGACGCGCCGCCAATTTCGTTCAGCATATCGGTAACTTCAGGCCACCCTGTCGTGGTATCATAAGCGATTAGCGGTCCGGGTTCTCCGCTGGCGCCGCAAGCAGCGCAAAACAGCACCAGCGCCAATAGCCACCGGCTCTTGTCTCCACAAGTTCTCATCTTCTACTCCCGGGTCTGTCCGTGTTCTGCTTCCTGGGCAGTATAGCTGAGGGGGCCGTTGCACACAAAACAATCAGGCATCACCTCCGGAGTAGTGCGCGAGGCCGAAAATGGTTGACAGGCGGCGCTGGCGCACGTTAGCTTGCCCTGCGATGGAGGCCTGTCATGCACAAGAATCTGGAAGAGTTTGACTATCTAAATTCCGATCTTTCGGAATCGTTCAATAAGAGCGTTGCGGTTCGTTCCGATGAGATGTTCGAGAAGGAAGTAATGGAGAGAGCCCGTCTGCTCTACAACCTGAAGTTCAGCGCCAAAGCTGCGGTGGCCAGGATTCGGGCCAATATCGAATGGGAATTCGACCACACCTGGAACAAGGCTGATCCGGCCATTCTCAAACGGTTGGACTCCATCGTCAAGGGCTACTTCAAGAGTATGAAGGGCAAGTTAGACTAAGCTGGAGTCAGCACCTCGCGGCAAACCCCCCACTTTTTTTCTCGCCTGTGCAACTTAGCGTATCCTAGTGCGTGGTTAAAAGAACTCATGGTTTTAATCGCCTTTAACCAAAGGCCAGGGGTGCAGGGTTGGATATGAAGAGAAGAATTCGTGCGCTTTTCGGGGTTTGCGTGGGTCCCACCGCGCTGCTGGTGTCGACTTTGCTCCTAGTTTCCTACTTTCTGGGAGTCGGCCAGCCCGGGAGGGCAATGATCACTGCTTTGGCAGGCTCCGAGATAAGTGGCACAGCAGTGGTAGGTCAGGTCCAGGTAGACCCCTTCGGCACTTCGGTGGCCCTTTTTGACCTGGAACTGTGGACGGCCGATGGGGTACCGGCGGCGACGGCAGAGGCGGTGGAGGTGACGGCCTCTTCGCTGTTTGAAAAGGATTTCTCCAAACTGGCAATTCGCAGTCCGCAGTTGATGATTGTGATGGACGAAGAGGGGCGATCCAACCTGGATGGACTGTTCCTAACGAAGCCAGACACTGGCCCGAAGGAGCCATCCCTGTTGCGGATTGACGCGGTCAAGGTGGAGGGGGCTGGGGTTTCCTTCACAACCCCTGATTTGACTATGGATATTGGTCCGATAACGGCTTCTGGCGCCATTGACCAGCCGGCGGGGAAGTTGCCGGGTGGCCATTTCGAGGGACGAATTGGCGAGTTGCGGTTGTCGCCTCGTTCTCCGGTGATGGCGGATTTGCTCGCTGGTTTGCTGGGCCCCCAGTCGCCAGCCATTGTTGGACCAATCGATGCGTTGGTCCACTGGGGCGATGGCAATGTTGACATTCGTTCGGTGCAGATGACCTTTGAGCCGGTGGAGTTGTACCTCCAGGGGCGGGTCAATTACGAGCAGTTGGCGGGTACCCTATCCTTGATGGCAACCCGAGAGGGTAGGCAGGTGGCATCTCTTCTGCTGCGTCGGGAGGGTACGGATTGGGCTTTCTCGATGCAGGTGAGCGAGGCGCATTTGCCGGGGCGGCAGGGGAAGGTGCTGGCGGTTCCTGCCGTGGAATTGTCCGGTTTTGCGCTGAGCGCATTGCCGGGTCAGGCTTCCTTCAAGCTCAATCGGCTCAGCATTCCTCGCCTGGGTCTTGGCGACGCGCAGCTTGCCGAGGTCTCTCTTTCTGGTTCGGCGCAATACGAGTCCGTCCTGCCGATGCATGAGCTGGTCGGCCGGTTGGTGACGGGAGCGGCGACAATAGCGGATGTTGCGACGAATTGGAGCTCTGGTGATGTCACCGCTTCTCTGCTTATCGAGTCGGTGAGCAAGGGGGAGCGCAGGCTGGTTGCTCCGTTGCGGTTGCGGGTAGAGGCTAAGCGCATGCGGGATGACAAGATGCGTTGGACTGCAGATCTCTCCCTTCATCCCCACGGCAGTGTGCGAGCCGAGTTTACGGCAGACCTGCGGACTCGTGATGGCCTGGTGCCATACGTCGCTCAGCTTCATATCGATGGACTTGAGACGGAAGCGTTGTTGGACCTTCTGGCGGTGCCTGGGATGTTGCGGCCTATGCTCTCTGGGCGGCTCGACGGGAGCCTGGAGGTGGCGTCCAGCGACCTTTCGTCCGCCACCGTGAGAGTATCCTACTGTCGTTTCGACCTGGTTCGCGTCGAGGGAGGGGACATGGTCTTCCGGACCCCCGACGATCAGCAGACCTGGGATTTCGGTGTGGCCCCCAGCTTCTCGTTTTTCAGCAAGGAGGTGAGGTTCGGGGACGGCAGACTTGTCATGCAGGTGCAACCGCAGGGGTAGGATGGTCAAGGCAGCGGATAAGCAGCCCCCGTCACGCCTAGGCAGGTCGTGGGCGGCGCTTCGGACCCGGGGCGGTAGGGCCATGGGTGTGCTGGGCCGAATGCTGCTGTTCCTGCTCATGCTTCCCATTCGAGTGCTCCTTCTCGCCTGGGTGATGACGACGCGCTTCTTCCTGGTTGTCGCCACCCTGGCCCTGGTCCTCTACTTCGTCGCGACAACGGTGGTTACCGGGCCATTGGTGCTGGGTATCGTCAACGAGGAACTGCTTGGACATTTCAGCGCTGACCATGTCGACGTTTCTCTACTTTCGGCCCGAGTTCAGCTCTTCAATGTGCGGATAACCCACCCCATGGGTCATGACATTGTGCATGCACGGCGGGTAGCCACGGGAATTGACCTGGCGGGACTCGCTATCTGGGGCGTCAAGTCGTTTGTTGGCGTTGCCGGGCCCATGCCTCTGCTGCTGCGCGAGACGCGGGTCGACGATTACGACGTGTTGCTTCCCTTTGCTGATGATGGCCTTCACTTCGCAGAGGCCTTTCTGCCGCGGGTAGTGTCGGCAGAAAAGGAACCGTCAGGCCCCGGTCCGATAGTTACGTTGAGTCACGTGGTTCTTGGTGAAGGGCATGTGCTTCTCGATTTCGGGATCTGGAACATGCCCATTGCGGTGCAGCGGTTGAATGCGGACATGCGCATTGGTGGTCCTGAGGAGTTCATGCTTACCGCCCGCTCGGTGCAGATCTCCGAATTTCGCATCATCGGGTTGCTGCCTCCGCCAGTTGAATTCGTTACTGAGGTCGGTTCGGTGATCAATCTTGCTCGCTTCCGCATGAATTTGGTGGATATGGAGGCCCACGATGCCACCATCGTTCATCCCGATTTCGAGGCGTCAGTCAGTGATTTCGCCTTCCAATTCTCGCGGAAGTCTTTGCCGGCGACTTGCCGTGGTCAGGTTTCTCTCCTCTCGCCCCATCGGCTGGAGGAGGTAAGCCTGGGTCACGTCTTTGGCACCGCAGTGGTGGACTTCGAGATGTTTGGCTCAATTGCGCTGCCCGAGTTCCGCTTCGATTTGCGGTCCCCCTCGCTGGTGGTTGAGGGATTGCCAGGTGAGCAAATAACTGCCAAGGCGACCCTCGACCTGCACGGTGGCGTCTTTGTGAACATTGGTGAGATGGAAGCAGAGATGCTGGGCGCTGATCTGTCGTTGGCCCAGGCCAATTTCGATATGGAGTATGGTGGGGACCCGGAGGTGGGGGTCGATGGTTGTTTTGCCGGGCTGCGCCCGGCCCTGGTGACCGGCGGGCTAGGGATAGAGGGACTTGAGCCGTACATCGATCTCGTGGCCTCCGGGTGTTGCCACAAGTGCCGCCTCAATGTTGGCGACGACGGCCTGCGCCTCGACGGCGGAGTTGCCGTTTCGTTTGATACCGGTGCCGTTGCTGCCCTCGAGACCGGTATCGGGGCTGGACTCGTCGAGGCCTTCGTGAGTTGGACAGGTGATTCTGTGCGGTGGGAGGGGTTGGCCCTCACCACGGATATTGGCCATCTCTCCAGTGTTGGCTTTCTGACCTTCGCAGAGGAATTGAAGGGCCGGGTGGATGCGGCCCTCTACGTCGAAGATCTGGCCAGATTGCCGGCATTGGCATTGTTGGGCATCGGGGGCGGAATCGAGATGCCGGAGCTGGTGGTATCTGGCACGCTGGATGATCCCTCCCTGCAGGTCACAGCAGCCGGCGACAATTTGCGAGCCATGGGGGAGGTTTTTGACGAAGTGTTGCTGGAGGGAGGGTATGCCGGGGGCAGAGTTGAACTCGACACTCTCTGTTTCCAACATCAGTTGAGCCGCGGCTGTCTGTCCGGGACCGCATCGGTGCCACTGGACGAAGACGAATTGTTGCCAATACCTTTGAGTCTGACCGTGGCTGATCCTCTTGTCGTCGACCTTGGCAATTTGCCCTTTGTTACCCTGCCGGTGAAGGGGGCCCTGAGCGTCGGGCCGGTTGACGTGCAAGGTTCAATCCATGCCGGTTGGCTTGAGACGCTGGCCAGCTTCGAAGGGGCGGTGCGGTTGGATGGCGAAAATCTGGCGAGCCCCGAATTCGGGCTTGTGGTCGCCTCGCTGCAAGTTGAGTTGGACAAGGCCATGGCCCCGGCCGGGCCACCAGATCCCGGGGCGAGTCGCGTGGGGATTTCCGTGGAGCGGCTGGCCATGGGGGAGGTGCGCCTGGAAAGCGGCTCCTTGCTCCTGGACCTGGAAACCGTGGCCGGTCTGGGGGCCGAGGTGGATGGATTTCCGGTACCCATCGGCGCGGGTCGGCTGAGAGTAAGCGGCCTGGAGGTGGCCGGGGAGACGGTGGATGACATCGATTTGTCCCTGCAGGGGGCGCAGGAGCCGCTGCGGGGTATCGCCAAAGGGCGAGTCCGCTTGCGGGAAGGTGTTCGGGTTGACGTGGGGGCCGAGGTCTCCATTGAGGCACTGCTGGGCACTTTGTCCCTATCTACGAAGTCCTTCCCCCTCGCCGCTTTGCCTGTGGGACTCCTGGATGGGCCACTGCGGGAACTCCTGGCGGAGACACGGGTGACGACCAGATTGGACGTCTCCCGTATCGATCTGCCATCTCTATTTGATGGCGATTGGTCCTCTCTTCTCGCCGCCTTGCAGGCGAGGGGGAGCGTTACAGTGCACAATCTTGAGAGTCTTCCCGAGCCAATAACGGAGGTTCAGGCAGACTTCTCCATGCAGCGTGGTCGACTGAATCTCGACCCACTGCGAGCCAGGTTGTTGGGGGGCACGGATGTTACCTTCTATGGCAAGGTCTGGCCGCTGGGGCAACGGCTCCAAGGGACCTTGCGTCTCCCTCGTACGAAACTTACGGCGTTGCGCAACTACCGAGAACTGGATGTGCCGGTGGATGCGGGCCTGGATGCCACAGTCGAGTTAGATGGGCCTTGGCTCGCACCAGCCGTGGATGCTGCCATCGAGATTACTGACCTCGTGGCTGCCGGTTTTTCCTTGGGCGGGGCCAAACTGAAGGTAACCGGGGAGGTGGGCCGGCATTTGCAGATTGTCGCAGAAGAGTTCCTCCCCCACCTGGCCATGGAGAGTGCTGACCTGAGCTTCAGTAACGGGCTTCCCGACCGGCTCGATGCGGTGCTCTCTTTTGCTTCGCTTTCCCCGTCGCAAATCCTCCCTGATTTTCCGAAGGTCGTTTCGGCAAGCGCAACGGGGTCTGCGGCTGTGGCGGTTCGCTTCGGGGATGGGGAGGCGTTCACCACAACCATCGAGTTGCCGGCCACCAAGCTTGAGAGTTGCTTGAACTCCGATGCCTTGAGTATCTGCATGCAGAATCCTGATCCCAGCACGGTTATTGTTGATACGTCGGGGGTTCGGTTCGAGGCCACCAGGATGGTTGGCGGCGGGCACTCCCTGGATGTCCAGGGAGGGCTGGACTATCGCACCGGGTGGGACCTGCGGGTTGGCGCCTCCCTCGACGTAGCAAGCGTACCGTTTCTTGGCGAGTGGCTTGCCAGCTATGAAGGTCGACTGGGGACCGGCAAGGAGCCATTGTTGATTTCAGGGCCCCTGGAGAATCCCGAAATCAAGGGCTCTATCCAGCTGGCCGGCGTCAATTTGATGCCTCGCCAGTTAGGTAGCGAGATCTCAATTCCGCAAGGCGTTTTGCAGGTTGGCGGGGCGCTAATGGATGGACGGATGGTGGGGCTCATCGAGGAGGACTTCCCCCTGACGGGAACCTATGACGAGGGCAGCTTCTCGGCCTACGGCTGGTTCCGGCTGGCGAACTGGTGGCCAGAAGATGCACTTCTGAACCTCTCGGGCAAAGAGATCTACTACCAATCCCCCGGGCAATTCCGCCTGGTCATTAGTCCCCGGGTGGAATTCTCGGGGCGGGGCATGTCCGGTGAGGGTGGTGGTCAAACCAGTCTCACCGGCGACGTCTACCTCTCCGAGGGGGAATTCACCCGCAACTTCGACCGCCTCATCGGGTCATTTGCCACGGCTTTCTCTCGCACCCAGGAACGCTACTCAAAGCCGCTCACTGAGACGCTGCCGTTTCTCCGGAACATGATTCTGGATTTGCGCGTGCGTGGCGGTAACTTCGCGGTCTCCAGCCGCTTCCCCTTCGGAGAAACCGAACTGTCGGTCAACCTTGACCTGCGCGTTGGTGGCACTCTGGATGACCTCAAGCTTTTCGACTGGATGCGGCTGGTCCCAGGGGGGACCATCACCTACAAGGTCGTGAAGCGGGTCTTTTCAATCACCCAGGGTACCGTCGATTTCTCGGGCCCCCCGGGTGTTCCCTACATCGATATCGAGGCCATTACCGAGGTTCCCTACAAGCGCTCCTCTGATGCCGGAATTGCCCTGGAACTGGATGAAGAAGCCTGGGGGGAGAGTATCCCCATTAAGATCCGGCTGACTGGCACCTATCCGAACCTGAAGCCAGAGTTCTCCAGCGACAAGCCCGGATTTGATGACGCAGACCTCCAGACGCTGTTGCTCCTGGGCATGACCCGCAAGGATCTTGAGGGGCGCTCCGATGATTCGGGAGGGAGGGCGGACGTTTCCATCAATCTGTTGACGGAGGATGTGGCCAGCATGGTCTCCAATCTGCTCCTGGCGCCCTTTGTTGATACGGTCTCATTGGGCTTCACGACAACCGGGGGTATCATGGCGGAGGCAGCCACCAAGATTGGGCGGGCAATCAGTCTGAGTACCCGGGTCCGGAAGGACTCGGAAGAAGAGGAGTACGTGGCGGGTATCAGGTTTAAGATCACCGACCGGCTGTCGCTGGAAGGACGCATGAAGAAGGCGGAAGACCAGTTTGATTCCCAGACGTTGTATGAGGCGAAGTTCAAGTATGTGATTCCCCTCGACTGAGGAGGCGGGATGGTCAGGCTGTTAACGATGATTGGAATCCTCCTGCTGGTGCCGGTGCTGCCGGTGAATGCCCAGGAGTGTGATGATCTCGTTGTCGCGGCTGTGAGGTTTGCTGGTTGCGGAAGTACCCGTTGCGCTGAAAAGAAGACCCGGGGGAGGCTTGTGGCAGTCACAGATCTGCTGGGCAGGAACGGCTCTGAGAAGGCCGTAGAGAAGGCTGGGAAGAGGCTCCTGAAGACCGGGTTCTTCGCTGAATTGAAGAGCACCTGCAAGGCCACCTCCAATGGTGCGGTAGTCACCTTCTCGGTAGTTCCCAACCGCTTTGTGCGCCAGATAGACCTGACCGGCGTGAAGATCCTCTTCTCGTCCGATCTGGAGCAGCGCATCTTCCTGCACCCTGGTGCCATCTTCAATCCGGACAAGAAGGAATCCCGGGAGCGGCTGGAGCGGCAGGTAGCCAACATTACGTCGTACATGCGCCAGCAGGGCCTCGATACGGCCTCGGTGGTCGTGGAGACGCGGCTCGTGGAGCCCGACCTCGTGGATCTCTCCTTCCGAGTTGATGAAGGCAAGGTGACCCGGGTGGAGCGGGTGGCGGTGGAACTTGAGGGGCCCTGGGACGAACCGTCTCCCGCCCAGTATTCATGCCCGGTGGTCACGGTGCGACAGTTGCTCCTGGCGGCGGGGGTTGAGCGCGGTGAGCTTTACACTGGAAAGACCGCTCGCAAGGTCAAAGCCAGAGTGCGGGAGTTTCTGCAGCAGTACGGCTTTCAGGTGCCACGGGTGAAGGTGACCTTCGATTCCCAGACGGAGGTCATTACCGTCAACGTTCGAGTCAACAAGTGTTACGCTATCCACATCTTCGAGCGGCAAGAGGCTGTGCCCTATGTGGACACCTGGGAGAAGGTCAAGGAAGAGGAGATCTACGCGGCGCTACCCTTTCGCGAATCGGGGGTTTTTGACCGCCGTGAGGCCCACCTGGGAATTGAGGAACTCCTGATCTATCACAAGACTCGCGGGTACCTCTTTGCCGATGTTGAGATGCAGTACGTGGATTACCGGGAGATGTACGAGGCGTGGCCCTATCCGCTGGTGGGGGGGGTCACCTATCGGGTTACTCGTGGCCAGCCCTCCGAGATCAGGGAGTTGACCTTCCCGGGGCTCTCAGAGGATGAAAGTGAGCTGTTGCTGACGCTCATGGAGACCCGTCGCTATGATTTCTTTGATGTGGGTGGTTTTCTCCAGGTTGAGCAGCTTCTGTCCGACATGGACGTCATCACCAAGTATTATGCTGATCGCGGTTTCTTCCAGATGTCCTTTCCCCTGGCCCGTCTCCAGGATGACCAGATCCGGGTGCAGATAATTCGCCGCAAGGACCGCACCGTCTGGCGATATCATTACCTGGACAAAGCCTTCGACGTCGTCAAGCCGGACTGGGAGAATGCCATTCGCGTCGAGATTCCCATCGACAAGGGAGAGGGGAGCACGGTTCACAGCTTCACCATTCTGGGTGCTGATGCGCTTTCTGAGAAGAGCCTCTACAAGGGCCTTCCAATCCAGCCGGACGGTGAGTTCTCTGCCCGGCTTGTGCGGGCGACTAAGGCGGCCCTCGAGGCCCGCTATCAGGCCCTCGGCCGACCGGTTATCATTACCATTACCTGTGCCGGAATTGAACCGGAGGTGCCGACGGCCGAATGCAATGTAGAGAAGGTGCGGTCGCGCCAGGTCGACCTGGAGTTCCGGGTGGTTGAGGGGAAGCAGCAGTTGATGGGACGGGTCCTGGTGGTGGGGAACCTCAAGACCTCTCGTCGCGTTGTTGAGCGAGATTTCCCTGACGAAGGCGAGCCCTTTGACCGGATCAAGGTGGATGACGCTATCCGCCGCCTGCGCAACACCGGTGTGTTTTCTTCAGTTCGTCTTGTTACCCTGGGCCCTGACGAAGTGCCACCTCGCAAGACCGTGGACGTTGTGGTCCAGGTTGAGGAGGCCCGCACGCGCCAGGTGGAAGTCTCGGCCGGATTCCAGAAGATGTACGACCGCAGCCGTGGAGGTCGTGGCGACGAACCTATCTCCGACGGCATCCGCGATCTCATCTCGACGTCGCTGCACTCGACAGGTTCCCCCCTGAGTGGCAGTGCGTTGATGCAGTCCCTGACATTTCCCGACGTCCTCCTCATGGGGGAAGTTGCCTACACGGACAAGAACTTTCTGGGCTTCGCCAAGAGCCTCAAGCTGCCGGTGAGCTATGGTTTCACGACCAGAGACCCGGCCCGTTATGCGGCCTTCAGACCGACCTACTACGACGCTCGCTTCCTCTCCTCAGACATCTCCATGAGAATGATGCCGCTCATCGTTTATGACCG
>ERZ890953.1433-NODE-1433-length-11975-cov-8.465268_pt1 | contig 11975 bp, 8 predicted proteins | sample MGYA00521264_ERZ890953 | MGnify/ENA primary metagenome ERZ890953 (study PRJEB32303, sample SAMEA104408629) | aquatic metagenome | biome: Brackish water; feature: Chemocline; material: water | place: Baltic Sea | collected 2014-10-26T21:54:00 | depth 200 m ... | reverse complement strand
GCGCCGACGCCGGCGCCGGCGGCGCCCAGCAGGATCACGCTGAGGTCGCCGGTGGGGTCGTGGCTGCGCTCGGCGAGCACCACGCCGGTGGCTGCGGGCGAGGGGGCCGGCGCCGGGGTGGGCTGGTGGCTGTAGCTGTGTGCCGGGGTGGGCATGGGCATGGGCGTGGGCGCCTGCGGCTGGGCCGGGATGGGCGGCGCGGCGCGGTCCATGGGGCTGGTGGGGAGCGGCGTGGGCTCCTCGGGCTGGGTGCCGAAGGGCGGATGGGCATCCATGGGCGGAGCCGCGGATCGCTCGCCGCTGACCGCGGCGGCCTCGGCGATGACGGTCGCCTCCTCGTTCTGCTCAGGCTCGGCGGGTGCAGGGGGCTCCTGCCTGCGGATCATGATCCGATGGCCGCACTTCCGGCAGGTCGCCTTGTTGACGTCCTTGACCAGCTTGTGCTGAGGGATCTTGTAGACTGCGCCGCAGTTGTCACAGACGACCTTCATGTCCAGCCTCCGGCGTCTCTTCAACCCGCCCGCGGTCGGGGCTGTTCCTCGGGGGGATTCAGGACGCGCAACATCGGCCCCAGGGGCCGTGTATAAGCCGATCCCGTGTATGAACCAGGGGGCCCTTTGTCAATGCTCGGCTGCACCGTCCCGTTCCGCCGCAGGTGCGGGCTGGGGCGGCGTGGGAGCGTCCTCGCCGCCGGGCTGGGGGCCACCGCTGGAGGCGGCGGCTCCCTGGGCCTGCGGGTCGGGGGTCCCCAGGGGGGTCTCGCTCTCGGCCAGGAGGGGCCCGAGGTCGAAGATGGCCATGTAGAGCTTGCGGGGCATCTGGCGATCCGGGAGGTTGATCTCCTCGGCCGACCAGGGGACGTAGACGGGCCCGCCCGGCACCTTGTACTGGTTGCCCGGGTAGTCCACCCACTGGTGCTCCACGACCTCGACCGGCTCGAGATCCAGGCCCGCGGCCAGGCGTCTCACGGCGTCGCGGTACAGCACCGGCCCATTGTAGGGGTCCACCAGGAAGTAGCCGCGCTCGTGGACCACCATGTGCCTGTAGTCGCCAGCCTGAGCCACCACCCGCAGGTCCTGGCGGCTGATGGCGTCGAGGGCGACCTCGGAGGGGGCATGGGAGAGCTGGTCCAGGACCTGGGCGCCGGGCAGCCCGGTGGGCTCCTGCTTGGCCAGGTAGCGGATGCGATCTCCGGCGTCGGCGCCGCCGTTGTCCAGCAGCAGGGGGGGCACAGCGCCCTGGGTGGCCCAGGAGCGGAAGACCTTGTGGCGATGGATGGTCTGGTAGTAGCAGAGCAGGTCCTGCTCGCGGCCCAGCGGCAGCTCGATCACGCCCTCGAGTGCGTCGGGGTCGAGCCGCTGGTAGAAGTCGGGCACCACGATGTGGCTGACCTTGACCGGGGCCCGCCAGCGGATGGGCTGGAACGCGCCTTCCGGCACATAGTCCACCTGCCAGCGGTACATGACCTGGGCCATGGTGAGCACGATGCAGGCCATGGCCGCCCCCCAGCGCAGCAGTCGCCAGCGCCGTGTGGCGGCCGGGATGGCGGTCAGGCCTTGGGCCAGCAGGACCACCGAGGCCACCGTGACCATGGCCGCCAGGCGGTAAGGCCCGAACAGGCGGCTCATGCCTGGCACCCAGCGGAACAGCCAGGTGAAGGGCATGCGCAGCACCCAGCGTTCGCCAAACATCAGCACCGAGTCGGCCTCGGCCATGGTGTTGAGCTTGAGGTAGGGCCCCAGGGTGCACGCGTAGAAGAACAGGAACACCATCAGCCAGAACAGGCGTCTTCGTCGGACCAGCAGCACCGGCAGGGCCCCCAGGACCATCACCGCCAGAGGCCAGGCCCGCTCGCCGGTGGAGGGGCGCAGGATGTAGTCGGCCGCCCAGGAAGAGCGGATGGTGCGGTGCAGGGACGCGAGGACGTTCTCCTCGTAGGTGTCGGGGCGCAGCGGGGCCTCGGCGATGGTCTCGTAGCGGGGGAAGGGCAGGAAGAAGGACATCTCGGGCAGGGAGGTCATCCCCGCCTCGGTGGTGTTGAAGTAGGGCCGCACGAAGGGCCAGGAGGCCAACAGGGCCACCACCCCCAGGGGCAGGACCCAGCGCCACAGGCTGCGCCAGGGCAGCTGACCTCCGAGCAGGTGCCAGCCCAGGTAGAACCCGGTGAACACACCGGCCATCAGCCCATAGAACCAGTACCAGGCGGCGCAGAGCCCCAGGCACAGCCCCGCGGCCACCGCGTCTCGCAGCCGCTTGCTGTGGGCCGCTCGGTCCAGGAACACCGGGTAGAGCAGCATCCACCACAGCACGCACTGGCGCAGCCCCGAGCCGTTGATGTCCTGGATGTTCAGCGGGTTGATCACCGCCACCAGGCAGGCCGCCAGGGCGATCAGGCGGTCGCGGGTGTAGTGCCTGGCCAGGGCGTAGGCGCACAGCCCGTCCAGCGTCAGGATCAGCAGGACCTTGGCGTTGTAGTGAGCGGGAAACTCCATCACCTGGGACAGGGGCCAGGTGATGAAGAGCACGTCCAGGATGTTGCCCGTCTCGGGGTAGCGGCCCAGGGCCACCAGCTGCGACCAGCGCTCGGCGAGGGGCAGGTCGGCGACGGTCAGGGCGTCGGCCTCGAGGGAGTGCCACCAGTAGCGCCACAGCCAGCCGCCCAGCTCTCCGCCCCCCACCACCACCTGATCCATGGCGATGGGCATGGGCCAGGTCAGCAGGCAGGCGGCCGCCACCGAGAGCAGGCAGGCCAGCAGGATCTCCAGCCCGACGATCAGGGTCTTGCGCGCTGGCGAGTTCATGGCACCCGGTAGATGGTGAGCTCGTCGTCGTCGTGGGCTGGTGGGCCCAGCACGGCGTTGAGCACCGCATGGATCTGGTCGCGCTTGAGCTCGGGGTACAGCCGATCGTGGACCACCACCCAGCGGTAGCCCTGGCGCGACAGCACCCGGGAAGAGGCCACCAGCTCGAGGTCGGGCAGGGTGCGTGGCAGCAGCCTGGCCCGGCCGGCCTCGATGTCGAGGATGAACCGCGAGAGCTGGTTGTGACGCAGCCCCGGCGGGAGGGGCTCGTTGAGCGTGTAGGGGATGGGGCGTCCGTGGTGGACCTGGTACCAGTTGTAGACCGCGCGCTCCAGCAGGGGGAACGCGATGGGCAGGTCCAGGATGGCGCCTTCTTCCCCGTCTTCCATCACGAATGCGTAGCCCTGGGGCAGCACGGCCCGCGAGGTGGCCACCGGCAAGGGGGTGGGGGAGGCCACCCAGGTCTCGCCGACCACCAGCGCCGCGGCGCCGATCCCCACAGCCCAGCGAACCCAGGCCGGCCTCGAGGCCGTGAGCCGGGCCAGGCCCCAGGCGGCCAGGATGCCCAGGCCGAGCTCTACGCCGATCACGAAGCGGAAGGGGTGGGAGATCCGGGAGAACAGCGGCAGGGCCTCGAAGAAGGCCAGGAAGGGCAGGGGCAGGCGCCGACCCGCGATCTCCACGTACTCGCCGAAGGCGTACAGGTAGGGCCCCAGGGCGAAGATCCAGAAGATCACGGCCACCGCCAGCCAGGGCAGCAGCCGACGCCGGGGCTTGGTGAAGATCAGGGCCGCGGCCGCCATGGCCATCAGCGCCCAGCCCACGTAGACCACGATCAGCAGCTCCTCGCCGTAGAGGACCTTGAGATCAGGGCTGTAGAAGTGACCCGGCCGGAAGAAGCACTGCAGGTCGGACATGTTGTGGAACAGCAGCGAGTTCCAGACGAAGTCGGCGTCGCGGTTGACCAGGGCGTCGGGCGCATCCATCGAGCTCTTGAGGGCCCACAGCGCAGCGGCGGCCAGGGGGCCCACCACCAGCGCCCCGATCACGCCATTGCGCAGGAAGGCACGCCATGGCGGGGGATCGTAGCGGGCGCTCCACAGCAGCAGGACCGCGGTGATCAGGCCGGCGAAGAGGCCGTAGTACCAGTTGAAGACCCCGCAGGCGGACAGCGCGAGCCAGGTGAGCAGGCCCCAGCCCAGGGTGGGGCGACGCATGAGCTTCAGCAGCGCCAGCAGGTACAGCGCCAGCCAGCCGATGTTGAGGGACTCGGTGATGCCGTTGTGGGCCTGAGCCAGGATGTGGGGGCAGAAGCCGTAGGCCGCGCCGGCCACCAGCGCCGCCGCGTCGCTGCGCACCAGGTGTCGGGCCAGCAACCATGCGGCGAAGGCCGAGAACCACAGTGAGCCCGCCATGATGGCGTTGTGGGTGACCACCGGCCCCGCCACCGCCTGCAGGGGCAGGGTGAGCAGGGCGTTGAAGGTGTCGATGAAGTACAGCGCGCCGCCCGAGGGCCAGGCGATGAGGTCGGTCCAGCCCGGCCAGCGCCCGTGCTGCAGGATCTCCTCGGCCACCCACCAGAAGCCCCAGACGTGGTTCCAGGTGTCGTTGCCGGGGTGGCCAAGCAGCACCGAGCGGGGAGCCATGGCGGTGGGCCAGGTGAGGATGGCCGTGACCAGGGCGTACAACACCGCCACCACGATCGTGGTGGTCAGCAGGGAGCGCAGGCCCGCGGGGGACGGCGTGGCCTGGCCTTGGCCGGCGATGCTCATGGCCTGATGCTATCCCCCTGGTGCGGGTGTGTCCCAGATGCGGCGTTCTCCAACGCGCTCGAGGCGTTATGGTCTGACCGAGGTCCTCCGGAGCTGGCGGGCCCCTGCGAGGTACCCGCGTGCGCGCAACCCTGCTTCTCGTGTCGCTGCTGACTGCCTGGGGCTGCCAGGCAGAGCCGTCCGAGCTGCCCACCGAAGCCAGGGTGCGGGAGCTCGAGGAGCTGGATCGCCAGACCGCCCCGCCCCTGTACCAGTACATGTACGACTCGGCCTTCCTGCCCGAGGTGCGCGTGGTGGAGCAGCAGGCGCGCATCCTGGTCTGGCTGCGCTGGGTCGATTTGCGGGAGCATCAGCTGCAGATGCTGCTGAAGCTCCACGCCCGCGCCTCCACCCTGCGCGAGCGCCTGGACGACAGCCAGCGGCGCATCGTGGAGCGCTACGAGCCCGCCCTGGCTCCTCACTACCAACAGGTCTTCGATCTGCTCGCCCAGGGCGCCTCCCTGGACGACCCGCGGCTGGCCGGCATCGCCGAGGAGCTCGCCGAGACGCGCACCCAGAAGCTGCGGGACGATGAGCTGCTGGCCATCCGCATGCAGTCCGTGCGCGCCTTGCTCGACGAAGAGCAAGAGCTCCTGCGCACGCTGGGGCCCGATCAGGAGGCCCGCTTCCCCGACATGGTCTTCGCCCTGCGCCGAGAGCTCGACATGGCCGCCAACTCCGGTGACTTCCAGGCCATGGTGGGCTCGCTCTACTCCGTGGGCGACCCCACCCTGCTGCTGCGGGGCGACTACGAGATCTCCCGCGACCACCTGGACATCGCCGGGCTCTGGGTCGACGACGCCCAGGCCGAGCTGGCGGGGCCCGTGCTCCACCAGGCCCGCCGCGAGCTGCTCTTGTACATGCTGCTCCAGGAGCCCGCGCTGCCCGTGGCCGTCCAGGCGGCACTCCAGGCCCGCGAGCTGGCGCCCTCCACGGATGCGGCCGGGTCGGGCGGCGCTCCCGCGGCGCCCGCGGTGGATCCGCTGGCCCCGGTCGGCATCGACGCCGTGCGCCCACCTCCCGGCGCCGCGCCCCCCCCTGGTCAGGAGCCCTGAGCGCTCACCCCTCGCCCATCACCATCTCTAGGGTGAGGTTGAGGTTGAACTGCCCGCGTCCGTAGCTGGGGAGGCGCCACTGCATGGCCGTCTCCTGCAGGCACTGCTGCAGCGCCGGATGGTCGAAGCCCTCTTCGACGTGCACGCTCTTGATCCAGCCTTCCTCCACGATGAACGACAGCCGCCCACGGCCCGCGGTGTCGAACTCTTCGGGGGCCAGGACGCTGCCGCAGGCGTAGAGCTTGGCGTAGTTGGGGCTGAGCAGGCGCTGGGTCTGCTCGATCACCTTGAGGTTCCAGGTGTGGATGCGGGGAAGGTTGGTGAACCAGGCCGGATATTGCCAGCCGGAGACGGCCTCGGCCACGCAGGCGCCGATGTCCTGGTGCCCTTCGGGGGTGCGCAGGGGCTTGGGCGAGTAGACCTTGCCTTCGGACACGCCCCAGTGCATCTCGAGGGAGCCCTCGAGCCTGGGGTTGGTGGCCAGGGCGCTGTGGTAGCAGTCCCAGACGTCCTGCTCGTTGAGCATGCGGATGCGCTTGTGCACCTCGCTGGGGGGGCTGCTGTCCGGGTCGAGGCCGGGGAAGCTGGCCGCGACGGGCACGGGTTCGGGCTGGTCCACAGGCGGATCCACGGGCGGGTCCACGGACACGGGCTCCCCGGTCCCGGGATCCCCGGTCCCGGGAGGATCGGGCGGGTCCACCGACGTGGGCTCGACAGGCGCGGGATCTTCCCCGGTGGCGGGCGGCTCTGCGTGGTGCGCCTGAGGGGGGGAGGTCGGTAGCGCCTGTGCCGGGCGGGTCGTGGGCGTGGTGTCCACGGGCGCCGCTGTGCCGGGCGTGACCACAGGGGTGGCGCCTGGGGCGGGCTGCGATGGCTCGGGCGCTGGGGCTGGGGTGAGGCCCAGCTCCGCCACCCAGGCTGGCGCTTGGATCCAGCCCTGCTGGTAGGCCACGGTCAGGGCGCTGCCCAGGGCCAGCGCGAGCAGGAAGACCAGGAAGCGGATGCGCCCGGCGCTGCGCCAGGTGGCGTGGATGGGCTCGTCCTCGTGCTCGTCGGCGGGTTCGTCCCGGTGGGCGGCGACCTCCTCGGTGAGCTGGCGTTCGTCGTCGATGGTCCAGCCAAAGCCCCTGTGTTCGGGCTCTTCCGCCGGCGGTGGGTCGTCGTGGATGGGCAGCTGCACGGCGCCAGCGGCGGTGTCGAGCTCCGGCCTGATCGGGGCCCCGGCCTGCTGCAGCTCCATGGTGTGGCCGTCATCGGAGTAGGTGGCGCCGATGTGGCGGGCGCTGGGGGTGGCCAGCAGGCGATCGACCTCGGCGGGTGTGGGCACCAGGGTGCCGCTGCGGGCTTCCTTGTCCTCGTCGCCGCTGCGCGCCTTGGGGCGGTCCTGGGTGGTGGGCCCCACACCGCGGTTGCCCAGGGCCAGGTGGTTGGCGGCGTCGGGGGCGTCGGTGGCCGACGCGGTGGGCCAGGGCGCCGCGACGGAACCCTCGAGGATCGGCAGGCAGCGCTCGAGATCCTCGCGCAGGCTGGCGGCGTCGGGGTAGCGGTCGGAGCGGGAGTAGCGCGTGGCCCGGTGCACCAGGGGCCGGAGGGGCTCGGGCAGCCGCCCGAAGACGGACGAGTCCTGCTCGAAGTCGAACAGGTCGGGCTCGGTGTGGCCTGTGACCAGGGTGTAGAGGGTGGCCGCCACGGCGTAGATGTCCGAGCGAGGATCGACCCGCCGGGAGCTGGCCCGCTGCTCGGGGGCCATGAAGGACCAGGTGCCCATGACCACGCCGGTGCGGGTGACGCCCCCGAACTCTTCGGAGGGCAGGTGGGCCACGCCGAAGTCCGCCAGCTTGGGCACGCCGCTGTCGGTCATCAGGATGTTGTGAGGCTTGATGTCCCGGTGGACGATGTCCAGGGCGTGGGCCTGCTCGAGGGCGCTCAGGATGCCCGCCGCAGCGGCTGCTGCCTCGGCGGGGGGCATGGGGCCTTCGGCTTTGAGCCGGTCCCACAGGCTGCCGCCACCGACCAGCTCCATGACCAGGTAGACCTGGGTCCCGTCGTCCTCGATGTCGTAGACCTCGACGATGTTGGGGTGTCGCAGGCGCGCCTGGATGCGGGCTTCGGTGAGGAAGCGCTGGCGCTGGACCTGGTTGGTGGCGCGATCGGTGGCCAGGACCTTGACCGCGCGCTCCACATCCAGCCGCTCATCGTAGGCCAGGTAGACCGTGCCCACCCCTCCTTCACCGAGGATCTCCCGGAGCTTCAGCCGTCCAGCGGCCAGAGGTGGCGCGACTTCCGTGGTCATCAGGGTGCTGCGGGGTGCTGGGAACGCTGGCATCATCGCCATTGTTGGACACGAACTTGCCACTATCGATTCAGCCTGTCCATGTCATGGGCCGGTCAGAACCCGCGGCTGTCCCTCCAGGCTTCCCTCAGGCCGGCCAGCCGCTCGGTGGGGCCTCGCTCCCGGATGACCTGGGCCACAGCCCAGCCGAGGGCCAGGGGGCGCAGCCAGGGACGGTCGCGCACCAGCAGCAGGTGCCCAGCCAGGGCGTGGCGGGTGGCCTCACGGCTGCGGCGTGAGAGAGAGGCTCCTCCCTGGTGGGTGCAGCGGGCCCGGGGCTCCAGCACCACGACCCGCCCCTGGTGACGGAGGCGCAGGCAGAGCTCGATGTCCTCGAAGCCGAAGCGGTAGCGCTCGTCCAGCCGCTGGTGGCTCCCCAGTAGCAGGCAGGCGCCGCTCAGGGCGTCTACCGCCTGGGCCTGATCCGGGATTCCGCGCAGCTGGTGGATCCGGGCGCTGCGGCGGTGGACGCGGATTCCCGCGCTCTCGACCTGGCCCCGCTCGTCCAGCAGCACCGGACCCACGGCGGCCGCCCCGGGGTGCTCCTCGAGCGCCTTCAGCAGCGAGTCGATGCAGTCGCCCTGAGGGGCTGCGTCATCGTTGAGCAGCAGGGCCAGGGGTAGGCCTGCGCGCTGGACCGCGGCGAGCCCGCGGTTGCAGGCCCGGGCGAAGCCTTCCTCTCCCGTGCTGCGCAGCACCTGGACCTCTGGGGGCAGGGCGCCCGGCGCCAGGCCCGTGGCGGAGTCGTCCACCACCCAGACGGGCCGATCCCCGATGCTCTCCAGAGCGTGAGCCAACAGATCTCCTCGGCTGTGGTGGGGGATGACCACGCCAAGGGCATTGGATTGGGCCACGGGAGCGCTACTGCCCTTCGGGCCGCGGGTTGTACTCGAGCGTGATGATCAGGCCCGAGACGATGTCGTCGTCCAAGGTGACCGGGTTGGCCTCGAGGTAGCCCGTGGGGTCGCCGTGGCCGGGCTTGCCGTCGCTGTTGGCGTCATTGAAGGCCGACAGCCAGACCTTGCCCGCGGACTGGGGCACCTGGATCTCGAAGGTGCCCGGCCCCGTCAGCTCCGCCCAGCCCACCACGCCGGGGCGCTCGGAGAAGTCGCGCTGGTCGCCGTCGAAGACATCCACGCGCACCTTGCCGGCCTGGTGGTCGCGGTAGCGCACTTCGCCCTTCAGGGTGACCGTGGGCCCTTGGGTGGGGGCGCCAGGGGTGACGACCTCTTCGCCAGGGGCGCCGGGAGCCCCGGGAGCGCCGGGCGTCGGATCCTCTGGTACGCCAGGCAGGGGCTGCTCGGGCGCACCTGGGGGCGGCTGCACCGGAGCGCCTTCCTGGGGTTGCCCAGCTTGACCTGGAGGAGGTGCATCGGTGGCGCCCGGCGGCGGCTGTGCCCCGCCGGCGTGGCTGGCTTCGTCGGTTCGCTCTTGATCGGCCTTGGCCAGGATCGGGTCAGGGCCGCAGCCGAGCGTGGCGGCAGCGACGAAAATGGTGGCAAGAATGGTGCTTTTCCGAGACATCGGGCCACGCTGTGTTGATGCGCAAATAATAGTGTATTTGGCAGAAACGAAAAAATCCAAACACGAATTGTCGTCGAATGTCTCGGCGCGGTGGGTGGCGCGGCTCACGGGGTGCAGGCTTGCTGCTCCGTGAGGTTCCGCCCGTGCTAGATTAGACTGTCGCGCTCGAGCCCAGCCTCCAGGTGTCTCCATGTCCGCCTCGCCCACCAAGCCCATCGGGGTCCTGCTCACGCCGCAGATCCTGCACATGCTGGCCAAGGTGTACGTGCCGGTGCTCTTCCCGCTCACCTTCCTGATCGTGCTCGCGGGCTTCGCCGTGGACCGCTGGCTAGGGCTGCCCCCGGTGCTGCTGGCCTCGCCCCTGAACTGGGTGGTGGGTGGGGCCCTGTTCCTGGCCGGGGGCATCATCTGGGTGATCGCCTATGCGGCCATCGTCTTCCAGGGGCACGGCAGCCCCTCGCCCACCGCTGGCCGCACTCAGCAGCTGGTCACCACGGGCATCTACTCCTTGTGCCGCTACCCCTCCGTGCATGCCAAGTTCCTCGGCGTGCTCGGCGTGGGCGTCGCGCTGAACTCCTGGACCTTCACCTTCCTGCTCTGCCCCCTGCTGCTCATCGGCTCCCTGGTCGAGAAGCTCTGGCGGCAGGAGCCGCAGAATCACGCCGTGTTCGGCGATGACTGGCTGCGCTACCGCGAGCGGGTACCCTTCTTCATCCCCTGGCGAATTTTCGTACCCCAGCGGCGATCCTCGTAGGGAGCACATCATGGACATCACCCTCATCAACCCTCCCGAGCGCAAGCGCGTCTGGGCCGGAATCCCCAAGGAACATGCCCACGGTGTCTACTGCTTCCCGCCCCTGGGGTTGATGTATCTCCAGTCCTCGGTCGAGAAGCGCACGCCCTGGCGCGCCGAGATCTTCGACGCCGTGGTGGACGACCTGGACTACCCGGACTTCGAGCAGCAGCTGCGCAAGTACCCGCTGGATGTGGTCGGCATCACCGCGTTCACCCACTGCATCCCCGACGTGCAGTCCACCATCAATGTGGTCAAGAAGATCAACCCCAACGCCAAGATCCTGCTGGGCGGTCCCCACCCCAACATGTTCTCCGACTACGCCATCGCCATGCGGGGCGTCGACGCCATCTGCACCGGAGACGGTGAAGAGGCCTTCGTGGAGATGCTGCAGGCCATCGACAGCGGCAAGGATCTCGCGGGCATCCGCGGCGTGTGGTTCAAGGACGGTTCTGACGTCATCAAGAACGAAGAGCGGCCCACCCCCCGCAGCCTCGACGCCTACCCTTGGCCCGATCGGCGGCGCATTCGCTACAAGGACTACTACCTGCCGGCCATGAAGGCGCCGGTGGTCAGCACGGCCATCACCAGCCGCGGCTGCCCCCACTCCTGCCCCTTCTGCCTGACCTACAAGCGGCAGTACCGGATCCGCAACATCGAGAGCATCCTGGATGAGGTCGAGCACTGCATCTCGCTGGGCATCGGCGAGCTGATGTTCATCGACGACCTGTTCACGCCGAACTCCCAGTGGGTGCTCAAGTTCTGCGACGGCATCGAGAAGCGTGGCCTGAAGTTCCAGTGGTCCTACAAGACCACCATCGCGGGCACCACCCGTGAGCAGATCCGCCGCTGCGGCGAGATGGGCTGCAACAAGATCCACTTCGGGGTCGAGTCCACCAACAACGAGGGCCTGGACGCCTGGGGCAAGCACTGTGACACCGACGACGTGCACCGCGTCTTCAAGTGGTGTCGTGAAGAGGGCGTGCGCTCGGTGGCCTACATCATGCTGGCCGGCCCCCACGAGCACACCATGCAGGACTCCATCGACAACGTCGACTCCATGATGAAGCTCGACGCCGACTACGCCGTGTTCGCTGTGTTTTCGCCCTACCCGGGCACCGAGAGCTTCGAAGAGGGCGCCCGCAAGGGCCTGTACCCGGCCGACTGCTGGGACAAGCTCATGCGCGACCCCTTGAGCGGCACCCCGGTGCCGGCGGCCTGGAACGAGCACCTGAGCAACGAGGACATCCTGCAGCTGCTCAAGATCTCCCACCGCAAGTTCTACTATCGGCCGCGGGTGGTGGCCCGCGCGCTGGCGGGGCTGGAGTCCCGTGAGGAGTTCCTGCGCCTGGCCCGCGGCGGCCTGTCGCTGCTCAAGATGGAGCGCCTGAGCGCCAAGAGCCACAACGCGCCCGTCTAGGGCACGAGCCCGGATGTCTGGACTTGTCGTCGCCACGAATGCCCACCAGAGCCCTGCGTCGGGGAGACTGACGCCCGGTGTGGCACGCTCATTTCGGAGCGACGGTTCGGACGGGGACCGTAATACCACGCCGGGCGTTGCCCCCTTCAGCCCCTCCCGCGACCCGGACCCGGTACCCGCGAACACCACGCCGGGCGTTGCCCCCTTCAGCCCCTCCCGCGACCCGGACCCGGTACCCG
>ERZ890953.1432-NODE-1432-length-11979-cov-11.692385_pt1 | contig 11979 bp, 6 predicted proteins | sample MGYA00521264_ERZ890953 | MGnify/ENA primary metagenome ERZ890953 (study PRJEB32303, sample SAMEA104408629) | aquatic metagenome | biome: Brackish water; feature: Chemocline; material: water | place: Baltic Sea | collected 2014-10-26T21:54:00 | depth 200 m ... | reverse complement strand
CTATGCCAACCCTGCCGGGAAAACGCCGGAAAAGACGGAACCCGCTGAAATGTCGCATGGTGGTTCGGAGGTGTGTACCGAGGTTGCGGTCGAACCCCTGAAAACTAGTTAAATTTTGATAGTGCTATTCCCACTTATGGGAGTTGACACCCTTAATCAGGCCGGGCGGGGGTATGCTGAATGTCCGGTCGGTAAGGCCGGGTTAGGGTGTGTAGGGCAGAATGCTTCTTTTTCTTTCCTTAAATCAACAATAAGCCTCTCCAATTGTTGCTCATCTTCCCGAATACTTGCCAGAATATCTTGTACATCCAATATCTTTTCCATTATGGCCCCTCTCTTAATATGGATTATTGATATATGCAAGAATTGTGCGGGAAATTCAAAAATTTTTGAGGAGTTATGAAATTATTTAATATATCAGATTGTTATGTCCCATTCAGCTGCGGTAGAGGGTCCAATGGGGAAAAATAATCAGTTTTTCATGTAGGTAAATTTTGACACATGTGTTGTTTTAGTGCATCATCCGGTCTGATTTTTAATAATTAGCCTTTCACAGTTTAAAGTGTAATTGAATATAATATGAAGATGAAACAAGACATGGAAACAATCTATCTGCTGGATGGGAGTTCATATATTCACCGGGCTTATCACGCCATCAGGAATCTGCAAAATGCAAAAGGGTTTCCCACCAATGCGATTTTCGGGTTCACAAAGATGATCCTCAAGCTCCTTTCGGATAAAAAACCTGATCGTTTGGCCATTGTTTTTGATGCGAAAGGCCCCACATTCAGGCATGAAATCTACGAGGATTATAAAGCCAACCGACCTCCCATGCCCCAGGACATGGTGGTGCAGCTTCCCTTCATCTGGAGCGTGGTGAAAAATCTCGGAATCACCATGCTGCAAGAGTCGGGTTACGAAGCGGATGACATCATTGGAACGCTGGCGCGGGTGGGTGAGGCGGAAGGGTTTGATGTGGTGGTGATCTCCGGTGACAAGGATTTCAGACAATTGATCCGGCCGCGCGTTTCCATGTGGGACACCATGAAGGACAAAATCACCGACTATGATTCCCTGAAGGAGGCCTATGGGTTTGAGCCGGAAAAATTTATCGATGTCATGGGACTTTCGGGCGACAGCTCGGACAACATCCCCGGCGTTCGTGGTGTGGGGGAAAAGACGGCGGTGGCGCTGGTGCAGGAATTCGGATCACTTATTGGGGTTTTTGAGCGGCTGGATGAGATCAAGAAAAAAAAGTTGAAGGAAACCTTAGGTGTCTCACGGGATGTGGCGCTTTTGAGCCGGAAGTTAGTCACCATTGATTGTTTTGTTCCCGTCCCCACGGATCTCGAAAAACTGAAGGTGGGGGAACCGTCCAGGGAGGCACTGGCTGATATTTTCAAAGAATTGGAATTCAGGGATTTATGGGACCGTTTTGCACCCCGGGAGGAAGCGGTACCCACGGAATATGAACTGTGTCTGAATATGGGGGACGTGAAAATTCTTGCCGACAATATCAGGTCGGTGGGACTGCTCGCCATCGATACGGAAACCACCGGCACGGATCCCATGCAGGCCGGTCTGGTGGGTATCTCTTTTTGCTTGAAGGAAGGAAAAGGGGTTTATCTTCCCCTAGCGCACCATTATCTGGGGGTTCCGGAACAGGTCCCCTGGAAGGATGCAAGGGATGTTTTAAGGGAAGTTCTGGAAGATGAAACCATTTTGAAGGTGGGACAGAACATCAAATATGATGCCTGCGTGTTAAAGCGGCATGGGATAACGCTTAAAGGCATTTCATTTGACACCATGATTGCCTCCTATGTGATTGATCCCGGTTTACGGCAACACAACCTGGATGCCCTTTCACAGCGCTACCTGAACCATAAGATGATCGCCTATCATGATGTGGTGGGAAAGGGGAAGAATGACCGTGGTTTTGCGGTGGTATCGCTGGAAAAAGCCTGTGAATATTCCTGTGAAGACGCGGATATGACCCTGCGATTGAAAAAGATTCTGGCGGAAAAAATCAGGGGTGAAAAAAACGAGGCGCTTTTTAAAGATCTGGAAATGAAACTTCTGCCCGTGCTCCTGGATATGGAGATGACGGGTATCAAAATTGATACGGCGCTTTTTAAGGCAATGTCCACCGAATTTGCCACGGAGATGAAAGCGGTTGAAAAAGCGATCCAGGCTGAGGCCGGCATGGATTTCAACCTGAATTCTCCGCAGCAGCTGGGCAACGTGTTGTTTGAAGTCCTGAAACTTCCAGGCGGAAAGAAAACCGCCAAAACCAAACGGTATTCTACGGATGTCAAGGTTCTTAAAAAGCTCTCCGAATCCCATGAAATTGCAAGGAAAGTGCTTCGTTTCAGGTCTCTGACCAAACTGAAATCCACCTACCTGGATGCTTTGGTCAGAATGGTGAATCCGCAAACCGGGAGGGTGCATACATCCTTCAACCAGACGGTTGCCGCCACGGGTCGGTTGAGCAGCAGCAATCCCAACCTGCAGAATATTCCCATCCGGGGTGAAGCGGGAAGAAATATCCGAAAAGGGTTTGTGGCCGACGAAGGGAAGGTTCTGGTGGCGGCGGACTACAGTCAGATTGAACTGCGGGTGTTTGCCCATTATTCTGAAGATCCTGCATTTATGGCGGCGTTTGAAGAGGACCAGGATATCCATACCCGGACCGCCCGTGAGGTATTGGGGAATGAAACGGGGGAGGTTACATCGGGAATGCGGCGCATTGCCAAGGCCATCAACTTCGGTATTATCTATGGCATGGGGTCTCAAAAACTCGGTGAAGAGCTGGGGATTTCCACCCGGGTGGCCAGAGACTACATTGATGCCTACTATGATCGATACAGGGGTGTAAAACGATTTAAGGAAAAGGCCATTGAAACCGCGATTAAAAAGGGTTATGTTACCACCCTTTTTAATCGCAGGCGCTACCTGCCGGATATCTCTCACAACAACAGCAGAATCCGATCGGAAGCGGAGCGGATGGCGGTCAACACCCCCATTCAGGGAACGGCGGCGGATTTAATTAAAAAGGCCATGATTCAGATTCACAACCGCCTGGCAGAAGAGCGTTTCCAGTCGAAGATGCTTTTGCAGGTGCATGATGAACTGGTCCTGGAGGTGCCGGAAGAAGAGGTGGAACGTCTCATTTCCATGATCAGGGAGGAGATGGAAGGGGTCTATCCGTTGCGGGTTCCCTTGAAAGTGGACGTTAACAAGGGTCTTAACTGGGATGAGGCACACTGATTAAGGATTATACCATGTCGTATATTTTCGGGCCGGTTCCTTCCAGGCGTCTGGGCTTGTCATTGGGGGTGGATCTAATCCCTCACAAGACCTGTACCTTCGACTGTCTTTACTGCGAGGTGGGCAGGACGACGAACAGGACCATCACCGGTAGCCCGTTGGCGCCTGTGGATGAAATACTGCGGCAGCTTGGCAAAAGGCTTACGGAATGTACTCCCGATGTCATTACGCTGGCAGGTTCAGGTGAACCGACCCTTCATTCTGAAATCCACCATATCATTTCAGGCATCAGGGAATTGACCGATACCCGCATCGTAATTTTGACCAACGGATCTCTTTTCTGGGATGAAGCGGTACGGCAGCACGTTCTGGGGGCGGATCTGATCATGCCCACCTTGTCCAGCGCCATTTCAGGTACATTTCAAGCCATCCACCGTCCCCATGCCGATTTGACACTGGATCGCATTGTGGACGGTTTAAAACTGCTGCGATCGGAATTCGATGGTCTCATTTATCTGGAAGTTATTCTCCTGGCGGGGTTTAACGACACGGATGAGGAAATCAGGGCATTGAAGCCGTTGATTCAAGAAATTCAACCGGAAAAAATTCAACTGAACACCGTGGTTCGTCCGCCGGCGGATTCATGCGCCAAAGCCCTTGACAGTCGGAGACTGGAAGAGATAAAGCTCTTTTTAGGGGAACGTGCGGAAATTGTGGTGGATATTGGGGCCGAAAAAGGCGCCTTGGCCCACGACGGGAAAGGGGAGGGGTTGCTGGAAATGGTCAGAAGAAGGCCCCTTCGCATGAAAGATATGGCCAATTCCATGGGCTTATCCATTGATGAAGTGGAAAGCATGGTCAAAGGTCTACTGATCAAAGGGGATCTTCGCCGTCAGGACCATTCGGGCGAGATTTTTTACGTGAGCAACGAAATGGATCAAGGCTGAAAAAGAGGAAACGTGGACAGAGCGATATTCTTTGCGGGGATTGATGTCGGATCCATCAGTTTGAATGGTGTTGTGATCAACCGGGATCGTGAAATCGTCTACGAAGCGCCCTACGAGCGCCACCTGGGCAAAGTAAACGAGCGGGTTCTGGCGCTCATTGAGGATTTCTACCGTCGGTTTGGCAAGGATGGCATTCGGTCCATTTCATTTACCGGAAATCACGGCAAAAATCTGAGCGAGCGGCTCAATACCCCATACGAATTTGAAACCATCAGCCAGGTGCTTGGCACCCTGTTTGTAAAACCGGATGTGAAAACCATCATCAGCATGGGCGGCCAGGAGACGGCCCTTTTCCAGATCAACCATTCAGAACATAATCAGGGCTCCCACATCAATTCCCAATCCGCAATCCGCAATCCGCAATCGGAGTGGGAACTGGCCTACTTCAACACAAACGGCCCCTGTGCTTCCGGCACCGGTTCATTCATTGACCAGCAGGCCCAGCGGCTGGCCACCTCCATCTATTCCCGGGAGGTCAACACAAGTCAGGATCAGCTGGACCGGATACTGAAAGACTTCATCGTATTGGGGAAAAAGAGCGTTAAACCTGCAAACGTGGCCTGTCGGTGCACCGTCTTTACAAAATCGGATATGATCCATCTGCAGAACCGCGGTGAAAAGCTGGAAGATATCATTTATGGCCTGCATGTGGGCAACGCTCGGAATTATATGAGCACAATTGTTTCCAACCGCTCACTGGAAGCACCGATCGTCTTTGTGGGAGGACTTTCATTAAATGAATTACAAGTCAAGGCTTTGAAATCATATGTTCCGGATCTGGTGGTGCCACCCTACAATACATCCATCGGAGCACTGGGCGTTGCACTTGCGGCAATGGAGAGAAAGATCCAAAAAGGTTTGGAAGATGGGGATGCCCCTCTTGATTTATCTCTGCTCAAAAGGCTGGCAAATGATCGGGAGGGTGACGTGCCGGTAGCGAGCAAACTAGTGATTCAGAAAACCATTTTTCCGGAAACCAATGAACTTAAGAGGCGGCCACAAAAAAAACATCAGAAAGTTTTTCTCGGCATTGATATCGGCAGTACGACCACCAAATACGCGCTGATCAATGAGGCCCATGAGATTGTGGGCAAAAATTATGTTCACACCAAGGGAAAACCCATTGAAGTGACTCAGGAGCTTCTTAGGGGTTTGCTGGATAAAACAGGGGATGAATTGGAGATCATCGGTACGGCTACCACGGGTTCCGGTCGTAATGTGGTGGGTGATTTTCTGAATGTGGATCTCATTATTGATGAAATAACCGCTCATGCCCGGGGGGCGGTGGAAATAGATCCGGATGTGGACACCCTGTTTGAGATCGGCGGTCAGGATGCCAAATATGTTTCCATTGCCAACACCTATCCGCTTGATTTCGACATGAACAAGGTTTGTGCAGCGGGCACCGGGAGCTTTCTCCATGAGTTGGCCAACAAGTATGGCATCAGTATTGTTGAGGAGTTCCAAAATATTGCGCTTTCATCGGAAGCACCTGTGAAACTGGCTGAAAGGTGCACGGTGTTCATGGAATCGGATCTGGTGAGCTACCACCAGAAAGGCGTTGGCACCAGGGATCTGATTGCCGGTTTGTGTTATGCCATTGTTTATAACTACCTGAACCGGGTGGTTGAAAAAAGAAAAATTGGGGAACGGGTGATGTTTCTGGGTGGGCCGTCACTGAACAAAGGTGTCGTGGCTGCGTTTGAAAATGTGTTGGGTCGCGCCCTCATCGTGCCTCCCCATCGTGAGGTGTTGGGGGCCTATGGCGCCGCCATCAGTGTTCACGAGCGGATGCGTCACTTGAATCAGGGAAAAACCGGTTTCAGGGGACTCGGAAGTGCCATTAGTGATCGCATGGCTTTCACCGAAAAAATTTGCCGTGCCGATTCCCGGTGCCATAATCAATGCAAACTGAAAATTTATGATTTTGATGGGCGTAAGAGCATTTGGGGGGGAGAGTGTGGTCGATACGAGTTGACGCGGAACCGTGGATCAAAGGAGACAAACTTTTTTGCGCTGCGGCAGGAGATCTGGGAGACCTATATGGCGGGGGTTTATGAAACCCTGTCGGAGTTACCGCTATTGCGGGTGGATGACCGGCCCACGGTGGGCATGCAGCGGGCCCTGTACGGTCAGCAGGATTCTGTCTTATGGGCGCATTTTTTTGACCATCTGGGATATCGGCTTGTTTTAACGCCACCCACCAACGCGCACCTTTCCCGGATGGGTATTGAGGCTATGACGGCGGAAACCTGCTACCCGGTAAAAGTCTCCCATGGCCACGTAAAGGAGCTGGTGGGTAAGACGGCGTTTCTTTTTCTCCCCAGCGTGGTAAACATGGGAAATAGCCGGGACAAGGAAAAGGGTTTTTACTGTCCCATGGTGCAGAGCAATTCCTATATGGTTCGCATGGCCCTTGATCTTGACATGACAAACGTCATAAACCCCGTGGTCCATCTCAAGTATGACACGGAAACCCTTGCCCTGGAACTGACGGAACAATTGCGGCCAAAACTGTCGCTCTCCGCGCATCGGGTGCGGGATGCCCTCTATTACGCTCTCGGGAGGGAACAACAGTTCCGGAATGCGATTAGTGGGAAAGGCTTAGAGATCCTGAAATCACACCCCGCCGGTGAACCGCTGGTGGTTGTGACCGGAAGACCCTACAATCTCTATGATGAACGGTTGAACCTGAGACTGGGGCATCATCTGGCAAAAATCGGTGTTAAAGCCGTGCCCATGGATTTTATGGATGTCTCTTCGGTGGATTTGTCTGATTTTCCGTCCATGTATTGGGGTCTCGGTGCGAAAATTCTGAGGACGTCTAAGATTGTGGCTTCAAACCCGGATTTTTTCGGTCTCCATTTGACCAACTTCGGGTGTGGTGCGGATTCATTCCTGGAACATTTTTTCCGGCATATTATGGGGGATAAGCCCTATATGATTCTGGAACTGGATGAGCACAGTGCCGTTGCCGGGGTTATGACTCGGCTGGAGGCATATAAAAACGTTATTGACAATAGTATTCAAAAAGCGCAATTGGAAGCTGAAGAACCACGAAAACTGGCCAATTAACCATGGAAAGCAGCAACGTCATCAATTTTGAGTCTTTCAGCAACAAGGTGGGACGGTTCAGCCTCAGGGAACGAACCTGCCTGATTCCGGAAATGAATCGGCTGGGCAGCCATCTACTGGCGGCCAGTTTCAGGAGCTTCGGCATACGGGCAAAGATCCTTGAGACCTTTCAGGGGATGGATCTGGGGTTGGCCCATACTTCTGGAAAAGAGTGCTTTCCCTGCCAGATTACCATGGGGGATATCCTCCACTTCATGAAGCAGGAAACGGCTCGTCTGGGAGCGGAATTTGATTCTGATGCCTATGTCTATTTCCTGCCGGAAGCGGATGGCCCGTGCCGTTTTGGTATGTACAACAAATACCAACGGATTGTACTGGATTCCTTTCCGGAATTCAGTGGGCTCAGGATCGGTGCACTGACCACCGCGGACGGGTATTCTCTCTCCGGGATCATCGAGGAGGAACGGGTGACCGATCTTCGGAAGTCGTCCTACGTGGCCCTGGTTGTGGGGGACGTCCTGGATCGGCTTTTGTGGCGGGTCAGGCCCTATGAGAAAGAACCCGGGCTGGCAGACCTGGTGATTGAAAAATGCCTTGAGTATATGTCGGATGCTTTTGAGCGTTTCGGAGAGAGGCTGCAGTTCGGTCAGATATTGGCACGCCTGGAAGCTGTTATCAAAGAGGTCAAAGCGGTCATGGACCCGGAGATTCCCCAGAAACCGTTGATCGGCATGGTGGGGGAAATCTATTTGCGGACCCATGTAAAAGCCAACCAGGATGTGATCCGCATGCTGGAAAAGTATGGGGCGGAGGTGGTCAACGCATCCGTATCGGAGTGGATCAATTTTACCAGCTATGAACATTACAGGTCGGCCAAGACAGCGCTTCGTTTCAGCCTGAAACAATTGAAATTTGACCGGTTGAAAGATCATTTGAAAGACCTTTTCACCTATGGTGGCGATCTTTTTTATCAAGAATACCGACAAAGACAGATTTATAAAAGGGCGTCGGAGCTGATCGATCTGGCAAAGGACCACAAGGTCAGCCATTTGGAGGATGTGATCAAAAAACACGATTTGTATAGTTTTGATCTCGGAACGGAGGCGTGTTTGAGCATTGCGGGTATGATGGAATATGTTCGTGAAGGGTATAACGGTTTGGTGAATGTTTACCCGTTTACCTGTATGCCGAGCATCACCACCAGCGCCATCGTGCGGCCCCTCATGAACAAGCTCAGGGTTCCCTATCTGGACACCCCATATGATTCCAGCACCCAGCCGGGTCGAGAATCCGCTGTTCGAACCTTCATGTACCAGGCTGATCAGCATTTTAAACGTTATGGAAGGCATGTTACCAAATGAGATTTGGATTTCGGAAGTCAAATGACACAAAAACAAAAGCAGAAGCAGAGGTGCCCACAAAAACCGACGGTCAAAGGGTTGGCGCCGGGCTGGTTAAAACAGGGAATGGAAAAACCAAAGCAAGGAGAAAATCGTTGGGACTTGCATCAAAGATGTTGATCAATGCCGTCGAATCGGAGGAATTCCGGATCGCCGTGATCAAAGAGGGGCGGCTGGATGGGTTTTACATCGAAACCGCCGCCACGGAACAGAAGACTGGTAATATCTACAAAGGGGTTGTGGAGAGAATCGAGCCGAGTCTGCAGGCGTGCTTTGTTAATTTTGGAAGCGAAAAGAATGGTTTCTTATCCGGTACGGATATTCATCCGGAATATTATGCCACGGACCCCGACGTCAAAAAAGAGGTGTCCGTGCCCCGGATCGAAAAAATTCTTAAAAAGGGGCAGGAACTTCTGGTCCAGATAACCAAGGAGATGCAGGGGCACAAGGGTGCACAGTTGACCACCTATCTTTCTCTGGCCAGCCGTCATCTGGTGTTGATGCCCGGGAGCAAGGGGGGCATTTCGAAGAAAATCGAAGAAGAAGAAGAACGTCAGCGCCTCAAGGCTATCATGAGCCAGTTCAAGCTTCCCGAAGGTGTCGGGTATATTGTGAGGACCGCGGCCCTGAAACAGAGCAAGCGAGAACTTTCGAGCGATCTCAACCGGCTGCTCAGAATGTGGAAAAACATCAAGAAAAACGTCCAGGAGGCATCGCCTTTGACCCTGGTCCATAAAGAGCAGGATGTTTGCCTTCGAACGTTAAGGGATTATTTCACCAGTGAAATTGCCGAGGTTCTTGTTGATGATAAAGAGACCCTGATCAAGGTGAAAAACTATATGAAGATCATCTCTCCCAGGCATCAGGGCCGGGTTAAACTTTATAAAGAGAAACGCCCCATCTTCGCCCAATACGAAATCGAAAAGCAGATTGAGACCATCTATCGCAATCGGGTGCCGTTAAAATCCGGTGGTTCTATCGTGATTGATCCCACTGAAGCGTTGGTGGCAATCGACGTAAACTCGGGTCGGTGGCGAACGGGCAAGCAAGTGGAGAATACGGCTTTCAAAACCAATATCGAAGCCGCTGAAGAGATTGCCCGTCAACTTCGCCTGCGGGATATGGGCGGATTGGTGGTGATTGATTTTATCGACATGCGGGAGAAAAAGCATATTCGGGAAGTGGAAAAAGTGGTGCGGGATAAGGCAAAAGAAGATCGGGCCAAGATCAGCGTTTCCAATATTTCCAAATTTGGTCTTCTTGAATTGTCGCGGCAGCGCCTTCGGCCTTCCATCGAATCGGTGAGTTATCGAACCTGTGAGTACTGCAATGGCCGCGGGATTGTGCCGTCCGTTGAAACCGCCGCCATTTCATTTTTGCGTCGTATTCGCATGGGATTGAGCAAAAAGGGGATTTTGCAGGTAAAGGGAGTGCTCTCCGAGGAGGTGGTTGATTATCTGCAAAACCGGAAGCGAAAAGACCTTGCTCAGATGGAATCACGCCATGGTCTGGAGATCATCCTGAGGGGGGACCCGTCACTTTCTCCCGATGGGGGCATTCTGGAATTCATCAAAGAGGAACGCAGCTGAATGTGGGGTAAGTATTGTTTAATAATATCATTTATTTCATCGTTGTTCTGCTGATTTTTAATGTTAGTTATTCCGAACCCTCCCCCGATGATTCGCTGCTTTATTCCATTGCCGGACTTCTGTTTTGCTGGGTGGCTTTTGCCGGTTACTGCCGCCGGCGCTTTCATTATCTCTACCGACTGCTTGCGTCCGGCGGGCCCGCCGAAGGCGTTTTGGCGGAACGATACGAGCGGCTGAATTTACGGCTTTCCATTCTGGCCATATTGCTGTTTGCCGTTGCCGTCTATTTTTTCAGCCTCAAACAGTGGCTTCTGGCGGTTCCCGGTCTTGCGGCTTTCTCCGTGTTGCAGGGCCTTTTTGCCATTTTGTTGTTTCTCTTTTATCTCTGTACCATCTGGTATTTTGCCTACCCCGCGTACCGGGTGCTGTTTCGCGTGCATGTTACAAGACGCAGTTTTGTGCAGAGCAACCTTCGGTTCAATCTTCCCGTCCTGTTTCCATGGTTCGCCCTGACACTTGCCTATGACCTGCTTTCGCTCACGCCATGGGCCTCTTCCAGCGCATTTTTGAACAGTTTCTACGGCCAGATACTGTTTTTTGCCGTCTTTCTATCCCTTCTGGTGGTGGTCATGCCGAAATTCATACAATACTGGTGGGGGTGTAAACCCCTGGAGTCATCGGAAAAGGGGAGAAGCCTTGCGAATTTCCTGAAAGAAAAGGGTTTCCGCTACCGCAGTTTGCTTAACTGGCCCATTTTTGAGGGGCGAATGATGACAGCGGGCATCATGGGGATTGTTCCCCGATATCGTTATATATTGGTGACCGATGCGCTCATGTCCGCGCTTTCCATGGAAGAGCTGGAATCCGTTCTGGCCCATGAGATGGGCCATGCCAGGTATTTCCATTTGCTCTTTTACGTCCTTTTCTTTGTGGGATTTATGGTGATTTCATTCGGATTGTCGGATGTTTATATCTATCTGGCATATGTGTGGTCTCCTCTGGCGGATGTCATCAGCCAGGACGATGCCCGGTCCATGACGCTTTTCTATCTGTCGGTTGCGATTCCCATGCTGTTGACCCTCTTAATTTATTTCCGTTACATCATGGGGTTTTTCATGCGCCATTTTGAACGCCAGGCTGATCTTTACGCCGCAACGGTCATGGGAACACCTGCATTCATCGTCAATGCTCTGGAGAAAATTGCCTATTTGAGCGGGAAATCCCGTGATATACCCAACTGGCATCATTTCAGCATCGGGCAACGGGTCGCCTGCCTTTTGAAAACCCTGGAAGTACCCCGATTGGCCGGGAAGCAGAACCGTTTTGTGCTTCTCTCCTTCCTGGTTTACCTGGTAGGCATCGGAATTTCAGGTTACTACTTGAATTTCGGTGATATTAAGTCCCATATGGCATACGATCTGATGGGTAAAGAACTTACCCGCAAACTGGAGGCGCATCCACAAAATATAAGCCTGGCCCTGAACCTGGCCATGGTTTACCAGCGCATGGGGAAAGAGGCGGAAACCATGGGCCTCTACGATCAGGTCATCCAATGGAACCCCGGGCAGGCGGTGGCATTGAACAACCTGGCCTGGATGATGCTGACGGCAACAAATCCGCTTTTGCGGAATAAGGCCCGAG
>ERZ890953.1431-NODE-1431-length-11982-cov-13.208099_pt1 | contig 11982 bp, 10 predicted proteins | sample MGYA00521264_ERZ890953 | MGnify/ENA primary metagenome ERZ890953 (study PRJEB32303, sample SAMEA104408629) | aquatic metagenome | biome: Brackish water; feature: Chemocline; material: water | place: Baltic Sea | collected 2014-10-26T21:54:00 | depth 200 m ... | reverse complement strand
CACAAAAAATGGAAGCGACCGGATGAAACCCGGCTGGAAGAAAGGCACCCACCATTTTGTGGAAACATCAGACGTTCATTTGAACATAACTGCCCCGCGGGTCCAATGGGAGGAGGCCAAATTCGGACCCCTAAAAATTGAGTGCGCTTTACGTAAAAAAGACCTTTATATCAGCCGATCCAGCGTACATTTCGACCGTGGTAAACTCCTGTTGCGAGGACATGTGAAACGGGGAAAAAAACCGGAGATGCTTTTTACCAGTTACCTGGAGATGGACCGGCAACCCCTGGAAGATTTACCGACGCCCCTGGCATTCGTCAGGAACCGGCTGGAAGGAAAACTGACCATGGAAGCTCTGCTTTTTGCCAGGGGAAATACAAAACAAGAACTGCTTTCAAGCCTCACGGGAAGTGCAAATGTTCTGCTTGAACAAGGGGTCGTAAGAAAAAGTAATGTATTCATCCAAATCCTGGATAACATGACCCTGACCCGCGTTTTTGAAACAAGGCCTGAAAATCTGTCAGAGGACGGCCTTTATTTTAATCGTATCGAGGGGCACCTGGACATCCATAAGGGGATTGCCAAAGCCGGCAATCTGACCATGGAAAGTCCTGTTTTTAATGCTGTAGCAGAAGGACAGGCGGATCTTCGCACCGGCACCATGGATGCAGAAATCGGCGTTCATCCGCTGACCACGGCGGATCTTCTGGTGAGCAAAATTCCCATACTGGGATACCTGTTAAGTGGAGATGATAACACCGTGGTGGCTGAATATTTTCAGGTGGACGGAAAGATGTCAGATCCCAATGTTCAATACATGGCCTTTAAGAGCATGAGCAACGGCACCTACAGTTTTTTCAAACGATTGTTTCTTTCCCCCCAAAGGCTCTTTCAAAATATCAGTGAAGCCGCCGATGACTTTGAACGTAATGGACTGCCATTACCGGATAAAAATCTTCAGCCGGAATACAACATGACAAATTGACCCCATGAATATTGCCTGGAAGATTGCAAAAATCGTTGAAACCTGATAGAAAAACAGGTTGCAGGGATTGAGGACAAAGAGCCACTTGACAGGCGGCATCGTCGCCGGTTCATTGTGGCCAAACATTCAGAGGACACCTAAATGGCCAAGCTAGAACTTGTTGACATTTTCAAGAAAAGAACCCGGCATCCTTTCAGGCCCAGATCGTCGGACGTGATCGATAGAATGTTTTCCGATTTCATGCCTTTTGGCTCTTATCGAAGCGACTCGCTCATTGCGGGATCATGTCAATATGCAGACAAGCTGCTCTATGTTGTCGCACAGCAGAAACCCAAACCCGAGGATCTCCAAAGCAGTGAGGATCTTGAGAAACTGAATTACGGCATGCTCACCTCCGACGACCACTCGGTCATCCTTTCCGTTTTGAAAGATGCCTGTGAACAGGATCCGGACAACACATTTCTTTTCTCGATTATCGATACTTACGGGGCGGATATTTCAATGTATTCGGCCCAGCGGTTCCAGGCTTTTTTTATCGCCCAACTGATCCGGGAATTCCTGGCCATCCCCATCAGAACCATCTCCCTGGTTCTTGGCGAAGGTGGCAGCGGCGGCGCCCTTGCCATTCAAGTCACCGACATCCGGGGGCAAATGGAGGATGCTCTTTATGCCACGGCCCCCCCTGAAAGCATGGCCTCCATTGTGTTCAGAGATCCGGAACGGATTGAAGACGCGCTCGCCATATTGAAACCGGGCGCCAAAGATCTGAAAAACCTGGATGTCATCGACCGCATCGTGCCCTTCTCCGAGGATGTCACAGATACTGCCGCCATGAGCCGGAACATCGACCAATTTCTAACCAAAGCCATAAAGGATCTTTCACGATCCAAAATTGAGAAGCTCATCAAACGACGGGAAATCAGGGCTAAGCAATGTGGTCTGTCAAAGGGAAGTGGAAAATTTTATGATATAAAACGGTATATCGAAACCCCCATCAAGAAAGCTTTTCGAAAGCCTCCTCCGAACATCGAAATTGTCAATCATACAAGCCTGACGGAAGTGGGGGAAGGTTACGGCAACGTTCAGCATGCCCCAACCAACAAGGACCTGATCGAATGCGGCGCGGGTAAACAGGGCGATAAACGGCGAAAAGGCTGCGGCAAACTGATTCCGCTGAAGGCCCTGCTGGATAACTTCAATGTATGTCCGGAATGCGGTTTTTCCTATATCCTCGGCGCCAGCGGCTGGATAGACTGCCTGGCCGATACGGGAAGTTTCCATGAACTTTACCGGAATTTAACCGTTGACCAACTCCTGGAAGAAACGGCCATCACGGATTATTACAGGGAATTTCTGGCCAAGCAGAAAGGGCATTCCCATTTCAACGAATCCCTGGTGGTGGGAAGCGCTCGGATCAACCAGATGCCCACCGTCATGGCGTTAAGCACATTCTACTTCTGCGGCGGATCCATGGGAGTGGTATTCGGCGAAAAATTCAGACGGGGAGCGGATTACGCCATCCAGAAGAATCTGCCGTTTATCAGTTTGTGTTGCTCGGGCGGTGCAAGGCTCTATGAGGGCATATCGGCACTGATGCAGATGACAAAAACCATCGAATCCATTAACCGCTTAAGAAAAAGCGGACTGCCCTACATATCCATACTGGCGGACCCGGCCACGGGTGGGGCCATTGCCAGCTATGCGGCTTTGGGAGACGTGGTCATCGCCGAACCCGGAGCGTTGGTGATTTTCGCGGGCCCAAGGGTGATGAAATCAAGGGGGTTCGATGTCGACGAAAAGGCTGTGAGATCCCAATCCCTGTACGAAATTTCCGGTGAAATCTACAATGACCTTGATTATTACCACGATATCAGGGGCATCCAGGAAATCTGCGAAAGGAAGGACATGAAGCGGTGCGTCTCCAAATACCTGGAATTCTACTACCAGAGCGAATTCAGAGGTAAAAAGAAAGGGCGCAAAAGTTAGGGCTCCGGGGAAACCTTTCTCCTGCACCCTTTACAGTTTTCCATCAACGGGGTAAATCTCAACCGAGTCGTTTCATATCTTCAACTAGACCGCGGACCGCATCGGCGGAACGATCAAGGGCGGCTTTTTCATCGTCGGTCAGTTCGATTTGGATAATTTCTTCAGCACCCCCTGCCCCCAGCTTCACGGGAACACCGATAAACAGATCGCTGATGCCGTATTCTCCATTCAAGCACGCTGCACAGGGCAGGATTTTTTTCTTATCCTTAAGGATGGCCTCGGCCATCTCCACGGCAGCGGAAGCCGGTGCATAGTAGGCACTCCCGGTTTTGAGCAGCCCCACGATCTCAGCACCGCCATTTCGTGTTCGCTCCACCAGCGCATCAATCCTCTCCGGCGCCATCAACTGGGTGATGGGGATGCCCGCCACCGTTGAAAACCGGGGCAGAGGAACCATGGTATCGCCATGCCCGCCCAGGACAAAGGCATGGGTATTCTCAACGGAAACATTCAACTCCATGGCGATGAAGGCGCGGAAACGTGCGGAATCCAGAACCCCCGCCATACCGAGGACCCTGTTTTTAGGAAACCCGCTGGCATTGTAGGCCACATGGCACATGGCATCCAGTGGATTGCTCACAATGATCAGCACAGCATTGGGAGCGACAGCCGCAACCGCTCGGGTGACCGTATCCATGATGCCCATATTCGTGGACAACAGATCGTCCCGGCTCATGCCCGGCTTTCTCGGAATCCCGGCCGTAATGATGACGATATCGGAATCTTTTGCCGGTGAATAGTCCCCTGTGGCACCAATGATATGGGCGTCATGTTTTTCAATGGGCGCGGCTTCCATCAAATCCAGAGCCTTTCCAGCCGGTACCCCCTCAAGAACATCGATCAGCACCACATCCGCCAATTCTTTTTCGGCAAGACGCATCGCCGCAGTGGCGCCGACGTTTCCCGCTCCAATAACCGTTGCTTTTTTTCTCATTTTGTTGCTCCTTTCTTTATGTTGGTGAATGCTCATTTTACGGTTCGACCGGTATCTAGACGCGTTGGATTATAGGAAACATGGGACAGGGGGTCAAGAAAATGGCGATGAAAAAAACATATCATGCCCGTTGGAGTAACTGTTAGCGATTAAAAGCCCTTGAATTCCCAAGGTCAACCATACTATCATCTCTTCCGGTAAAATACCCGTCCATAATGCGCCGGTTCTCGGGGAAAGGCCACCGACGGGGCATTTGACACATTAGAGTGCGTTATGAAAACAAGCCTGGAAAATCCGCTATCCCTTAAAAACGTCTGCGAAAACCTTTTCAAAAAAAGCCTGATATCCAATAGTCAGAAAGAAATGATCCTTCGTCAAGAAGCTGCATTTCATGGAAATACCGGAAAAACCGCATACCATTCAGGCAGACCCGGAACCGGAGACATGAACCCGGCAGTCATTATTGATCAGATTGCAGCACTTAAAATCGAGCGGTGGGATGATCCCGAAAGAATTCTGGATGAAGACATCATTTGTCAGTGTCTTGCAGAGGAATGGGAAATTCCCTACGAGAAAATAGATCCCCTCAAGCTGGACCTTAAACTGGTTACCGCCACCCTGCCCCACAGCTTTGCCAGAAAGCACCTGGCCCTGCCTGTCCATACAAAAGATGGATACCTGATCGTGGCCATGGCCAACCCCTTCGATGTTGAAATCCTGGACAATATCGCCAGGGTTGTCCACATGAAGGTGAAACCCGTGGTCAGTTCCCGGGCCGATATTATCAGACTTCTCGACGAATTTTACGGTTTCAAGCGATCCATTTCCGCCGCAGAAAATGAGTTTTCAGGCCCCTCTGTTGACCTGGGCAACCTGGAGCAGTACGTGAAGCTGAAATCAGCGGAAGAACTCCCTTCCAACGATCAACACATCGTCAATGCCGTAAACCATATCCTGAGCTATGCCTTCGACCAGCGGGCCAGCGATATCCACATTGAGCCTAAGCGTGAAGAAAGCCTGGTCAGGATACGCGTGGACGGCATCCTGCACCCCATTTACGACTTTCCACAGAAAGTTCACTCCGCCATTGTCAGCCGCATCAAAAGCCTTGGCCGGATGGATATCTCCGAAAAAAGAAAACCCCAGGACGGCCGAATCAAGACAGACAAGGGGGGGGTGGAGACTGAAATAAGGGTTTCCACCGTTCCTGTGGCATTCGGTGAAAAGGTGGTCATGAGAATCATGGATCCGGAAATCCTTTTCCAGGACCTGGAAAAGCTCGGATTTTCACCGGAAGACCTGGTCTCTTACGAGAAGGTTATCCGCATGCCCCACGGCATGGTTGTGGTTTGTGGTCCCACGGGCAGCGGAAAATCAACGACCCTGTACTCAACCCTCCGAGCCCTTTCTTCCCCGGGTATTAACATCACCACAGTGGAAGACCCGGTGGAAATGGTCCATGAGGGGTTTAACCAGATTGGGGTCCAGCCCGCCGCAAACGTAACCTTCGCCTCGATCCTCCGCAACATTTTGCGGCAGGACCCCGATATTATCATGGTCGGCGAAATGAGAGATCTGGAAACAGCGGAAAATGCCGTTCAGGCTGCTCTCACAGGGCACATGGTTCTCTCCACGCTTCACACCAATGATGCCGTTTCCGCTATCATACGGCTCCTTGATCTGGGAATCCCGGCATTTCTGATCCAGGCAACCATGATCGGGGTCCTTGCGCAGCGGCTGGTTCGCAAGATATGCGTTTATTGCCGTGAAAGCTACGAAATGGACTTCAAGGAATTGGAGGCTCACGGGCTGGGCTTTAACCAGAAGGGGTCCATAAAGCTTTTTCAGGGCAAGGGATGCTTGAAGTGCCGGGGAACAGGCTATTCGGGCAGAATCGGCATCTTTGAGTTCGTTCCCATCAATGAACCCATCAGGAAATTGATCAAAACAGAGACGGATACGGAAACGCTGCGTGCCCAGGCCATAAAAGGAGGCATGTACACCCTGAGGCAAAATGCCGTCAAAAAACTCCTGGAAGGCAAAACCACCCTTGAAGAAGTTTTGAGGGTTACCTGGACGCATGCTTGAACTACAAACAGATGACGTTGCATTACGGCACCCATCCACTCCATCAAAAAACAAACATTACTCAATTTTTATTTTTAAAATCCTCTTTACGGAGGCCAAATCGCCTCATCCTGTCATATAACCCTCTTGGGTGAATCCCGGCAATCTGGGCGGCCTGGCCGACCCTCCCATTGGTGTTTTTGAGGACCATCCCGAGATACTGCCTTTCAACCTGATCCAGCACCTCTTTTTGAACCTCAGGGAGCGTTTTGTTGATCCAGGCGTTTGGAGAAAGATTTTCGTATGGAAGAATCTGCTCCGGATTAGACCTCCTCGTGTTGACAGCATTAGGAAGGTCTACCCGTGAGATCTCGTTGGATCTACAAATCAGCATGGCGCGTTCAATGACATTCATGAGTTCCCGCACGTTTCCGGGCCAATCGTAAAGGGATAGGGATTCCAGTGCCGGTTCGGAAATCCGGTTGATTTCTCGACCAATCTTATGTTTGTAATAGTCAACAAAATAGCGTGCCATATCAGGGATGTCTTCCTTGCGATGGCGCAGCGGTGGGATGGTGAGCGTTACCACACTCAAACGATAAAAAAGATCCTTCCTGAAAGTCCCTTGTTCAATTCCTGCTTCCAGATCCTGATTCGTGGAAGCAATGACCCTCACGTCCACCCAGAAAGGGCTCTCCCCGCCAACGGGTTTTACCTCGTAATCCTGAAGCACCCGCAGCAACTTGACTTGTAGATGTAAAGGCATGTCTCCGATTTCGTCCAGGAAAATAGTCCCTTTGTGGGCCAGTTCAAAAGCGCCCCTGCGTGTCCGAATGGCTCCGGTGAAGGCCCCCAGTTCGTGTCCAAACAATTCGCTCTCAAGGAGCTGCTCAGTTAATGCAGCCGTGTTGACCGTAATGAACGGACCCGCGGACCGTAGGCTTTCGGCATGAATTGCCTTTGCCAGATGCTCCTTTCCGACGCCTGTTTCCCCCAGTATCAGGATGGGGGAAGAACTGGGAATCACCTGCTGAACTTCATCAATGAATATTTGCATTCCCTCGTTAGCCGAAAGGAAATCCGTAATCTTGGGTTTTCCCCAACCAGACGGATTGACCCGCTCTTTCTGGATGAATTGCCGTCGGGACTCCAGCGTCGTTTCGATGGCCTCTGTCAGGCTCTTCTTGGAAGTGCCGGCGTAGAGAACCACATCAGCTCCTGCCCCTATTAATTGGGCAGACTCTTCGGAAGAATCTCTGTCATGGAGAATGACGGTTGTGGGATTCTCGGGCAGATCATTGAGAATGGCGATCCCCGTGTCGCTGGGTTCGGGTATAAGAGACTCACTGATAACAATAATATCCCCGCAACTACGGACAACCTTTTGCCATATATCTCGCGTCCGCCCTAAACTCTCGACCCTGACATCGGAGAGAGAAAACTTCCTTTCAAGATGCCTTTGCAACTCTTTTTGTTTAATTGCGAGAATCAGCCGTATCAGCATACGTGCCCCCATAAAAACAGCATATGATTTCTATTTTTCCCGGATCATCTGGGTTCAAAGCTATAATCGGCATTGAATTACCACTTTTGAATGAAGAGAAGGCAAAAACGGCTTCATTTCTAGGTTTTTTGCCATTTGAAAGACCGGCATTGCTTGCCCACGAACCGGAACATAAAGCATAATGCCGAATTTACGGTATCCCAATACAGATGTCAAACAATATCGGTAAATGAATGCTGCTTTATAGATTGTTGATGTTGAAAGCCACCGCTCATGACGACATTGTTCCCATTATTTTAGTCCCTTATGGGTAAATCTACAAACTGGCACAAATATTGCTTTCGGACCTTTTTTTAAAAACTCTCCCCGACATACAGGGAATGAAAGAAGCTCAATTTGAAAATCAAACCAAAAACATTTTGGGGAGAGACAATTAAAAACCAGCTACCTGAAAAAAGGAAACCAATTATGAACTTAATGGGACAAGCCAGGGATAGTTATGACAGAGGAATTCCAACGATTATGGAGATGGCAATTGAACAAAAGGTGTGGGGAATAGCCTCTTCCATCGATATTTATAACTGCAATCCGATTAAGATTCGCAATGCCGATGGCATTCGACGATTTGTCGTTGAATTATGCGACTTGATTGAAATGAAACGCTTTGGGGAAACCCAGGTGGTTCATTTTGGGGAGGACGAACGCGTTTCGGGGTATTCCATGGTCCAGTTGATCGAAACCTCTTTGATTTCGGCACATTTTGCAAACCTGACCAATGCCACCTATCTGGATGTTTTTAGTTGCAAACCCTACTCGCCTGAAAAGGTAAAGGCTTTTGCTCAGGATTATTTTGGCGGAAGCCGCAGTACCCTGCATGTGGCGCTGCGCAGATAAGAGGCGAGAGATTGTTCAAAATCAAAGTCTATGAGAACCTGGATGAGTGCCGGCAACTCTGGCAGAACCACTGGGCCAACGCCTGCCTGTTTGATCTTTGGCCTGTACGGGACTGCTTTCAAAAGCAATACAACAACCGTCCCTATTTCCTGGTGGCCGAGGATCACGGGAAATTGTGTGGTCTGCTTGCATTGAGCTGGATTGAAGAAAAGCAGTGTTTTGGTCACTTTCCCGGAGAAACCTGGCAGGGGAAAACATGGCTGGAACAAAATAGAATTGCCGCCCGCGACATTGACGTTTTCAAAACACTGTTGGCGCATTTACCGGATGAAACCAAAATCCGCTACCTAACCCGTGAGTCCATGCTTCTGGATGAAGAGGCCATGCGCTTGGATGAAATCGGATATATGTTTTTCCCCAGGCAGTACGGCTATTCTTTCAAAAAATACATGCAGCAGTTTTCGGGAAAATCCCGGAAAAAACTGGGCCGTGAATTGGATCGTTTAAAGGCTCCCGGTCTTTCTATCAGACATGACCGCCTTTCGGATGTGGACCTTATGTTCAGGATGAACCTGGAAGCCTTTGGGGAATGGTCCTACTTCAACGATTCCCGGTTCATGCACGCCTTTGAAGACCTTTTGGCTTGGCTACACAAAAAAAGGCTGCTTCGCGTTACAACGATCCTGCTCGGCGGCAAGGCGGCCGCCGTTGACGTAGGTGCCCTTTGGGGTTCTTCCTATACCGTTCTTGCCGGGGGGACCCATCCCGAATTCCCGGGCGTTGCCAAACTGATCAATTTCCATCACCTTGAATGGGCCTGTTTCCAACGCCTGGAGGAGGTTGATTTTCTTTGCGGAAATTTCGGTTGGAAAGAGAGGTTCCATCTGACTCCCCGGCCTCTCTATCAGATTCATATCCCTTCGAAAACAGAAACCCCGAAGGATCTTCACGCCGAAAAGAGAATTGCCTGTGCCTGACACTCCAAGAGTGCTTGTTGTCGGCACAACGGCAGATTACATTGATTGGATAAGATGCCAATGTCCTGAACGGGCTCTCTTCCTCACGGATCCCTTGATCAGACATAAGGCACAGGAAACGAATCCCGCATCCCACGAAGAGGTTCTGTGCGATCTTTCCGACTATGATCAGGCAAATGAAACCTTAAAAAATCATCTACGGATCTGGGGCCTTTCCCTTGACGGCATTACCAGTTATGATTGCGAATCCATGGATTTGACAGCTGTCCTTGCGCGTGCGCTTTCTTTATCCTACCCGTCTAAAGAAGCTGTCGGCAACTGCCGGGATAAGTTCCTTTCCAAGACCCTCTGGCACCAATGGGGTGTTAATTGCCCTCGTACCCGGCTGCTCGCTTCCGCAGACGATGCCATAAGCTTTCTCAAGGAGATCGATGGCCCTTGCGTACTTAAACCCATCACCGGCAGTGGCAGTGAACTGGTGTTTTACTGTGAAAGCGATTGTGAATGCAGAAAGGGCTATCAGGAAATTCTCAGTGGATTGATGCATCGCCCCGGCAATCGGCTGTACAAATTTCCCTCCGGGGATGATCCCTTGGTTCTCGCTGAAGAATTTATTGCAGGAGAAGAATTCAGTTGCGATTTTCAAGTGGAAAACGGTCGGGTGGAAATCATCCGGATTTCACGGAAAATCCCAGATCAAAAGAGCCCTTTCGGAACAACCCTTGCGTATGTCCTGCCGACATTACTGCCGACCGGAATTGATCCCTCAGTCTTTCAAAGAACCCTGTATAAAGGTGCCAGGGCTTTGGGGCTGACACGGGCTGTCTGTATGGTGGACTTCTTGATCAGGGACAACGCCATGGTCTTGCTGGAGATGTCACCCAGGCCGGGAGGAGACTGCCTGCCCTTCCTGATGCGCCAAAGATTTGGGCTTGATATCCTGAAGCTGAATCTTGATTTTGCACAGCAGGTCACCGTCCAGCATCACCATCCTGACAATCTCGATCCTTTTATCGGATTGCGCCTGCACGCAAAGAAAGGCGGAATTCTGAGGAAAATTGATACCGCACCACTTCGTCAAGACCCTCGAGTTCGGGAGATTCATTTTCCGCGCACTCCGGGACATGTCATCAGAATGCCACCGGCAGATTACGACTCCTGGTTGTTGGGGCATATTATCTTCGAACCCCACAAGAACCCTGACCCGGCAACCCAATGTACGGAATTGCTCAAACAAATTACCGTTGAGGTTGAATAATATTCCATGTCTAATGAAGATTCAGCCATTTTAAAGGATCTGCAATCGACCCTTAAGCAAAAGACCCCTTTGCTGCCGCCGGAGGAACTCCGGTCCTTTGTGGATTACTATCTTAGCCGCCGGGACACGTATCTCCAAGTTCTCAAAAAGGACCCGCCCCCGGTGTATATCCTGGAGACCCATGTCCTGAAAGCAAAGGCGCGGCAGTTTCGAGAGGTTTTCAAAAATGTCCTTCCAGAAGTCTCTTGCTATTATGCCGTCAAGAGCAATAACCACCCGGAAGTTGCCAAAACCCTTCTTCAGTCGGGTTTCGGGCTGGATGTCTCCAGCGGCCTTGAACTGCAAATGGCCTTAGACCTCGGGGCCCATGACATTGTTTTCAGCGGACCGGGCAAAACGGATCAGGAATTGGGTCTGGCAACCCTGCATGCTGAAACCGTCATCGTTCTCATAGACAGCTTCGGCGAACTTCATCGACTCGAAAACATTGCAGCATCCCAGAACAAAAAGGTTCGTGCAGGTGTTCGCCTGACAACCAATACCAGCGGTCTTTGGCGCAAATTTGGGATTTCGCCGCATGCCCTCCCGGCCTTTTGGAAAGACGCCGGGCAATGCTCTCACGTTATGCTGCAAGGGCTCCAATTCCATACGAGTTGGAATCTTTCACCTGATGCGCAAATCGATTTCATAAAAGTCCTTGGAAAATTGCTGGAAGAAATGTCCGGTCCGTTCAGAAAAGAGATTGTGTTTATTGACATTGGCGGTGGTTATTGGCCTCCCCAAGGCGAGTGGTTACAGGCAGCAGCAACGCCGGCAGGCAGAATTCAAAGTACTTTGGGAAAAGGGGCTGATCCCGCTTCAAATCATTACCGCCTGCCGGCAACACCCATTGAGTCCTTTGCTAAACAACTCGGTTTAGAGATTCAAAAACATCTCTTCAAAAATGTGTCTTGCCGAATCTGTCTGGAACCGGGCCGTTGGATCGTTAACGATGCGATGCACCTATTCATATCCGTGGTGGACAAAAAGGCGTCGAATTTGGTCATTGCCGATGCGGGCACGAATGCCATCGGCTGGGAGCGCTTTGAAACCGATTATTTCCCGATCCTGAACCTCACGCGACCTTCCCTGAACGAGCGGGCCTGCTATATTTTGGGGTCCCTGTGTACGCCGCACGATGTATGGGGCTATTCCTACTGGGGGAATGACATTCAGAACGGAGACCTTCTTATGGTTCCCACACAAGGTGCTTATACGTACAGCCTCCGTCAAAACTTTATCAAACCTGTGCCACCTGTGATTATTGTTTGATAAGAA
>ERZ890953.1430-NODE-1430-length-11992-cov-12.023875_pt1 | contig 11992 bp, 26 predicted proteins | sample MGYA00521264_ERZ890953 | MGnify/ENA primary metagenome ERZ890953 (study PRJEB32303, sample SAMEA104408629) | aquatic metagenome | biome: Brackish water; feature: Chemocline; material: water | place: Baltic Sea | collected 2014-10-26T21:54:00 | depth 200 m ... | reverse complement strand
AGCGGCAGTTCGAGATAGCAGCGGTTGAGATGGGTCGGTTACAGCGGCGGTTGAAGATAGAAAAGGGCAGGAAATGGTTTTACCTGGGAGCGGCTGTCGCGTCGGCAGGGAGTTGGATCCTATATGCGTTCTTCATCTAGTTGCTCCTGGATCTCAGCCTGAGCTGCCCTTTTCTCACGGCCCCGTGACACTTTCAAATAGCTGTAATCCAAGAGACCCCGCCGTATCGCTTGCCGCCCCGTGATGGGGCAGCAAATGGGGCAGTCGGATCCGTGCCCCTTGCATTTGTGTTGGATTTTGGATGTCTGTCCGTAAGGTCTCATGGTCTTCTCGGTTTTTACTCTATGCGGTCCGCCAGTAGGAGGACACATGAGAAAGTCGCAACGCATTTGTCTGATAGCTCAGGTCACAAAACGGTGGCTTGAAGCTGGTACTCTCGACCCCCCTCCTGCAATGGTCAAGTCCATTATTAAATGGGTCAGAGGGGTGGCCGCTGCATATCGATACAAAATGGTTGAGGCGGACAAGGCTTTCTCGGTAAATCTCGCGGAAGAAGCCACGGTCAAGCTCAAAACGATGAAAAAAGCCATCGCTGACCTGAAACGGGCCATCCCCACTGCGTCTACACGGGAGCTGTGGACACTGGACCGGCTGATCGAAAAGAACGCGTACTCGTGGGTGTACACGGGCCTCGGTCACAAAATGACCATGTACCAGAAACTGACCCCGGACAGTCGCAAAGAGCTTCTGGCTAAGTGGGGAAGAATCGAAAAGAACATCATGGAACGGGTGGGGTACCACTACCAGACCCCGAAACAGGTCCGAGACAGTTTCGATGATGCTCTTCAGAAACTGGATAAATACCGACAACCCAATGCCCCCAGTCATGATGGGAACATGGTGACCGAGAGGTTCCCCATCGATCTGTCGGGCTGGAAACACCAGAAAGCCTTCGAAGGGCGTGTCGAAGCGAAGCTGTCCGAGCCCTATGACTACCTCATCGCTGAAGCTCAGACTGAACTGGCGCTGGCCGACAATGAGCGGGACAGGCTGGATGCAATTAACTTCCTGAACAAACTCGAGAAATCGTCCTGGGGTAAACGGACACATGACTGGACGCACATCTGGGTGGAGGTGCATCACAAACTGTCAGGCAAGGGGAAAGGATCCTGGAGTGGTCAAGCCCATCGTTTATCTGTCCAGGCCAACTACCCCGATGATGATGACATCGAGACCATCGTTGTTCATGAACTGCGGCATTTTCTGCAGAGTTACATGACGGTGGCTGTCACGGGGAGCCCCATTTGGTTGTTGGCCGGGGAAAAGGGTTACAAACCAGGTCAGCACCCAGGCAACCCTTCCAAACGAGTACTCACCCCCAAGTACAAACAGCACGACAAAAACCAACAGAAAGACCTCGGGGATTCGGTCACACATCACCTGGACGACATCGAGTACAACACGGACATGCCGGATGCGCTGGAGGAGATCTATCGGGATTGGAAACAGGCATTTGCCCGCACTGTTCAGAAACTCAGGGACACCGAGCCCACCCCAGAGATGAACCGTGCGTTCCTGCGGCAGATCACAGGTCAGCCAATCCCGAGGGAATACAAAGACCTGATGTATGGCATCAGGGCAAACAGCTTCTTTGCTGCTGTGAAAAAACGGGCACCAGGGAAATACCGGCTTGCGGTAAAAGAATTGTTCAAGTATTTCACCCGCAAGGGTCTTCTATAACTGGCCGAAACAGAACCAGACCCAGCAGTCATGCCAACCGGGACCGTGGGAAGATCCATCATCTTTGGGCACATAGTTCAAGTCATACAACCTGGGATTTGCTGCAATGTACCGCACAGCAACTTGAACACATGCGGACCCATCAGGTAACGTGTGACCCACATCATAGGGAACAGCGTGGCCTGTCCCTGCGCCATCCATGAACCCCCCATCGATCTCCCCGATCCAGTGCGGCATGTCTCCATCGGGCCATTTAGGCTGTGGATTCATTGGTTCAATGTGCAATGTGTTCATCGTGCCACCCATCCTTGTTTGTTCTGATCCCACTGAACACCAGCGGCTTCACGCATCCGGCTGACATCTAGCTGTGCACGGAACCCTGTGCGGGTATCCTGTGCGGACACCCGTGCGTCCATGCCTTTTTTGCCCAGCCGATCCGCGGCTGCTTTCAGAACACGGACATGTTTCCCCGCCCGCTCGATGTCCTCTGTTATCAGGATGTACTGAGCCGAGTCATGCCCCTTTGCCGCTGCCTGGACCAGAATCGAGTGGATGTCGTCTAGCGTCACGACGCCAGTTCCGTGTGATTTTGATTGCCCAGTTATATATGCGTCTTGCAGTAATTTTCTTACCATCGTCAAAACCATCGTTGAGGATTGTGATGAACAGCCCAAGGCTAGAACCCGCAAGGGCCATGCAAAAGAGGATCTTGAGTAGCGTATCCATCAGTTCACGTCCAACCCTTTGTCGATGTCATCCATTTTTTTCAGCATGGTCTGGCACTGGCGAGCCAGGTCCTGTGTGCCCGTGGTCCGACCCCCGCACTTGGGGCAAACAGGGACCACAATCCCACCGGCGTCTCCCTGAACGCACTCCTCCCAAGGTCCCGACCAGCCACATTTCGGTCTATTTTGGCAGTACCGATATTCCATGAAACGCTCCTGATGCTTGTGGTGTGACGATCCCTTTCATCCATCTTACCCGTTTTTTCGGGGCTTCGAACCCATCTTTTCGTAAAAAGTCGTCTTCAGTGGCTCCGAATTGCATTGCGATGCGTAGCAAAGACGGATAAAACTTTAGCCAACCAAGGAGATGACTTATGAGTACCAAAACGAAGGACGAATTCGAAGCCCTCGCGGCTGCCACCGATGACGATGCCCCCGAGACCACACCCGAGGCCGTCGCTGCCCCTGAGCCCCCCGTCGTGGTCCCTGAGGTCGTGACCCCGGATGCCCCCGTCGTTCCCGCGGATGACGGTGGGGACGCTGCCAAGCCCAAGAAGGCCCCCAAGCCCCCGAAGGCTGTCAAGCCCCCGCGCCCGAGCGATGGCATGAAGGACATGGACATCGCGGCCCTGCAGGCGCTGTACACCACGGAGGTGCAGCGGGACACCAAGTCCACCAACCGCAACTACCTGATGTGGAAGATCCGTCAGGTGCGCAAGGGCAAGGTCACCCCCGGGCCCCGCCAGAAGCGTGCCCCTGGAGACGCCAAGGATCTGAAGGTCATGTCCCTGCGCATGGAGGAGACCGTCGTGGCCAAGCTGGACGAGGCGCGCAAGCGTCTGGGCCTGAAGAACCGCATGGAGCTTTTCCGCAAGGCCCTCGGCGCGTACCTGATCGAGGCTGGTGAGATCGAGACCGCTGGTCTGGTCGACCCCAAGTAGCCTTCCCGGCTGCAATACAACCCCCTGCCGTAATACATCTAGGCTTTCTGCCCACCATCACAAAAATGATGGCTCAGAACCACTACGTTCGGCGTAGTTAATATGAACGAGGGACAAAAGACAGGAGGCTCACATGATCGCACCTACCATCCACTTGAACGGCAGCTCCGCCAAATCCTTACGGGAAGGTTACTGTGAGGTTTTCAGGGCCATCAACAATGCCCTGGACAAGCTGGCCCAGGCAGCCCCTCATGGCCGTGACTACTACGTGCAGAAGGATCCCGACGCGTTTGAGAAGGCGCGCAAGGAGCACCGTGCCCGCGTGGACGCCCTGGTGAAGGTGCGTGAGGAGATGCAGGGGCTGGCAATCATGGTGTCCGACCAGGAGATCCGACGATGACCCAAAAGCAAATGGAAATGGCAGCACGGCGAAAGGCCCTGGTTCCTTACAAGGTGTTCAACGACATCATGTCGGGGCCCAACCCCTTGACCAAGGCAGAAATACGGAAGCTCATCGAACGAAACCCTGCCCTCTGGGGTCGGTTCCGTGCCTGGGCAGACTGATGCGTAAAGCACTCAACATCCTTGGTGCAATCATTCTCACCGGCTGTTTTGCCCATGAGTCTGGTTTGCTGGCTGTTTACGCTGTGGGGGGTTTGATTTTCCTCGCTGGACTGGGACTGATGAGCTTGATCCCAAACGACTAGGCTGATGAAAAGGAAACCTACCAGGCGGGATTTGCTGATTGTCATCGGACGGCTTCAAGGGCTTGTGGGGCGGGCACACGGACTGCACGCAGATGACCGAAACCCAGATGGCTACGAGAAGGCCCAGCGCAACCTACAGGAGGCCCATCATCTGTGCCTTGAAGCCAGGAGCTATGATCCACCCAAGGCTGATACGGGTCCCTGGTCAACGCCGAAAGGAACAGCCGATGATTGACCCGATTTATGTTAGCTGCCACCTGTGCCATGCGGATGTTGGCCAAGCGTGTCGGTGGGGATGTGCCCCCGGTGAATACCATTCGCGGCGCGTGTCCCGCGCTGAGCGCGGTCCGTTCGAGATCGATACGGAGCATGCGCTGGCGCACGGGACTCTGTGCACGGGGCACTCTTCTGGTACATCTGGATGGGCTGATATCTGCACGGTATGCGGGCAGACAATCTCGCGTTTGCAGGGGATTCCAAAAATGATCCTGAAGGAGCAAGAATGATGGACAAGAAAGAGTCTGATTTTCTGGACCGTGTTGTTGCTGAGCGAGATGCGATCCGAGAACGAAACAAAGCGTTGGAGGCATTTCTGATGTTCCTTCACGGATGTGATTTAACGTATGGACCTCACCAGGACGCCATCAGATCAAGAACAGTGGGGCTGATCCATGTGCCGCACAATATCAAGGCATAGCACGACGAAAAGGACTGGAAAGGAGCAGCCATGATCCTACATCTCGCGGCAGACGGCACGAACTGGAATGAAGGTGTGGTCGTGCCTTGCACATACGTCTTTGACGGTGAGGAGGTTGTCGCAGTGATTGGTGGAGTAGGGCGGCTGGTCACGGTCGAGGTGGCAGCAGGGCACCATGCTCGCGTTGTTACCAAGGACGGTCGGACGTATTGGCGGAACGTTGAAGACCTGTCCCGCCTCAAGACCACCAGTTGCGGCAAGGAGGATGACAATGGCCATGGTTGATGACAGCCAGATGGCATGCGCGGTGCGGTATCTGTCGATGTGGCTTGGTCAGGATATTGACCCGAGGAAACACGCATTCCACGGCAATCCCGGTCAAAAGTGCGCGACCTGCTGGAACCACGAATCAGACCATCACGGATGGCTATGGAGGCTGTTTCACCCATGCCGAAAGTAACCGGATCCAGCAAGGAAATCAATAAGGACAAGGGAAATGCCCCCTAAGCAAGTTACCTGTTCCATCTGCAACGAAATCGTCAACAAGTCGCAGACCCTTGCCTTGAAAAATGGCACCCGTGGATGCCGCACCCACCCCGAGGTCCAGACCGATGCAGATGAACTGAAACAGGCTGAGCAGAAACGCAGGAAGATGGATGCGGAAACCCCCAAAAAGCGTTTCCCATGGCAAAGGGACGCAGAACCCTACCAGGAACCCGAGCACCTAAAGGCATACCGGGAGCGTGCCCACACGCACTGCTGGATCTGTGACACCGAGGGGGTAGGGCAACGGGAGTTTTTTACCCAAGTTGTAATTGCAATGACCCGGTTGGAAATCAGGGGGGAGTTCGATTTTCTCAGATTCCCCCAACAGATTAAGCCCCTGATGAAGGGCTTGAAACCCTTGTTCATGATCAGCTACGACCCGGATGTCAAAGACAAAGGTGTCCCTTCCAGAATCCAGGACCGCCGCATTCGAGGTGCCTCGAGCCTGATGCGGCATGTGCTGCTATGCAATGACTGCATTTCGAAGCTCGGTTGGGATGACCGTCTAAAGGCCATGATAGAGGCCGCACAGCCAACCTGGGAACAGGTGAAAGCCTTTATGCCAACCATGGCTTTGTTAGATCCTGTTATTAGAGCGGCGGCCGAAAAACAAGAAAACGAATCCTGAAGTAGTTGGCTCAGATGTCCCTGATTTGACGTAGTTGAAGTGAGGCAAATCATGGACACCATCCGGCAAAAATACCCACGCACCTTCCACCTCCCCTGGAGTCCAGGTCGGACGGACGATGACAAGGTGCTATCCAGCACTGACCATTTCATTGGGAAGGAGGTAGTGGTCACCGAGAAGATGGACGGTGAGAACACCACCATCTACCCGGATGGCACTTGCCATGCACGGTCCTTGGATAGCAGACACCATGCGTCCCGGTCCCTGGTCAAGCAACTGGCTGCTGAGATCGGCCCGCAAATGTCGGACGACTGGCGTATCTGTGGTGAAAACCTGTATGCCAGGCACTCCATAGGTTACGACCAACTTCCCGGCTTTTTCCTGGTGTTCGGGATCTACGAGGAGCACATGTGTCTGTCCTGGGATGATACCGTGGGATATGCGGCAGCATTGGGGTTGCCCACCGTTCCTGTGCTGTACCGTGGGGGGTGGGACGAGGACGCCATCAGGGCGTGCTGGGACGGCACCAGTGCCCACGGGGACGTGGGGGAGGGGTACGTGGTAAGGAACACCAGCCGGTTCCCCCTGTGGCATTTCAGCCTGGCTGTCGCCAAATATGTTCGGGCCAGCCATGTTCAAACGGACCAGCACTGGATGAGTCAGCCGGTGGTGCCTAACAAGCTGGGGGTGTGAGATGGGCGATGAATCGCAAGCCCTGCAAGATCAGCAGGATGGTGAAGAAGCCCTGGAACACATGCGGTGGGCGGACGAGGACCGTGGCATTCACGTCACCGACTCTGATGACGCCCGGTTGCACTTCACCATCCGTGACATGCTGGACCGCTACGTTGCTGCCAAGGCTGCCAAGGTGGGGACACAGATCCTTTGCCCGTGCTGCGGCAAACGGCTGACCAAACGCTCCTATCAGCACAAGTTCTGCAACACCCGGTGCAAGGATCAGTATTGGAACACCGTGGACGACACCCGCAGGGAACGTGCCATCACCATGAGGTAGTTGGCTCAGATGTCCCCGGTTTGGCGTAGTTAAGATGAACGGGGAACAGGAGATACATCATGGTCCAACCCACACAGGATGCGCAAAGCAGGCGTGCAAATAAGCTAGGACGCCAGTACGGCAAAGCACATCGGCTTGAGGACGTGGCATCTACAGAGGACATGTACCAGGAAGCCCTCCGCATGGGGTGCCCTTTGTCCTTTTTTGACGTGTTCAAATACGGTGCGCAGGATGTATGGCGCGAGTCGGGGCAGCTCCCCGACAGGAGCTAGATCATGGCCAGCTACAACCTACAGAAAAAAGAGAGCAGGGACCGTCTACGTGCCGAGCGTCAGGGTGAACTGGACGCCATCGAGCGTGGGGTGTGGCCCAGGAACATCAACGACAAATACCGCTGGATCTCAGTGCCCTCGGGCATGACGCACGCTGAGTACGCCAAGACCATGTGCCAGGCGGATCTGGCATACCTGAACGACCTGGAGGGACGGCTCGACGCTGGTGTCCAGGTCTGGGGGTAATCAGGGCATGCCTGATGAAACCCCAGAGCAAGAGCTGGCACGGTTGCGCCAGGTTGCTGTGAGTCACAAAGAGACCATCCGTCAACTACGCTGGAAACTCCAAGAGTGCAACGCTGAACGGGAGTACGCAGTGCGAGGCCTGGAACGGTTGCGCTTGGAATCCCTGGACGTGGTGGCACGGTTGACCGCCAGCCGCAGTTCATTGCACCAGACGTTATGCCTGGTGCAAGCAAACCTGGACCGTGGACTGTCCTGTGTCGAACGGTTGCTTCAATACACAGCCGTCTCATGCCCTGATTTTGATTTCCAGGATGCAAAGAACTGGCGGGACGAGATGAAAAAATGAAACACTCAAAACTCTCAAGGCCACAACGTCAAGCCATCTGGGCAGCGTACCTGTGCTACGGGGTTTATGGCCGTGGAGACAACATTGTTAAACGTGGACGGCAAGGGGGATTTAAGCAAATCCTGCGTGTCCACACCAGCACCTGCAAGTCCCTGGTACGGCTGAGGCTACTTCGTGAAAGAACCCGCAGGGTTTGTGGGCTGGGCGACTGGAAAACAGTACCCGACGGGTATGGGCTGACGGATGCCGGGTTGGAAATTGCAAAAAGGTTTGAGGAGCTAGGCTCAGAATACGGATACTTGTCGTAGGTAGTGTGACAACAACAACCGTGGCACAGCCACATAGGCAAGGAGATACCGATGACCACGACCGTGCAGCAGCTCAATGACGCAATCCAGAACAACAGCAACCCCGGCGACTGGCGCTCCGCGGTGGACGCCGTGACCCAGGTCCTCACCGACATGAACGAGGTTATGTCCAGCGGGCAGATCGCTCGCTTCCTGCGCCACAACCAGCCCGACCTCCGGTTCGCTGTCCCCTCCATCGGGGAGCATCTGCGGGACGGGTTCTACGGGGGCATGTTGCAGTACTCCGACCCCATCTCCGGCACCATCCCCGCCGTCCAGGTGCCTCGCACCACGCAGGGGCTGGGTCGCACCGGGGCTGGCCAGATGGTGTTCTGCTACGCCGCCAACGACCAGGACGCTCTGAACGCCGCGTTCGAGGTGGACATCCCGGTGGGTGGAAGCCCCGTCACCCCCGACGACCCCAACGCCCTGTGGGTCGACCTGTCCCTGGACAGCGGGCAGGTTGTGAACCCCGCCACCCAGCCCGGTGCCACGGCGACCGCGGCCAAGCCCGCCAACGGTGGCCCCGCTACCAAGGCCACGCAGAGCAGCGCGGTGGTCCTGGCCGGTGCCAAGGCGGCGGTGGACAAGCTGAGGGCCAGCGTCAAGAACGACGGGCGCATGTACATCCCCCGTGGGGCGCTCGAAGCCGCCATCTACGCCGGTGGCCAGCCCATGCGCGGCGGTGACCCCGTCTACGTGAAGGTGACCGCCAGCACCGTCACCGTGAGCCAGGCCAAGAGCGGGGACGACGGCGAGCGCAAGTTCACCCTCACCCGCACCCGTGGCCGCGTGGAGTTCACCAGCCCGGACGCCAGCGCCCCCTTCACCCCCGGCAAGACCTACGCCATGGCGGTGGAGCCCGGGGTGGTGATCGTGGACATCACCAAGCCCCTCAACTAGCAAACCCCTGACCGGGGACGAGCCTACCTGTCCCCCCCTCAGTAGCATCCCGCCCCCGGTCAGGTTTTCTTTTCAAGGACATCCCCCATGGGCAGCCGCCGTAAAAGTTTCCAGCCCGACACGAAGCATCCCCGTGGCATCGGAACCGCTGTCCAAAAGAAAGTGGAACAGCGAGAGACTGGCCGACGTCAACGCCAGTACGACAAAAAGATGACCGCAGAGCAGTTCAATGAGATGTATGGGGACATGCCGGACGGTGCCTTCTGGGCCCTGGCCATGGAGTATGGTTTCGATGTTGAGGATTTCGCTGCCATGGAAGGTGCTGTCACGGACATCGAGGGTGGTCCCCCTGTTCATCCCTGGCCCACCCCGGCTGTCATTGAAGCGGCGGGTGGTGCTGAACACATGGGGGACAAACACCCTGTCACCATCACCTTCGAGATGTCCACCGAGGACCTGGTAGCCGCAGGGGCACAGTTTCACGACAAGCCCCACCTGATGCGGATGGATGACATGGTGGAATTCCTCCTCAAGCCCTGGGTCGTGTACAAGCTGAACATGATGCGCAGCGAACTGAAATGGCGGGAGTTGAAGCTGTGGCATCATGTCCCCGAGGTTGATCCTCATGGCAATGAGATCAATGCCCTGGAACGACACCCCACGATACCTGTTGAGGGTTCGCAGGATTGTCCCGTGTCCCCCACTGGCATCTGTTGGTACGATGACCAAGAGGACCCCGCGTGGGATAATTGTGTGTTCTGTGGGGAGCCCGACGAACGAAAGTAGACAGGGAGACCGCCCCTTGGTGCTTTGTCTTGGTGATGTTTGCTTAATTTGTAGCTGAGAGCGCCCCAGGCGCTGTATTTCGGCTTATGGTGGGGTAGGGTAGGCAATGCCCCCAAACCCGCCCCTGAACCCGTTGCGCCCCCGTCTGACCATGGAGTTCATTGAGGACACCATGGACAAGCTCTTCCCTGGGCTGCATTACCGGACGCCACTGGCGGCCATTGGGGGTACCAGCACGCTGACCGCAAAGCTGTGGGAGTTCGATTTGCGGATCACGCTGGTAACGATCAAATCCACCCCGCAAGATGTCGAAGGGACAGCCATCGTTCATGTGAAACGGGGCAAAGAGACCGTCATTGATGTGCGGGTGACACAGCAAGAAAGTGCGTTGGATGTTTTGAATCAACTTCGTGAAATCATCATGGGGATCGCGGCTACCCTGGTACGGATCTGCGAGGGATTCCCGGAGCCACGCCCTGAACACGACATTCCAATTTGAGGTTTCAACATGTCTTTCGATGACGACGATGTACTGGATCCCGTAGGCGATGAAGAGGACCGTGACTGGGCTGAGATTGATGTGTCCGTCGAAGCGCAGGGGGACAACGCAGTCCTTGTAAGCGATGGCGATGTGGAAGGATGGGTTACACATTCATTAATCAGTGATGACAGTGACATCGGCAAGAAAAGCCGTCGGGGGGATGTTGGAACTTTGATCATTGAGCAATTCAAGGCCGAGGAGATTGGTTTCGTCTGAAACCCGGTAGCCTGTTTATAAAAACCGTCGTGTAGAAGTTCTTTTTGAGAGGACCCACATGGCGTATCAAAAAATAGAAGCCGAAGTTCAACGCATCACGGCGGGCGGTAATTTCAACGGCACCGTCCCACCCGGCAGCAGCGCCATCACAAACGGTGTCAGGATGTGGGATGCCGGGGCCACCGGGGGTTTAATGACCCTCGACCACACCAGTGTGGACACAACTCAGACACAGAAACGTGTCATTGAACGTGTCAGCCTGAAGCTGGCTGGGCAATCCGACTGGTCCATTTCCGTTGTCAATTCGGACACCACCACCAGTGTCGTGTGGCTGTCTGGAACGACACAGACGGATGTGATGAGTACGGACAGGTTGGAATTGCTGCCATCTGAGTCCCTGGTTTTCGCAACCACGGGTGCTGCAGGAGCCCTTGAGGCAACCGTGGTTTATGAGGTTGAGGAGGTCGTCTAATGGCAACCTATTTTGACGGGCAAGAACAAGGTGCTGGTGGTACCCCATCAGCACACGCGCCCACGCACGAGGGCGGCGCGGACCCGGTCAGTGCGGCTGGTATCGGCGCTGACGCTGCTGGATCCGCTGCTGGTGCTGTTGGCGCACATGATGTCCTCGCAGGCGCCCACGGCGGGGCCATTACCAAGGCCAACTCCGCAGAGCAGACCGCTAACAAGGGGGCGGTATCGGGCTACGCGCCCCTAGACGCCTCGCAGCAGGTGCCATCCGCAAACGCCCCGGCAAAGGCGGTCTACTCGACTGGCGGCGACCAGGAGCTGGCGGCCGGCGACATCGGCGCGGCCGATGCCGGGGACCTTGCAGCTACTGCTGCTTGTGCAAGAACTTTAGTGCTTTCCAGGTCCACCTCTTCCGAGATCAACACCGTGGTAGGTGGAGTGCAAATTGACAAATCCCTGTTTCCAAGTATTGACGTAAAACTGAGGGCGCAAGGCGATATCTCAGGTACGGCTGCTGGAGTGTTGGAGCTTTATGATCTAACCAACGCGGCTATCATCGTGTCCCTGGCGCTGCCCAATGGCGTGTTCAACGCACTGTCTGGCGTGCTCACCCTCGCCGGGGCGCTTACGCAATATGAACTCAGGCTCAGGCGCAACGGCCCCGACCCCGCTGATGTTGTCACCGTCACTTGGGCTGGCCTCCAGGCCGCATAAAGGAGCATCACCATGGCACTACCCACAAAAGAACGTACCTGGAACTCAATCGTTTACAGTTTGCCTGGAACAGGTTCTCGGCCAGAAAATGGCGGCAAAGTTTTCTATGCGCTCAAAGAGGCTCTTCTTACGGCAAACTGGACTGTGGTTA
>ERZ890953.1429-NODE-1429-length-11995-cov-5.188945_pt1 | contig 11995 bp, 10 predicted proteins | sample MGYA00521264_ERZ890953 | MGnify/ENA primary metagenome ERZ890953 (study PRJEB32303, sample SAMEA104408629) | aquatic metagenome | biome: Brackish water; feature: Chemocline; material: water | place: Baltic Sea | collected 2014-10-26T21:54:00 | depth 200 m ... | reverse complement strand
TGCAAACTGGCAAATTCATCACGTATTTTCTGATCTGCGATAATACCCTGAGCACCGTATATTTCCTGCGCAATGGTGCGGACCTTATCCCATAAACGCATATCATCCTGATATAAAAATTTAAAATCAGCCGGTTCAGTTTCGATCATTTTCACCACATATTCGGCCAGCTCGGTTGCACCTTTACCACCCAGCGCCCAATGATCGCAAACAATAGCATTGACTCCTATTTCACAGCAAAGTTGTCGTAATAAATCAATTTCAGCTTTCGAATCAGAGCTGAATTTATTTATAGCAACCACCACTGGCACACCAAACTTACGCGTATTTTCAACATGCCGGGGCAGGTTATCAAAACCTTTTACCATGCTACCGATGTTCTCTTCTTTCATCTGTAGTTCATTGCTTCCACCGTGCATTTTCAATGCTCGCACAGTACACACGATTACTGCAGCATCCGGTTTCAATCCGGATTTACGAATTTTAATATCAAAGAATTTTTCGGCTCCTAAATCCGCACCAAATCCGGCTTCAGTCACCACATAATCGGTCAGTTTTAAAGCTGTCGAGGTGGCCAGTACCGAATTGCAACCATGCGCTATATTGGCAAAAGGACCTCCGTGAATAAATGCCGGTGTACCTTCCATGGTCTGTACCAGGTTCGGTTGCAATGCATCTTTCAGTAATGCCGTCATCGCTCCCTGTGCCTTGATATCCCGCGCATAGACCAGTGTTTTATCACGACGACTACCAATAATGATATTACCCAACCGTTGCTGCAGATCATTCAGATCGGTTGCCAGGCAAAAAATTGCCATCACTTCCGAGGCCACCGTAATATCGAATCCGTCTGTGCGTGGAAAGCCATTGGTCACAGCGCCAAGCCCATTGGTAATTTCACGCAGCGCCCGATCATTCATATCCACCACACGACGCCAGGTGACCCGTCGGAAATCGAGCTTTTGCTCATTGCCCCAGTAAATATGATTATCAATCATGGCTGCCAGCAAGTTATTCGCTGCCCCGATTGCATGAAAGTCACCGGTAAAATGTAAATTAATATCTTCCATCGGCACCACCTGTGAGTATCCTCCTCCAGCGGCACCACCTTTCATACCAAAGCATGGCCCAAGAGAGGGCTCGCGTAGACATACCGAAGCATTTTTTCCTATTTTTGTCAGGGCATCACTTAGCCCGACCGATGTGGTTGTTTTACCTTCCCCGGCTCTTGTGGGAGTCATTCCCGCCACCAGAATTAATTTTCCATCAGGCCTGTCCTTTAATGTTTCAATAAAGGGTAAGGAAATTTTAGCCTTGTCATGACCATAAGGTAGCAGGTGCTTTGCTTTAATACCCAGTTTTTCTGCCACTTTTCTTATCGGTTTAACTTTGGCTTTGCGGGCAATTTGTATGTCGCTCAAGGGATTGCTGTGCTGATTGGCTGGCATCAAGATCTCCAAATTTTATTTTTGTTTCACTAGTCTAATCGAAAAGACTCTCAAAAAATAAACTTCAATGAGTTAAACTTCAATTTTGAAGTTTTACCGACTGGTTTTAAGCCTTTATGCACTACCTGATCCTGCTGATCATATTATTACTTTTCATTTTTTTCCCTCAGTACTGGGTTAAACATGTTTTAAATAAATATAATCAACGCGATGAAAATAACTTTAGTGGAACCGGTGGTGAACTGGCGCGCCATTTACTCGACAGATTCGACCTGCATCATATTAAGGTGGAAGTTACCGAAATTGGGGACCACTACGATCCTGTTTCAGAATGTGTGCGGCTAACACGGGATAAATTTGACGGTAAAACGTTGACTGCTATCACCGTGGCCACTCATGAATGCGGTCACGCCTTACAACATGCGGCAAAAGAACCTCTTTTCATGTTACGTAGCCGCCTGGCGTATGTATCCATCTGGGCATCGCGACTCGGTTCATTTCTGTTGTTTAGTGCCCCTTTCGTGGTGCTACTAACTCGTGCACCTTCAGTCGCCCTGCTAAATATTAGCGGAGCATTTCTGATTATGGGTTTTGCGCTGGTGGTTCAGCTCATTACTCTGCCAGTCGAAATAGATGCCAGTTTTAACAAAGCCCTGCCGCTACTCAAAACGGGTTACCTGACCCCCCAGCAACTTCCCGCTGCGAGAAAAATTTTAAAAGCAGCCGCCTGGACTTATGTGGCTGGTTCTCTGGCCAGCCTGCTCAATTTCTGGAGATGGTTTGCTGTACTCAGACGCTAAACCCGCAAAAATCCTGCAAACCTTTTTAGCTGAGCTATAAATTAATAATGTGCCATTAAATATGCTGTAAAGTATCTATGACAAAACTTTTTGTAGCCTGTCTACTATTTCTATCTTTACCTGTATTGGCCAATGAACAACAGCTTCTGACAATTCTCAAGGATAAACAGGCTACTCAACAGTCTCTGAGTGACTCCATTCAGGCTGGAGATAAACGCGCATTATTATGCAAATACTGTCATGGAACCGATGGCAATAGTAAAAAGACATCTATCCCCAATCTGGCAGCACAGAACACTGCTTATCTTATTCGACAGTTTGAACTTTTTGCCAATGGTAAAAGACAGAATAAAACCATGAATGAAATAGCCAGGCTGTTAACACCGGCAGATAAAGTCAATATCGCGCTGTTTTATGGCAGTCAAAAAGTCAAACCTCAGCCACAATATAAACCAGCACTTAAAGCCGAAGGTGAAAGACTATTTTCCACTAAATGCTTTTTCTGTCATGGCACAGAAGGTCATGGAAAAGAAGAATTACCCCGCATTGCCGGACAACCAGCCGACTACGTGGTACAAACTTTGAGTAGTTATTCTTCGTTAATCAACAAAAGAGCCGAAACGGCTATGAGTCGTGTTGCCAGAGCTTTATCTGATCAGGAAATACAGGCACTGGCATCTTATCTGACCAGCCTGAGGTAAGGCTATTTGGGTTGCTGCTTAAAACGCCCTGTATAATCGAAAGCTGTTTCAAGCTCCTGCATACGTTTCGAGGCATCTGGCCATAATTTACTTTCCAGTGCAGCAATGAGTGCTTCAAGCACAAACAGCGTCGCCACACCGGAATCCCAACCGGAGGGTGCTTCAATCCGAATTGGAAAAATAAATTTAGCATGCTTTGCTATGGGTGATAGCCATTGATCACTAAATAACACCACAATCGCGCCTTTTTGTACCGCTAATTCGGCCAGGCTCAGTAGATCAGCTTCATACCGACGCACATCAAATATAACCAGAACATCATTCTGTTCAATATTTAACAGGTGGTGGGGCCATAGACCAACCGACGATGGTAATTTAAAAACAGCTTTTCTAATAACCTCGAGATGTGTTCCCAGGTAGTCTGAAAAAGAATGAGTGATGCGTCCGCCGACCAGATGCAGGGACCTTTCAGGGTCAGCCAGCAAATCAACCACCTGGTTAAAGGTTTCAAAACTGATTTGATTAATCGTGTCCCGCAAATTAGACACCACCGACTTTGCTGCCCTGTTAAGGATATGTTCTTCAGGTGATCCGGCTGCCGCCCATTGTCCATGTTTGGCTATCGGGTCTGACAGGGTTTTACTGAGTTCGGCTTTTAGCGATTTTTGAAAACTGACAAAACTGGTAAAACCAATTCGTTTTAAAGTCCGCATCACGGTCGGTGTAGAAACATCACAGGCCTGCGATAAAGCGGTAATCGACACCAGTCCAGCCATCGGATAATTTCCCAGCAAATGGTTAGCAATCTTTCTCTCAGCTGGTTTAAACTCATTAAAGTGAGTTCTGATAAGTTCATCTATGTTGCGTTTGCTGGCGGTCTTTTTTGTCATAATCTTGCACTATTTCTGTACACATAGCATGAGCATATGCACCAATAAAATCAATTAATATAAATTATTTGACCTTTCGAAGCATCTTATGTAAAGATCTTGACTAACGATTAGACGAAAGCCAAATCGCTTATACAGAATAATAATTTGATTAAAACTCAATCTATATTACCAGGAGCCCGCAACATGACTAATAGACGTGACTTTCTAAAAAAAGCCGGTATTGGTGCCGCAGCTACCGTGGCAACCGTAAACGCACCTTATGTACATGCCGCAAAAAAGACGACCATTAAATGGCGATTACAGACATACGCTGGCGCAGCGCTGGCTGAACATGTAATCAAACCTTCGATTGATAATTTCAACAAGGCCGCCAATGGCGAAATGGTGATCGAGCTGTATACCGCAGATCAGCTTGTGCCAACCGGTGAACTGTTTCGCGCTATGCAGAGAGGAACCATCGATGCGGTGCAAAGCGACGATGATTCGATGGCTGCACCGGTTGATGTATCGGTATTTGGCGGCTATTTTCCTTTTGCCACCCGTTACAGCCTGGATGTGCCGGTACTGTTCAATCAGTACGGTTTAAATGAGATTTGGGAAGAAGCCTATAACGAGATCGAAAACGTAAAATGGCTGAGTGCCGGTTCATGGGACCCCTGCCACTTCAACACGGTCAAACCTATTCGCTCGCTGGCAGATCTGAAGGGCTTGCGCCTGTATACATTTCCCAGCGCAGGTAAATTTTTATCACGATTTGGCGTAGTACCCGTTTCAATTCCCTATGAAGATGCTGAAGTTGCGGTACAAACCGGCGAACTCGACGGCATGGCCTGGTCTGGCATTACCGAGGACTATACAGTCGGCTGGGCCAACGTAACCAAGTACTTCCTGACCAACAATATTACCGGTGCGTGGATTGGTTCGTTTTTCGCCAATGAAAAGCAATACGATGCGCTACCCGAGCATTTGAAGACCCTGCTCAAGCTGGCTATGGACAGCTCTCACTACAATCGCCAGCACTGGTACTGGGGCGGTGAAGCCAAACTGCGAGTCAGTGGCACCAAGCTGCAGTTGACCTCTATCCCTGACAGTGAATGGGCAACGGTTGAACAGGAAGCGCTTAAGTTCTGGGATGAGGTATCAAAACAAAGCCCACGCTCTGCAAAAGTCATTAAGATTCTGAAAGAGTACGCGGGCGTCATGTCGAAAGCAGGTCGCCCATACCGTTACAGCTAAGGCTGAGTCATAGCCTAAGTTAAAACCCGAGGGTGCAGCAGCCAGATCAAAATCAGCTAGCTGCACCATTGCGGAAAATGCACACTGCACCCCTTTAATTCTGAAAATTCGGATTGCTCAATGCTTAACTTCATGAAGCGTTATGTCAGGATCGTAGACGCCGTTAACCGAACCATCGGACGCATAACCATGTACGGAATCTTCGTGTTGATGGGGCTATTGATGTATTCATCCATATCCAAGTCATTTTTTACACCTTCATTATGGACTCTGGAAATGGCACAGTTCGCTATGGCGGCCTACTACATGCTTGGAGGTGCCTATTCGATGCAATTAGATTCACATGTGCGCATGGACCTGCTATACGGCACCCGGTCACAACGCGGCAGGGCATTTATCGATACACTCACCGCTGTGTGCCTGGTGGTTTATCTGAGCTTCCTGCTGTATGGCGCATTTTCCAGTACCGGTTATGCCATTCAATACAGCGAAACGAGCTACTCATCCTGGTCGCCATATATGGCCCCCATCAAAATCATCATGACTTTCGGCATCATACTGATGATTCTGCAAACAATCTCCATCTTCTTTAAGGACCTGGCAAAGGTACGTGGCTGGGATCTACAGCTGAAAACTGATCAACCGGAAGAAGTTACATGAGTTACGAACTGATCGCCGCCCTGATGTTTTCGAGCATGATGCTGTTACTGCTCACAGGTCAACGCGTGTTTGGAGCCATCGGCTTCGTGGCTGTAGTAGCGGCTTTCATGCTGTGGGGCGATGGCGGCTCTGAAATGGCATTTAGCGCTGCCATGAAGTTGATGAAGTGGTATCCGCTGTTAACTTTGCCACTATTTATCTACATGGGCTACATGCTGTCCGAATCCGGCATCGCTGAAGATCTTTATAAAATGTTTCACGTCTGGTCGGGACCGATAAATGGCGGACTGGCAGTAGGAACAATCGGCCTGATGGTAGTGATCTCAGCCATGAATGGCCTGAGTGTGGCCGGTATGGCCATTGGCGCTACCATCGCACTGCCGGAATTATTGCGCCGAGGGTATGACAAAATAATGATTACCGGCGTCATTCAGGCTGGTAGCTCACTCGGCATACTGGTTCCACCCAGCGTGGTACTGGTGCTGTATGGCATGATAGCTCGCCAACCAGTCGGCAAGTTATGGCTGGCCGGTGTTTTTCCCGGGCTCATGATGGCATCCATGTTCATTATCTACATCCTGATTCGCTGTAAAATCAATCCGGCACTCGGACCGGCGTTGCCAGTAGAAGAACGCCGTTTTACTCTGACCGAAAAGCTCAAACTTTTACAGGCAGGCATTCTGCCATTGCTTATCTTTTTCTCCATGACTGGCCTGTTCCTGATGGGGAAGACTAATCTTACCGAGAGTTCGGCGGTAGGCGCCATAGCTGCAACGCTGGCCGCGCTGATCAAGGGTCGCTTAACTGCCAGGGTATTTGAAGACACTATTCGCAAGACACTCGCCATCAGCAATATGTTCATGTGGATCATCCTGGCAGCATTGTGTTTTGGTGCCGTATTTGATGGCCTGGGTGCGGTCAAGGCCATCGAATCGTTTTTTGTCGGGCGACTGGGTCTGGGGCCCTGGGAAATTCTCATTATGATGCAGTTATCCTACATTCTGATGGGCATGTTCCTGGATGATACGGCAATGCTGGTGATTGTTGCACCGCTGTATGTGCCACTGGTCAAGGTTCTGGGTTTCGACCTGGTCTGGTACGGCGTACTCTACACAATCACCTGCCAAATTGCCTACATGACTCCACCATTCGGATATAATCTATTTTTAATGAAAGCCATGGCGCCAAAAGAAATAAGCCTGACCGATATCTACCGCTCCATTATCCCGTTTGTCGTGGTAATGATCTTTGCACTTGCTATCGTAATTGCATTTCCGCAAATAGCGTTGTGGTTACCCGACCAGGTTTACAACCGATAATCGACAGGAAAATATGATGCAGGCTAGAGATGTCAAAACCATTGAAGATGCAAAAAAAATCGTTGAAGAGCGAGGGCTGTCTCACGTAAAAGTCGGCCTGTTCGATAATGACGGTGTAATGCGTGGCAAATATATGTCGCGTGAAAAGTTTATATCCTCACTCGATAATGGTTTTGCTTTCTGTGATGTGGTGCTGGGCTGGGATGTCAAAGACCAGCTGTATGACAATGTGACCTATACCGGCTGGCATACCGGTTATCCCGACGCACCCGTCAGGATTTTGCCGGAGAGCTGCCGTGAAATTCCTTTTGAAAATGATATGTTATTATTTCTCGCCGAATTTTCTGAGCAGGCCGAAGCTGTCTGTCCGCGCGCTACCTTACGCCGTGTCATTGATAAAGCTACAGAAATGGGATTTGACGTAAATGCAGCGCTGGAATATGAATTTTTCCTGTTTGATGAAACCCCGGACAGTATCCGCGAAAAAAACTTCACTAACCTGAAACCCATGACCCCGGACTGGTTTGGATATTCGATGATTCGTAACTCCACCCATGCTGAGCTTTATCATGAATTGATGGAATTATCAGAACAGATGGATTTCCCGCTGGAAGGCATACATACAGAAACCGGACCGGGTGTTATTGAAGCCGCAATCGCAGTGGATAGTGCGCTCAATGCAGCCGATAAAGGCGCCCTGTTTAAAACCTTTATGAAGGTACTGGCCCAGCGTCACGATTTAATGGCTACTTTCATGGCCAAATGGTCAAATAAATATCCGGGGCAGAGTGGGCACATTCATCTTTCCCTGAACTTTAAAGATGGTTCAGGTTCAGCTTTTTACGACGAAAATAACGATCATAATATGAGTGATATTCAACGCTATTTTGTTGCCGGACAACAACAGCTTATGCCACAGCTGTTGTGCATGATGGCCCCCACCATCAATAGCTATTCCCGCTTAATTCCCGGTTTCTGGGCACCCACTGATGCCACCTGGGGGGTAGAAAACCGCACTACAGCGCTGCGTGTAATACCCGGTTCAGAAAAATCTCAACGGGTAGAACACCGTTTAGGTTCAGCTGATGCCAATCCTTACCTGGCTTTAGCCGCTGCACTGGGTGCCGGTCTGTATGGCATTGAACATCAACTTGAACCTGAGGCGATGATTACTGGTAATGCCTATAATCAGAAACACCCTGAACACCTGGCCTTACCAACCACTTTATGGGAAGCCGCGCAGGCTTATAAAAAGTCTGTTGCTGCTCATTATTTATTTGGAGACACTTTTGTACAACATTTTGCAGCGACCAGAGAATGGGAAGAACGTGAATTCAGAAAACATATAACTGACTGGGAGCTGGAGCGCTATTTCGAGATTATTTAGTGGTAATTCACCACGAAGGGCACGAAGAAGATATAAGAGGTTTTATAGCCTGTATTAATATCTATATCTTATTTAAGGATTTATGATATCCAATCAGAAGCATTTGATTTTAACCCTTCGTGTGCTTCGTGGTAAATTTTAAATTTTATTTTTCAACATTGAGACGAACAAATGAGTACTGCATTAAAGACTATCAGCCCGATTGACGGTTCTGTTTATGTCGAAAGACCTTTTGCCAGTTCGGTCGATATTCAATCTACCCTGGAAAAAGCCACAACGGCACACAAAGCCTGGAAGAAAATACCGTTAGCCGAACGCAAGGCTATCTGTACAAAAGCTATTGATGCTTTTGTTGCTAAAAAAGATGAAATAGCAGAGGAAATAACCTGGCAAATGGGTCGCCCTATCCGTTCTGCGGCCGGTGAAGTTAACGGTACAGAAGAACGTGCACGAAAAATGATCGATCTTGCCGACACAGGCTTAGCCACCATTAAAATAGCTGACAAACCCGGTTTTAAGCGTTGGATTCAACGCGAACCGGTTGGAGTTGTTTTGGTGATTGCACCGTGGAATTATCCCTACCTGACTGCCATTAACGCCGTATTACCGGCTATTCTGGCTGGTAACTCGGTAATTTTAAAACACTCGGCACAAACTCCATTATGCGCTGAGCGCCTGGTTGAAGCCTTTAAAGCCGGCGGTCTACCGGATGGTGTATTCGAATATTTACATCTTACCCACCAGGACACAGAGACAGTTATCAAAGATGAACACATAAACTACGTCGCCTTTACCGGCTCAGTTCCTGGTGGAAAAATGGTTGAAAACGCCGTGGTTGGTAGATTTATTGGTATTGGCCTTGAACTGGGTGGCAAAGACCCTGCTTATGTTCGAGCCGATGCGGACATGGTTAGTAGCGTAGACACCACGATGGATGGCGCTTTTTTCAATTCGGGACAATCCTGTTGCGGTATCGAACGAATTTATGTACACGAAGCGGTTTACGATGACTATATAAAACAGGCCGTAGAATGGGTTAACAAACTTAAACTCGGTCGGTCAGATGATCCTGAAACAACTCTCGGACCTTTAGTTCGCGCCAGTGCCGCTGATTTTGTAAGGGCTCAAACTCAGGAAGCCATTAAACAGGGCGCTGTTCCACTCATTACTGCCAATGAATCATCGCTGGACCAGTCAGGAAGCCCGTATCTAGCTCCACAGATTTTGACCGAAGTAAATCACAGCATGCGAGTGATGACAGAAGAAAGCTTCGGCCCCATAGTCGGCATTCAAAAGGTGTCTTCTGATGAAGAAGCGATCGCTCTGATGAACGATAGTGAGTTCGGTCTGACCGCTGCAATTTTTACCAGCAATATAGACGAAGGCATTGCATTAGGACAACAGCTGGATACTGGCACCTTTTTTATTAATCGATGTGATTACCTCGATCCTGATCTGGCCTGGACCGGTGTTAAAAATTCCGGACATGGTTGTACCTTGTCCGTACTGGGTTTTGAGTCACTCACCCGTCCAAAATCTTTTCATATTAAAACAGCTATTTGAGATCTCAGAACATGAATTATTCAGCAAACTGGAATTACCCGACAAACGTTAAGGTCGGTGCCGGACGTATTAATGAACTGCCTGCCCTCTGTAAAGCACTCGGTATGCAGGCACCATTATTGATTACCGATCCGGGTCTTGCGGCTTTGCCCATGCTGCAAAAAGCAGTCGATAACGTTAATGCATCCGGCTTACGCTGTGGTTTATTTTCAGCGATTAAAGCCAACCCTACCGGTAAAAATGTCGAGGACGGTGTCGATTATTACAAAACAAATAAGCATGATGGTGTAATTGCCTTTGGTGGCGGATCAGCACTGGATGCGGCTAAAGCAGTTGCACTGATGGTCGGCCAGTCTAAATCCATCTGGGAGTTCGAAGATGTGGGTGATAACTGGACTCATGTTAATGTTGAAGGTATGGCACCGGTAGTTGCTGTACCGACGACTGCAGGAACCGGTTCAGAAGTGGGCAGAGCGTCAGTTATTACCGATGCCGCAAATCATCTTAAGAAAATTATTTTTCACCCCAACATGCTACCGGCACAGGTCATCCTTGATCCAGAACTGACGGTTGGATTACCAGCAATGATTACCGCTGCCACTGGTATGGATGCACTATCACATAACCTGGAAGCCCTGTGCTCTCCATTTTATCACCCGATGGCTGAAGGTATCGCGGTGGAAGGTATTCGCCTGGTACAGGAATTTTTACCGCGTGCGGTCGCCGATGGCACCGACATCGAAGCCAGAACTCAGATGCTGGTATGTTCCAGTATGGGCGCTACAGCATTCCAGAAAGGCCTGGGGGCTATGCATGCCCTCGCCCATCCGCTGGGAGCTTTATACGATGCGCATCATGGCACATTAAATGCAATCCTGATGCCTTATGTTTTACTGGCCAATCGATCTGCTATTGAACAGCGTCTGGATCGTTTAACCCGCTATATGGGCCTGAGTGAAACCGGTTTTGATGGTTTCCAGAACTGGGTTATTGATATGAGAAAACAACTCGGAATTCCGCATACCCTGGCTGACATTAATATAAATGATGAGCAGGCTGAGACTATTGGCAGAATGGCTGTTGAAGATCCCTCTGCCGGTGGTAACCCGATCAGTTTTAACGCTGAACAGTATCAGCAAATATTCCTCGACGCTGTTAATGGTAAACTTTAAAAATTATTGCAATGAAAATAGCTATCTTAAAATGTGATGAAGTGCTGGAAGAACTTCAGGTAGAACATGTTTCATATACTAATATGATCCAGGACATGTTTGTCTCGGTTGGTCATCATTTCGATATTGAAATTTTCAATTGCCAGCTATCCCATTATCCTGAAGATATAGATGCTTATGATTTTTACATAACCACCGGCAGTCGAGCCGGTGTTTATGAAGATGAACCGTGGATTAAGCAGTTGATAGACTTTACCCGGCTGCTTGATGAACACAAAAAGAAGCTCATCGGTATTTGTTTTGGGCATCAAATCATCGCGATGGCACAACATCAGCAGGTACAGAGATCTGACAAGGGATGGGGTGTTGGTATTGCAGTTAACCGTATTGTTGCTATGCCAGACTGGATGAGTAAAAAGGCAACAGAGTTGAATATTATCGTCAGCCACAGGGATCAGGTTATTTCAATTCCTGAAGAAGCCGTAGTCATTGCAGAGAGTGATTTCTGCCCTCATTTTGTGGTGCAGTGGAACGATCACTTTTTAAGTATACAGGGTCATCCCGAATGGAACACAGATTACTCCAGGGCTCTGATGAATAAACGGCGGGCTATAATTCCTGCGGAACGTATTGAAGCAGGATTAAGCTCGTTAACAAAAACACCTGACAATATGCTTTTCGCGCGCTGGATCATAGATTTTGTTGAGCATTAACAGTATCTGGGGATCGTCTTCCTCTCAAACAGCTTCTGCGTCCTGCTCGCGCCCCTCGCCAACCTCCATGTAGGCGAAAAAGCATGAGCAGCGTAAACTTTAG
>ERZ890953.1428-NODE-1428-length-12000-cov-5.195061_pt1 | contig 12000 bp, 15 predicted proteins | sample MGYA00521264_ERZ890953 | MGnify/ENA primary metagenome ERZ890953 (study PRJEB32303, sample SAMEA104408629) | aquatic metagenome | biome: Brackish water; feature: Chemocline; material: water | place: Baltic Sea | collected 2014-10-26T21:54:00 | depth 200 m ... | reverse complement strand
ATCATTCCTCTTTTCTACTATTTTAAAGAAATGACACAGAATTTCTAACACTACCAAAAATGCCAATAATCAACAGGTTCAGTATCCCGGTAATGTTATTGTTCATGAAGATGAAGTTGTTACTCTGGCAGCAGATGTTACTGATCCTTCGAGTGTTAATGTTTATTTATGGGAACAACTATCAGGTCCTGATATCGCTGCCAAAGGGGGGGGGCGGCTAGAAAAGTCGTCGGATCGGACAGTACATATTTATTCACGGTGCCGCCAGGTTCAGATACCCAGATATTAGCTTTTAAAGTCACGGTAGTAGATAATTCAGGTGGGGTTACTATACAGGAGTTTGATATGACGGTAGATAATAGTGCGACTTCTACATTACCTGCTGAAGAACCGTTGGCTACAACTCCGGCTTCAACTACTTCTTCATCTTCAGGTGGAGGAGCATTAAACCCTCTATTGTTATTGTTTGGCTGGTTGCTTTATTTCGGGTTATTGATGAAAAAACGGCAAATGTAATCCAGAATAGTGAAATAAAAAGCCAGGTTCCTCCTGGCTTTTTTGTGAATAATATCTTTATCAATGGAATAATAAAGAATGTTAAATGTTATGGATATAATTATTGATATTTTTCAGCACCAGATAGTTGTCAGTCTTGAGAATAAATACAGTACAGCTTTATCTATAATCGATAAATTACTGGGTGTTTGGTAGTTCACGATATACAGGGACGAGTTGTAGTAGCCTATAAAATGCTCCGGGAACGCAGTGAGAAATGCGGCGCTTAAGAAATGACCAACTTTTTAATGGTCGTGCATCATAAAAGTTGAGTAGCCGGCTATCTGGCTAATACCATAAATAATCAGTATCAGTCCAAGTGCGTATCTCACGCTTTTATTTTGCAAAATTGTCTTAACATTGTGTGCAAAATGACCAATTAGCAGTAGAGTGGGCAGTGTGCCCAGTCCAAAAGCGAACATGGTGAGTGCAGAATGCAATGGATTTATCTGGGTAACAGACAGTGCCAGTGCTGAATAAACCAGTCCACAGGGTAACCAGCCCCATACCAGACCTAGCTTTAAGGCACTCCAGTTATTTTGAGCAGGTAAATACTCTCGCCCGAAGGGTTCTATTTTTATCCACAACTTTTGACCGGCTCTTTCCAGGTATTTAAAACTGTTTAACAACTGACTGATATATAAACCCAGCAAAATAAAAAAAATGCCGGCTATTTTCATTGAAAAAGTGTGCGGGTTAGGCAGCATCTGCATTAGCTGACTGGAGAATAAACCAACCAGTAAGCCGAACAGACTGTACGAACTTATTCTGCCTAAATTATAAAATAGCTGGATACTAAAAGGCTGATTGTTACTCTTTCCATTAAAGTTCGTGCTGAATGTGCTGATAATACCCCCACACATGCCAATGCAATGGGTGGAGCCAATCAATCCCATTAATAAGGCGGAAAGTAATGTGGCCGCCAGCATGTCACGAAGTGATATTCATCAGGATATTATCGGCAGATTTGGTCGTAAAACTTTGTTTCAATCTCCAGTTATCCGGCGAAACTATCTGAATACTCCAGCGACCTTCTATCACTGGTGGTTTAATATAACCGCGGTAGTCAGGGCTCAAGCTGTTGCCAACCTGGCTCAGGGTGGTTACCTGATCATACCCGGCTATAGTACGATGTACTAACTTGAAGGTAATTTCTTTTTCCAGCTGTAATTGAGACGTTGCTTTCAACGTTACCAGCACTTCACCTGTTGTCGAATTGGCATCCACAAAAGCGCTTAAACCCAGTTCTTTTGCTTTTTTATCAAATTTTATGACCTGGTTTATTTGCAAACCCTGTTTGTAATAGTCATCTACAACCAGCCCGTCGGCGGATTTTACCGCGATAATAATCGTGATAATTCCACCAACAACGGCCAGTGATGGAAAAAAAATGACCATCCATACCATAGGGTTTTTAAACCATGGCTTATTTTTTAGTTCATCTGAAGTATGCATTTTAGCGTCCTGAATTAGCGTTCTGGTCTGGGGCCAAGAAAACGTGCTTCTTCAATCACGCTGAGCTCGGAATCTATTGCTTCAAGTTTAAAGAATACTTCTGAAGTCCTTTTTTTAAGGTTTTCGGGATCCATTTCAATACTCACTGGTAATTCTACCACCGCGCCGGAACCTGCATAGATTCGAGTTTTAGGAATATTAAGCTTCATTCCTGGTAAACCTTCTACAGATATCAGGTATTCGTGAGGCAATATATCTTTATTGATTATTTTCAGTGTATACACATTTTCGATCAATCCCATTCCAGTTTCACGGTATAAGGAATTTCGATCGCGAATGATATCGAGTTCTATGGGAGACCGATTCATCACAGCTATACCGGTACCAATGGTGATTCCAATTAATATTAACGCATATACGATAATTCTAGGACGCAACACAGCTGTATGTTTGCCGGTCATCATGTTTTCTGTGGTGTACTTGATAAGACCTTTTGGATAGCCCATCTTGTCCATAACGTCATCGCAGGCGTCTATACAGGCAGCACAGCCTATGCATTGATACTGTAATCCGTCACGAATATCTATTCCGGTCGGGCAGACCTGCACACAGATTGAACAATCGATGCAACTTCCGAGATTTGCCTTTTCAGGGGATGTGCCACGTTTACGAGCACCACGAGGTTCACCGCGTTTTTCATCATAAGAAATAACCAGGGTATCATTATCTATCATGGCACTCTGGAAACGTGCATAGGGGCACATATAGGTACAGACCTGTTCTCGCATCCAGCCAGCATTACCGTAGGTGGCAAAACCATAAAAGATAATCCAGAACCATTCCCATGGTCCGAGTGCCAGGTTGGGAATAGCCAGTGACAATTCGCGAATCGGAGTGAAGTAGCCGACAAAAGTAAAACCAGTGAACAGAGAGAAAGCAATCCACACAAAGTGTTTACTAAATTTTTTAGTAAACTTCTTACCGTTCATTGGCATTTTATCGAGTTTCATCTGTTGTGGACGAGAACCTTCAATTTTGCGTTCAATCCACAGAAATGCTTCTGTCCACACGGTTTGAGGACAGGCAAATCCACACCAGAGACGACCTGCCAATGCGGTAAAGAAGAATAGTGACAGAGCTGCTATGACCAGCATCATGGTCAGATAAATAAAATCCTGCGGCCAGAAAATCATACCGAGGATATAAAATTTACGTTCCGGTAAATCAAATAGAATAGCCTGACGTCCATCCCATAATAACCAGGGCATAATGTAGTAGAAACCTAATAATGCCGAAACACCTGACACCCTTAGAGCGGCGAAAAGGCCATGCACCTGTCGGGGGTAGATTTTCTTTCTTTTCTGATAGAGCTCCTGATCAACAGGAACTGCTTCTGCTACGTCAGATGTAGCCTGGTTTACTTCAGTCATGATATGTGTATTATATAAAATTATAAAAACTGGTTTTGATTACCTGAGAAGGTAAATGAGTCATCTCTTAAAATACTCTAGTTAACTCTTAATATTTATTCGAAATTCTGATTTTCACACATAAATTTTCAATGTTTTAACCCGGCTAGCTCAACACAATTTTTGTGATGAGATTAAACTTCGTCCTTATACATAGCACAGGGTTTACATGGTCTTGCAAAATAAAGTGTTAATACACAGGGTAAAATGGAAAAAGCCCAAAAAATGAAAAAACCGATCGAATAAGCGCCTAAACGGGTAACATCGTAATCAATAAATACATTTAAGGGATCAAAAATGGTGAAGAAAACAATAGTTTCCAGCCCCGCCACTAAAAACGAAGGCCAGAGTACGGCGATAAACTTCTGGATTGTCGGAATGTCCGCTTTTTGATTTGATTTCTTGTCAGTCATTTTTGTTCCCCCTTGTATTTAATAATTATTTAAGATTATTGATGTCGGCTAAGACTGTAAACATAGGCCGCCAGGATATGTACTTTTGCTTCTCCGAGCAATTTTTTATGGGCAGGCATGATTCCTGCTCTACCATTGGCAATGGATTTTTCGATAATGCCCCGTGACGCACCATACAGCCATATATTATCAGTCAGATTCGGCGCGCCTAATGCGTACATGCCTTTACCATCTGCCTGATGGCAGCCCACACAATTAGTACTGAATATTTTTTGACCAGCTGCCACTTCATCGGCTGGCGCCTCTCGAGAGGACATGCTAAGGACATAAGAAGCAACATCTTTAACACCCTTTTCACCGATCACTGCTTTCCATTCAGGCATGCTTCCATGTCTGCCATTCAAGATAGTAGTTTCTATTTGATCAGCCGAACCACCATATAACCAGTCATTATCTGCAATGTTAGGGAAACCTTTGGCACCACGGCCATCTGAGCCATGACAAATAGTGCAATAAGTTGCAAACAGTCGACCACCTGTTTGATTCGCCTTTTCATTTTTGGCTAATTCAGGAATAGGCATACTTGAATATTTCTGGTACAAAGGTTCGTATTTACTGGTGGCCTCCCTGACTTCATCACTATGTTCTTTAGCGCTGGTCCATCCCAGTACTCCTTTCGCAGTACCTATGCCGGGATAAAGTACCAGGTAAACCAGTCCAAACACTATCGTGATGTAAAACATCGCAACCCACCAGAAAGGCAGTGGGTTATTGAGTTCTTCGATACCGTCCCATGCATGACCGGTAGACTTTACTACTTCACCATTTTTTGGAGCTTTTGTTTTGGAGTTAGCTAACAGTAAATAGATTAACCAGGCGATACCGCCAAGCGAACCCAGAGCAATATAAAAAGTCCAGAACGAACTAAAAAAATCGGACATCAGGTTTACTCCTCTGGCTTTTGTTTTTTAAGAACAGGTTTGTTCGGAATTTCATCATCTTCATCCAGAACCAGTCTGGCTGCTTCATCAAAATCTTTTTTACGGTTTCCGCTATAGGCCCATAGAATTATTCCTATGAAGACCACAAAAACGACTACAGTCCATATTGAATGCATTAAACTTGTCATAATTAAATACCTTTCAAAGCAGTGCCAAGAGATTGCAAATAGGCAACCACTGCATCAATTTCTTTTTTGCCTTTGAAAGATTCAGCAGCCTCATTGATTTGTTTATCACTGTAAGGGTGACCCAGGTAGCGTAATCCCTCCATACGTTGCTGAATAACACTACTGTCCAGGTCATTTTCGGCCAGCCATGGATAGGAGGGCATTATTGACTCAGGAACTACATCTCGTGGGTTCATTAGATGGGCGATGTGCCAGTCATCAGAATAACGTTGACCAACCCGGTGTAGATCAGGGCCGGTGCGTTTTGATCCCCACAGGAAGGGGCGATCGTAAATAAATTCGCCAGCAGTGGAGTAATGGCCATAACGCTCGGTTTCTGCACGAAATGGTCGAATCATCTGTGAATGACAGCCCACGCAACCTTCACGAATGTAAATATCACGACCGGCCAGCTGTAAAGCAGAATAAGGCTTTAAACCTTCAACCGGTAAAGTGGTGCTGGTCTGGAAAAATAATGGGACAATTTGTACCAGACCGCCGACACTGATAACACAGATAACCAGTATGATTAACAAACCAATATTTTGCTCAACTTTCTCTTGAATAGACATTATTTCCGCTCCCTTAATGTGTTGCAGGGACAGGAACGTCCGCTACTGCAGGTTCAGCACCGGCTATAGTTTTAGCCAGGTTATAAGCCATAATAACCATACCGGTCAGGAAGAAAATACCGCCCAGTAAACGAATGACATAAAAAGGATGGGTGGCCTGAACTGACTCGATAAAACTATAGGTCAGGGTGCCGTCATCATTAATTGCACGCCACATCAAACCTTGCATGATGCCTGAAATCCACATTGCTGTGATGTATAAAACTACGCCGATGGTCGATACCCAGAAATGTGTTTCGATTAAACTGGTACTGTAAATTTCACGATTAAAAAGACGTGGAATCAAATAATACATGGCTCCAATAGAGATAAATGCTACCCAGCCTAATGCGCCGGAATGTACATGTCCGATCGTCCAGTCAGTATAATGTGATAATGCGTTAACTGTCTTGATAGCCATCATCGGACCTTCGAAGGTCGACATGCCATAAAAAGATACGGAAACAATAAGAAATTTAAGAATTGGATCGGTACGTAATTTTTCCCAGCTGCCGGAAAGAGTCATTATACCATTGATCATACCACCCCAGCTTGGTGCCAGCAGGATTAGTGACATTACCATGCCCAGAGACTGGGTCCAGTCAGGTAGTGCGGTGTAATGTAAATGGTGCGCACCGGCCCAGATATAGGTAAATGAAATAGCCCAGAAGTGGACAACTGATAAACGGTAAGAGTAAACCGGACGATTTGCCTGCTTAGGAATAAAGTAATACATAATACCCAGGAAGCCGGCAGTGAGGAAAAAACCGACTGCATTATGTCCATACCACCATTGAATCATCGCATCCTGTACACCTGAATACATAGAATAAGACTTTAACGCACCGACTGGTAAAGCCATGCTGTTGAAGATATGTAATACGGCAACTGTAATGATGAATCCACCATAAAACCAGTTAGCGACATAAATATGTTTCACCTGTCGCTTAACGATAGTGCCAAAAAATACCACGGCATAAGAAACCCACACCAGCGCGATTAAAATATCAATTGGCCATTCCAGTTCGGCATATTCTTTGCTGGATGTATAACCCAACGGCAGCGTGACAATGGCTGACAGGATGATGGCTTGCCATCCCCAGAAAGTAAAAGTAGCCAGTTTGGGGGAAAATAAAGAAGCATAACAGGTGCGTTGGACAACATAATATGAAGTCGCAAAAAGAGCAGAACCACCGAACGCAAAGATGACGGCATTGGTATGCAACGGTCTCAGTCTACCGAAAGAAAACCAGGGTAGATCAAAATTTAATACGGGCCAGGCAAGTTGTGCTGCAATAATAACACCGACAGTCATGCCAACTATGCCCCATATGATGGTCATAATGGCAAACTGGCGAACAACTTTGTAGTTATATTGTTCGGAAATAACGGAGTCTGTCATATCTTGAGTTTCCAGATTTAAGTGTGAAGTTAACAAATCAGTAAATGCTAATATGTTTATATTGTCAATTGTTTTGAGGTAAAAAGCAAAAAAAATGGTTAACTTGTGTTAACCATTTTTCCATCCTGGATATTTGCTATCAACACCAGTTCTTTTTCAATAAATTGATTAGTTCGTGAAATTTGGCTGAAAACCAGATCCCCACAACAGTGCCGTTAAAGCCAGTAGTGTGACCAATGCTACCATGCCAATTGCCAGCATCGAACTTGACATAAGAAAACCCTTATCCTCAGAGATATTCATCATAATGGGGACACCGCTATATAAAAGATATACCGCATGAGCCAGGGCAAACAATCCAATCACCAGATTTATCCATAAAATGGGGAATAACTCGACTATACCGACCAGGAAAATAGGCGTCGATACATAAGCTGACAGGGCTATACAGCGATTGAGTGAAGTATTACCACCGTAGGTTTTACACATCCAGCGTACCATCAGCCCCAGTCCGATGACTGATGTAACGACTGCCAGATAGTAAAGCACAGAAAGAGTCATCGCACTCTGAGTTGTCAGTTTTACTGCTTCCCTGCTACCAATTTGCCATCCGCTTGTAGTAGTGCCATAGTATCCGGCTGCCGGCCCTATCAAGGCCAGGATCAGGACATATCCCATTAACAGTCCCGGAATTTCATTTTTTTCCTGACTTATTTTGTTCCACTCCTGTTTGGGATGTAGTAGTAGACCCAGAGCGTGGGTAATATTTAACATGTTTAATTCCTCAAGATTAATTTTCTAGTTTTAAATTTTATTATTATCAGGTAAGTATGACGTTGCAAAGTGATGTTAGCACAAATCAAGTAAATGAAAGAAGTAAGGATTCCTGTTGTTTTCATTGTGGTTTACCATTAAATGGTTGTCAGTTGACGGTAGAAATAGATGAAAAGCTGCAACCCATGTGCTGTGCAGGTTGTCAGGCTGTGGCTAATGCCATTGTTAAATCGGGTAATACCAGTTATTACCGCTTCCGTGAAGAAAAATCTGCAACCGGTAAAGAGCTGGTACCTGAATTTCTGGCTAAAATTAAAGTCTATGACCATCCTTCCGTACAGCTACAATTTGTGCACAATCAATCGGAGCACATAAAGCAGGTATCGCTTATTATCGAAGGGATAGTTTGTGCTGCCTGTATCTGGCTGAATGAACAATATCTGCGCCAGTTGCCGGGTATAGTCAATGTTAATATTAATTACTCTACCCATCGGGCTAATGTTGAATGGGATGAAAGCCGCATAAAATTGAGCCAGATACTTGAGGCAATTTCAAATATCGGTTATTTAGCACATCCTTATGACCCTGCAACCCAGCAGCAAGTTTATGAAAATCAACGCAAACTGTTAATTCGTCAGATAGGAATTGCGGGATTGTTTGGCATGCAGATAATGATATTTGCGGTGGCTCTGTATGGCGGTGACTGGTGGGGTATCAGTGACAGTTTCCGTTCTTTTTTTCGCTGGCTTAGTTTAATGTTGACGACACCGGTACTGCTGTTTTCGGCACAACCTTTTTTTAAAGGGGCATGGCTTGACTTTAAACATAAACGAGCTGGTATGGATGTACCTGTCTCTCTGGGTTTAACGCTGGCATTCGGTGCCAGTTGTTACAATACCTGGACCGGAGAGTCCGATGTGTATTTCGAATCTGTAGCTATGTTCGTATTCCTGTTGTTATCGGTGCGCCTGTTTGAATTGTCAGCGCGAAAAAAAGCAGCAGAAAAAATCGAATCATTGACTGACCTTTCTCCCACCATGACAAACCGGATAGCCGCTGATGGTAGTATTGAAGTAGTGCCAACCGTTGAGTTGTCGTTACAGGATCGATTTGTAGTAAAACCGGGTGAAATTATTCCTACCGATGGTGTGTTGTTAACTGAACAGGCGCTGGTGGATGAAGCGTTACTTACTGGAGAGCAACATGCAGTACAAAAAACTGCAGGTGATATATTGATTGGAGGCAGTTATAACCTGCAACAGCCAATTCAATTACAGGTACATCATCTCGGTCAGGATACGGTGCTTTCAGGTATTAAACGATTGATTGAACAGGCTCAGGGTTTCAAGCCCGAAGTTGCGATGCTGGCTGACAGGGTTGCCAGTATTTTTGTGGGAGTGCTGTTGGTGCTGGTAGCTATTGCCGGTATTTACTGGTGGCAGGAGGATCCATCCAGAGTGTTACAGGTACTGGTCTCAACTCTGGTGGTCACCTGTCCCTGTGCGTTGTCATTGGCAACCCCTGCATCCCTGACTGCTGCCATAGGTTCATTAACTCGAGATGGCATGCTGGTGTCAAGATCACGCGCACTGGAAATTATGCCAACCATTGATACGGTTATTTTTGATAAAACGGGTACTCTCACAACGGGAATTTTGACCCTGCAGCAGCAATTGAATTTTTTACAACAGGACTCACAGAAGAACCTGCAAATAGCGCACAGCCTCGAATTGCACTCTGAACACCCGGTAGCTCATGCTTTAGTCAGTGAAGATTTAAAAACGCTGCCGGTAGAAAATCTTAAGAATATAGCCGGTAAAGGTTTGCAGGGTGTCATTGACGGTGAAACCTATTTTATAGGTAATGAAGGCTATATTAATGAAATTGCAAAAATTCCCGGTGATCAGGTTTTCGGTAATGATGTGCAGGTCGTACACCTGGCCAGTCAGGGTCAGTGGCTGGCCAGTTTTTCGTTTTCAGATCCGCTTAAACAGGATGCAATGCAAACCATTCAACTGATGCGTCAACGTGGAATCGATGTGCGAATTTTAAGTGGTGATAGAAAAGCCTATGTAGAAGCTATCGCAAATCAGCTCGGAATTTTACATTTTGATGCAGAACAGTTACCCGATGATAAATTGAGCAAGGTAAAGCAGTTGCAGGCAATGGGCCACAAAGTCGCCATGGTGGGTGATGGCATTAATGATGCACCGGTACTTGCCGCAGCCGATCTGTCTATCTCTTTATCACTCGGAACTGATCTGGCGAGAGCTGCTTCTGATCTGATTATTAATGGTGGTCAGTTAGCACCTATCGTGGATGCGATGTCCATAACTGCTAAAATGATGCGTATAATCAGGCAGAACTTTAGCTGGGCAATCGCGTATAATCTTATTGCAGTGCCATTCGCTATGGCCGGACTGGTACAGCCCTGGCTTGCAGCTATTGGCATGTCATTGAGTTCGTTAATCGTTGTTTTAAATGCTTTAAGGTTGAGACTGTAATTGTGGAAATATTGTATTTGTTAATCCCGCTGGCAATGATAATTCTGGTGGTAATTGCAGGTTTCTTTTTCTGGTCGGTTAAGTCAGGACAGATGGATGATCTGGAAGGCCCGGCTTACCGCATTTTAATGGATGATGATTCAATTCAATCCAAACCGGACGACTCAAAATCTGAACACAAAATAAAATAATCGTTTGGGCAATCCCTCTCGGTTGCCCTATAGCTATAATCCCTTATTTGACAGCTTTCAAATAAACATAACTGGCACCCGATCCACCGTCTCTGGGCTGTGCAGGGCAGTAACCAAGTATGCTGTTCTGTTCACTCAACCAGTGTTGTACCAGAGGGCGTAAGACTGCCTCAGATTGTGAATTAAACCCCTTGCCATGAATGATCAATAGCATTCTCGAATGTGACTTGATCGCATATTTAACAAATGATTCCAGTTCCACAATGGCTTCGTGTTGACGATGACCATGTAAATCCAGCAGGGCATCTATGGTCAGTTGTCCGGCTTTTATTTTACGTTGCAGCTTTTTTTGAACGCCGTGATGGAACCAGCTTTCCAGGGTAGTGATTGGAGTGTTATGACTAACCGACTGAAAAACCCCTGATTTATTATCAGCAGTGTGTATTTTCACTAGCTGCTTTGTGCGCGGTGTTTGCTGGTATAGGTCGATCCTGTCACTTTTCAGACGTTTAACCCCATTAAGTGAATGCATGATTCCTTTATCATCTTTATCGACTGTGTTGGACATGGTTAAAATACTGCATCAGTGTTGTTTATTTGGCATGATAGATCAAATTAATTCCTGAGTCCTGATGAATTAGTTTATTATTCGCGCTTGATTTTATTTTAGTTCTATATGCATATTTTACTCAGTAATGATGATGGTTATCTGGCACCGGGATTAAAGGCAATTGCCGATGTATTAGCCGGCATAGCGGAAGTCACGGTTGTCGCTCCAGATCGAAATCGTAGTGGTGCCAGTAATTCACTGACATTACAACGGCCTATACGAGCTGTAAAGACAGCCATGGGATTTTATAAAGTGGATGGTACACCTACCGATTGTGTACATCTCGCACTAACCGGTTTATTAGAAAGTGAGCCGGATATGGTGGTGTCTGGTATAAATTCAGGGGCTAACCTGGGTGATGATGTAATTTATTCCGGTACGGTAGCAGCTGCAACCGAAGGTAGGTTCCTGGGTTTACCAGCGTTGGCGGTTTCATTGGCAGGAAAAGAAGAATTGCATTTTGAATCGGCTGCTAAAGCAACAGGCGAGATTATCCGTAAATTATTAATCAAACCTTTACCGGAAGATACTATTTTAAATATCAATGTACCCGATTTACCCTGGTCAGAAATTAAAGGATTGCAGTCCACCCGGCTTGGATTTCGCCACCGTGCTGAACCGGTTGTGCAACAACTTGACCCCTATGGTGAAAAAATTTACTGGGTGGGACCAGTCGGCGCTGCCCAGGATGCAGGTGAAGGTACCGATTTTTTCGCGGTTAACAATGGCTATGTTTCGGTGACTCCATTACAAATAGATTTAACTCGTCACGAAGGTGTCAGAGCTTTACAAAGCTGGTTAGATGAAACGCATTAAATGAATAATCTTTCACATAAAATGCTTAAAGG